>Ga0209684_1000062_pt1 | contig 18168 bp, 15 predicted proteins | sample PanSoiPlot6MoBio_FD_188322 | JGI IMG/M metagenome (GOLD analysis project Ga0209684, IMG submission 188322) | Tropical forest soil microbial communities from Panama analyzed to predict greenhouse gas emissions - Panama Soil Plot 6 MoBio (SPAdes)... | ecosystem: Environmental > Terrestrial > Soil...
CCGGACGGCGGTCACTGGTGATCGACCCCTACGAGGGCAGGCCTCCGCAAAGTCTGGTGGGCCTGGCGCTCGGAGGCTGGCAGTTCAGGCATCATGTGGCGCTTTTCGATTGGTCGGTACCCCGTAAGTTAAGCCGTCGGCTTCGACAGCGCTTTGGGAGACCGTCGACGGTAGAAGAGGTTTATGGTCGCCCTTCTCGCTCAAATCTATTGCGGATGCGGAAGGTTCTTATCGATTCGCCTCGCCGCGCCGCCGATGCGGTCGCAGAGCTAATGCGTAACGAGTATTTCGATCTTGTTTGGATCACGATGAGTGCGAGCCACATCGCAGGACACTGGTTTTTGGACACATCGCGGCTTCCTCAAGAGGTTCAAAACGGCAGGAAACAACCCGGATTTGACACCACCCTCGTCGACTCATACGTCGCAGTTGAAGAAGCCATGAGTCGGATTCTGGACGCCATTCCCGGGATGGCCGACATCATCGTGCTGTCGCCAAGCAGTATGGAACCTAATACAAGTCGGTCTCATCTGCTTCCTGGAATGCTCCAGGCCGTTCTCGCAGGCAAGCACTCCCATACCGACACGTTGAATACTAGTGGGGCCAGTTCCATATGGCGCGTGAGAGCTGCGATCCCTACGAGCGTCCGCACCGCCATGGCTCGCGTTTTGCCGGGACGGTTGACTCTTGAGCTAACCGCTAGGCTCGATCTCAGCGGGATCAATTGGAGAACGACGCGCGCGTTTATGGTCCCCAGCGGTGACTGCGGTTACGTGCGTCTTAACCTGAAAGGCCGGGAGCGAGAAGGGATTGTAGATCCCGAAGATGCCGAGCGACTATTAGATGAGATCGCATCCGGATTAATGACTTTTCGCGACCCTGACGGTCAACCTGCTGTTCGAAATGTTAGACGCGGGTCCAGCATCGTTGGCGACAAGCAATTCTTAGGTCGATATCCGGATCTTATCGTTTACTGGAGCGATCAGCTTCCCCCACATCTCGCGGGTGTGGGCTCTCCTCAATTCGGTGAAGTTCCCGCGCTCGGCTGGGGGAGTGGCCGTACCGGAGAACACCGGGGTGGTGCATGGGCCCTCATCGTGCCCGGTACCTCACGGTTGAAGACGCCAGTGAAGCCACTACACATCATCGACATTGCTTCCACTGTGTGCAGTGCCTTGGGAGTCAATACCGATGGGCTTATCGGCCAAGCCTTACTTGAACCTTATCCGCGGGCTATACCGGCGTAAACCGCATTGTCGTTCAGCAAGGCAGGCACTTGTGATAGCAATTTTGCAGTTCGATGCTGCAAGTCTCCAGCATCTTGAGAAGTTACTTGCAGAGGGGCATCTGCCCAATTTCGCTTCTCTGCGGAACCGTGGAAATTGGTACGAACTGGAGACTCCGGCGACTTACTTCGAGGGCGCGGCAGCGCATTCGCTTTATACTGGCACGAGTCTTGGTGAGCACGGCTTGTATTATCCATGGTTGTGGTCCGCGAGCGAGCAACGTGTTCGATTTTTCGACGACTTTCCCGCCCCCGACGCGGTATGGGAGCGGATCGGACGCGCCGGTCTGCGGTCTTTGATCATTGACCCCTATGAAATGCGACCGCCGCAGGCGATGCGCGGAATTTTTCTGACCGGCTGGCAGTTCAAGAATAGGGTGGTCCTGCGGACTAGGTCTATTCCCCGCCCGATGTATCGTTGGCTTGCGCGTGAGCTGGGCCGTCCGCCGGCGGGAGAGGAAGTGTATGGGCGTCCTGCGGCTCCGGAGCTCCAGCGTTTGAAAAACAGCCTGGTTGCCGCTCCCGGCCGCGGGGCGGACGTCGTGGAGACGATTCTTAAGCGAGAAGAATTCGACCTGGTGTGGATTAGCTTGAGCGCGGCACACCTGGGAGGACACCGCTTCTTTGACGTCTCGCAATTATCAGAAGAGATCGAGGTTGGGCGGCTCAATGGCCTTGGGACAGCGTTGAAAGATATCTATCAATCCGTTGACCGAGCTCTAGCTCGCCTCATAGCCGCGCTTCCAGCAGTCACAGACATTATCGTGCTCTCACCGTCCGGTATGGGGCCGAATACGAGCCGCTCTCATCTATTGCCCGGAATGCTTGAAGCGATCTTGTCCGACGGTCCTGCCGCGCAAGGGAATAGGCGCTCACCGGCGGGCAATTCCTTGTGGCGCATTCGAGCGGCTGTGCCTACAAGTCTTAGGGCTTGGATTGCCAACGCTTTGCCGGACACTTGGGCGCTTGAGCTGGCATCACGTTTGGAGCTGCGCGACATCGATTGGACCACCACCAAGGGATTTATGATGCCCAATGATGACGCGGGCTATGTACGCCTAAACTTGCGTGGCCGCGAGCGCGATGGGATCGTTGAGCCAGCCGAGGCCGATGCGCTCTTGGACAAGATTGCCACGGGCCTCGAGACCTTCCACAACACCGATGGTACTCCAGTGGTCCGAAAGGTCTTCCGCACATCAGAGCTCGGGTTTCATGGCCCCTGCGCTGATCGGTTACCTGATCTGGTTGTCCATTGGAGCGATCAGGTCATTCCACCCTTGGCGAAGGTTAGTTCTCCACTATTCGGAGGGGTTTCCTCGCCGGGCTGGGGAACAGGACGAACCGGATGTCATACGGGTGACGCGTGGGCGCTTATTATTCCGGGCCTCTCGAAACTGAGAGTTCCGACAAAATCACCCCACATTATTGATATCGCTTCCACAGTGTGTGCCCTCCTCGGGGTCGATACCGAAGGCTTGGCTGGCCAACCTTTATTAGTGCCGCGTACAGCCACACAATCCGCGGCGACGTGTTAATACTTAGTGCAGCGCCTCGAACAACTTCAGGCTCAAAGTGAACCGGGGCTTCATAATATGGCCGGTGAATCACGTGCACCTCGGCGTTGCACACACAAAAAACAACGGCCCTTGTCTCTTTAGTCAAACAGATGCCTCAAGAACCGCGTTGCATATCGACGGCCAACAACACGGTACAGGGTTGCACTTTGAAACCTGAGGCCGTGCCGCGGTCCACTGTCACCCTGGTGCTCTTGATCGGTGGCCTCGCGCTGTTTTCCATCCTCGTTTGGAGAAGCGGTCCGGATCTAATTCGCAATCTTCTTTTGAAGGTGGGATGGGCCCTACCCTTTGTATTTTTACCGCATGCTTTGGTGACCACTCTCGAAGCCGCTGGCTGGTGGTTTGCTTTTCCTCAGAAAGGCTGCCCGATTAGGGCGATTGAAATCCTGCGGTTCAGCGTCGCGGCTAAGGCCATTAACCACTTGACTCCGTCAATCTCGCAAGCAGGGGAATTGCTGAAGTTTCATCTTCTTCGCCTTGCTGGTGTGAGCGCTGATATCAGCATGGCATCCGTGGTCGCGGCCAAAACAACCATCACCTTGGCCGAACTTCTGTTCATAGGTGTTGGGTTGGGGATGGTACTCAGCTACATCACCCTTGAGCCGCTCGTCGCGATTTCGCTGGGCATTGGAATTCTCGCCATGGGTCTCGCAGTCGTTGGCCTATTGGTATGGCAGCGAATAGGTCTCTTCCGTCCTCTTGTTCTGGTCGGGAGACGACTCACATTGTTAGCGAAATTCTTGGATCGGCATGAAGACTTCCTCTCTTCCACCGACCGCATGTTAAAAGAATATATGGGCGAGCGAAGGCGGTTCTATTTATCGTGGCCCATATACTTCCTGGGATGGACAGCGGGCGCGTTGGAGGTCTGGGTATTTTTAAGGCTTCTCGGCTTGTCCCACGACCTAATGACTGCACTTCTTATCCAGGCTTGGATGGTTCTTATTACTCGACTCACAGCCTTTGTGCCGGGAAATTTGGGAACTCACGAGGCTGGCGCAGTCATGATTTTCTCCTTTTTAGGACTTACTGCAGACAACGCGATGGCGTTCGCGTTACTTCGACGAATCCGTCAGATTGTTTGGATCGCTTTAGGTCTGGGTATATTGGCCAAAGTTCCTCGTGCACAACAGCCGCGAATCTTCTGCTAACTCTTCGGGCCGGATTTCCTTAAATAAGATCGACGCCATGGGTAGAAACCTTTTGCCTAATCCAATGACTGCTGCGCAAATTGGATGGGGGATCCTGGGAACCGGAACAGTTGCCCAGCTTTTCGCATCCGACTTGGCCTGTGTTCCCGATGCTAAACTCATTGCAATAGGATCGCGCAGCTGGGAAAGAGCCCGGGCATTTGGAAAGAAATTTGGTGTTCCAAATCAGTATGGCAGCTACGCGGAGTTGACTAACGATCCGCAGGTGCAGGCCGTTTATATCGCGACGCCTGCTTCGGCTCATAAAGAGAACATGCTGCTATGCTTAAATGCCGGGAAAGCTGTCCTATGCGAAAAGCCTTTCACCATCAATGCTCGAGAGGCGGAGGAGGTCATCACCTTGGCGCGCCACAAAAAAGTGTTTTTGATGGAGGCCATGTGGACCCGCTTCGTGCCCTTGATGGTAAAGGTACGAGATCTACTGGCGTCTGGAGCGATCGGTAAGATAAGCCACTTCATTGCAGACATCGGAACCCGGGTGCCGTTTGATTCTCAGGGACGAGTATTTAATGCTGACTTGGGAGGAGGAGCTTTGCTCCAAAAAGGAATTTACCTTTTGTCGTTGGCTTCCATGATTCTGGGTACCCCAAGCCTAGTGAAAAGTTTGCCGAGCATGGGTGAGACCGGAGTGGATGAGCATACTGGTATTCTGCTGGGATATCCCGGCTCTCAATTAGCCTCGCTGGTTTGCTCAGTGCGTGTCGAGACTCAACGAATGGCCACCATTGTGGGAAGCGCCGGTCAGATCAGAATACATGCGCCGATTATTTGCCCCGCAAGTCTTACCTTATGCCGGTATCCAAACCAGGATTCGCATCGTGAAGGTATGCGAGAGACGCGTTTCGCTCAAGTTGGGCGGTCACTCATTCAATATTGCAAGCGAAGTCCTCTTTTCCGCCAACTTCGTGAGCGCTATCCAAGATCGAGCGAGCGCTTCCTCTATGGGGTTCATTCCAAGACAATCTATGCGCCCCCCATTGGGGAAGGTCTTCATTACCAAGTTTCGGAAGTCATAAAGTGTCTACGCGCCGGACAAATTGAAAGCGACCTCATGCCTTTGAACGAATCCCTAAGTATCATGGGCACCGTGGACCAGATAAGAGCACAATGCGCCGGCCGACAGCTGCAAGATCGTCCATCGCAGCCTGAAATCGTCCTGCGGTTTCCGGTTTAGGAGTTTGACGAGCGCTGAATCGACCTCGGTCGTCGTGGTCGTCCGGCAGGCCCTCGCGTCGGACGACCGCGACTAGGGCCCGACGGGATGAGTTTCCGCCGGGCCTTTTTGTTTTCGGCGGGTTCAAATTCAGACAATATTCGGCCAGCTGTTGCGGCCGCAATTTATAAGCAGTGATGAAGCTCCCCGCATGAATCTTTATAGCGAAATATCTCATCGTTATTTCCGCCGCCGACTTTCACCGCTCAATCCCGGTTCGCAAACCTAAAAGACGCGATATCAAGGCAACACCGGTGGTCAATGCGACGACAATGATGCCGATAACCGCTGCGCTTTCGTAGCGCGACTCGACCAAAAAGTCGAGTTGCAACAACGATAAAGGCCGCGTATGGCTGGTCGCGATCAGGGCCACAGTGCTTACGTTCCGCGCGGCGGCAATAAAACTTAAAGTCCCAACCAGAAGCAAACTCGGCGTGATAATCGGCAAGATAATATCTCGGAAACTACTCCAACCCGAGCCGCCGGCAACTTTGGCCGCCTCTTCGAGCTCAACCGCCAATTGCGTCAACGCGCTTTTGATCACTTGAACGCCAAGCGTCATGCTGGAGATAACCGTTGCGATGATTAAAAGAAACATGGATCCATAAAAAGGGCGCAGCAACGGCGTGCCCAGAAACACCGACAATAATCCTAAACCAAGAATGATTCCCGGCAGAGTAGCAGGCAACCAAGATACCATATCGAGCGCGGCGCGGCCGACGAAGCGTGTCCGGATAATGATATAGGCGATCAGCGTGAAAAATATCACCGACACGAGTGCCGTCGCGCCGGCCAGCACCAACGTATTTTTGAGCGACTGCAAAAAAACGGAGTCTTCGATGACTCGGCTCCAGTGGAGCGCTGTCCAGGGTTTAGGAACGTTAAAGTAGCCGAATCGCGCCATGAAGGACGCGAGAGTTAAGAACAAAAAAGGAATGAACGTAATCACTAAAGCAACTGTTATTAAAAAAACAAAGACAGGCCACCGCCATTTTCCCAACCTTTGCTTGTGGCCCTTGTAGCGGCCGCCCACGGTTGCAAAACTCCGCTGCGCGACTCCCTGGCCCTGGAGAATCACGAGGGGCACCATCAAAAACAATATGGTGCTGCCCAGCGCAGTCGCCGCGGCAAATTGCGGTGGTTGTTGATTCAACAACCAGTAAATCTGGGTACTGAAGACGTAGAAGCGAAAGGGAAATCCTAAGATCAATTCCAACTCGAAAGCTTGAAGGGAATAAACTATGCCCAGCAACAGAACCACACCCACGATCGGCGTCATCAGCGGGACGACAATTTTTCTGAGCGTGCGGATTACTCCCGCCCCCGATACCAGGGACGCTTCCTCGAGCGTCGCGTCCATGTTGCGGAAGGCCGGAGTCAGCAGCATGACTTCCACCGCGACGGTGGAAGTCGTCAGATGCGCCCAGACGATTCCCCAAAACGAATAGATGTTGAGTGGCGGCCTGCTTATCCATGGCAAATGAGTGAGCCATTGATTGAATAGGCCATAATCCGGGTCCAAAAGCAGAATCCAACCCATCGTGACGGGAAGGGGCGGGAGAAAATAGCCTAACCAGAATAGGAATTCGAGCGTGCTAGAACAGGGAACGTCGGTCCGTGCGATCACCCAGGCGAGCAGGATCGCGATCGGCAACGCGATGGCTTGCCGTGCGAAAGTGACGGTTACGGTGTTCCAGATTGCCGAAATGATCGCCGGATCCGAAAATGCGATCTTCCAGCCCTGCAAACCAAGTCCAGACGCCACCTTCGCGCCCGGCATTTCAAAGCTAGTGAATACAATCACGCCGGCCGGATAGAGGACGGAGAACATAACGATCCCCAATACCGACCAGCAAATAAAACTTTGCAGGTTAAATAAGCGTAATTGAAATCCTGACACGAATCGAAGCAAGATTTAGGACTTAAAGATGAGCGGGCGCCGCTTACCGTCATGCCCGTGAAAGCGGGCAGCCAGAAGTTTTGAAATTCCTGGATTACGGGTCGCGCTACCCCGGACTGTGATCCGGGGTTGCCCGGAATGACGATTGAAGTGTGTTGCGACTTTTTGAGACACCGCACTAGCGCAGCACAGACTTGGAAATTTCCTGTGCCTTGTCTCGCAACTGAACTCGCTCTTCGCGGTCGATATCGAAGTAATCGATGCCAGGCTCCGGAGACATGCCGGCTACGCGCGGAACATCAATCCGACGGCTTGGCCGCGAGACGGTGCTCGCCCAAGCGGCCTGTCCCTCTTTGGATAGGAGCCAATTAGTAAACACGATCGCGGCATTGGTGTGCGGCGCTTTGTTGACCAAACGCGCGGCGCCCCAACCCGTGCTTAGCCGCCACGCTTCGGCCAGCTTGCCACCCAGCGGCTCGACCTTTAGTCCCACTCCCAATTTTTGGAGCTCGGCTATGTCGGTCTCGTTCACGCCGATAGCAATGGGATGCTTTCCGCGCGCCAGCCAATCGGCAAGTTGACGGTCATCGCGAGTCAGGCCTACATCTTGTCTTAGCAAAGCGCGGACGAATTCCTCGCCCAACTGGCCCGCCCACAATGCAATCCGTCCGTTGCCGGCCCCATCGACTCTCGGATCGTTGATCGCAATCTTTCCTTTCCATTTTGCGTCTAAAAGTCCTTTGATGCTATTCAGCTCTTTCTCCGGAACAAATTCCCGGTTGACTAAAACTTGCGGTGTGATCTGTGCCTGAAACGCGAAGACGTATTTTTTTTCGGAATCCAAGAACGCTTTGTCGAATCCACCGAACCAGGCCTTTTCGTCGAGCACTTCGGGTAAAATGAAAACCGGTCGGATCGGGTCCAACTCTCCCGCCTTTTTGGCCGTGATATCGAAACCAGTCGGTCCAGTCACATAAATGTCCCAAAGATATTGTCCCGCCTGGCGCTCCTTCGAAAATCGCGCGGTAAAAGTCGTAGGAGTAAAACTTTGAAACTCAAGCGCGATCTCCGGATATTTTTTTTCGAACCCTCTCATGACGTCACGGTAGGCGGTGCCCGGGGGACCTGCCACGGCAACCTTGCCCTCCTTCTTAGCCTCCCCTAGAACTCTATCCCATTTCGTTTTCCACTCCTGGCTTTCCGCGCGCGCGGCTGCAATCAACGTCATCAAGACCAAGAGGATTGTTCGATGCAGGCTCAACCCGAACATATGGCGCTCCCTTTTCACGCTGAGTTTTTTGGTCGCTATTTCTTCGAACGTTCTTGCAACGCCGCCCGATGAAATACCAAACCCGCCTCGTAAACGTACATCGGCAACGAATGTGCTCCTCGCTCGGCGGGACGATCTTGTTTGTCCACCTTTGCAACGACTAACCAAGGTCCCGGTTGGGCAAATGCAGCGTTCACAGCGTCCTTCGCTGTGTCGAGGTCGTGCACGGTGCGGGTATTTTTCATACCCGCCGCGCGTCCCAATTGTTCAATGTCGGTGCCAAACAGCGTTGCCGTAGGAGCCTTGCCGGAGCCCGTCGTCAAGTACGCTCCATTATCGAAGACAAATATCAGCAGATTTTTCGGTTGATAGCGCGCCACGGTCGATAACACACCTAGGCCGGAAAGCAGGGACCCGTCTCCTTCGATCGCGATCACTCTGCGCTCAGGCCAACCAAGAGCGATCCCAAGAGCCATCGGCGTAGTGTAGGGCAACTCCATATTATAAATCGTCAGCGGCTCGTCCTTCGCCTCCGCGATTGTGTAATTGGCCAGACCGGGACTGATGATCATGGGATCGCCATTGCGCAGGCCGGCAATGTATCGCAGGACGTCGGTCCGATTCATCTACCCTCTCCAATTTCCCTGATCACATGGCTTGGCAGCAAGATACCAACGGGAATACGCTGTCCTACGACGGTTGCATGTGCTTCGGCAATGACTCTTCGTATATCGGCGGGATCGAAAAGCACATGAAAGGGAATATCTAGGGCGCGTAACACAGGTTCCGTCACCATCCGCGTCGCGCCGTGATAATCGTAGCGCTCACCGAGGGTGCTATTATGGCCGGCAACCAGAAGTATCGGGGTTTTCTGAACGATTCCGCGAGCCAAAATCAGTGCTGACAGGCCGATTCCCGAGCCTTCCATAAGAGCGACGGGGTGTTTGCCGACCAGGAAAGCTCCCATCGCCATGGCAATGCCTTCGTCCTCGCGCGAGCACTCGTAAATATCGATGCCGCCGCGCTCGATCATGAGCTGCTCGACGCCATCGAGCATGCTGTCGGGCAGGAAAACGGCGAAATCGATTCCCGCCGCCTTGAAACCATCATAGAAAGCCTCCAGCGCCTCCTGTCGATAGCGCACTCCGGCCTTGCCTGTACTGGCCACACTTCGTTGAGAAGATTTCACCTCCCGAGGTTTGCTCACGATGACTTCCCTTCAGAGGGTTCAAGGTTCAAAAGTTCAATGTTCAAGTCGGAACGGGAGTTTTTATACCTTGAACCTAGAACCTGGAACTTTGAACGATTTCTCATTACTCTGATCATGAGAAATCTTAAACTATGCCGCGAGATTGAAGTACGCGAACCCCAGTCCCGTCACAGCATGATGAGCGGGAATATAATCAACAATGGTTGCCTTAGTCTCCCGGCACGCCCCAGCGACAACAATCCAGCTTCTAATTTCACCGGTTCCACTGCGCAGTGTAGCCGAATCGAACTCGAACAGGTGACACAGCGCCTCGCCGTTTGCGCAGCGCAGCTGCTCTAACACCCAGCGATCCAAAGGAGCATCGATCCAACCTGCGCGCGGTCCGCGCGGATCATGGGAAAGTCCACCCGACGCCATAATCGCCACCCGCTCCGGTCGATCTCTAACGGCGTCTGCGATGGCATCGCCGAGCTCATAGCATTTCCGCGCTGACGGCATCGGTGGAAAATAAGCGTTGACATGAAAGGGAATGATCGGGACATTTAGCTGCGGTGTAACTTTCACTACGGGCCGAGTGAAGGCGTGGCCAATACCTCTTTTGGGTTTCCCAAGCGGCTTGAGCTCTTTGCTTTCTGAAACGTCGAATCCCTTCCGATGGAGCTCATTCAGTAGATAAAGAGCCAGATTGGAATCGCAGCGAAGCCTAATATGGTTCTCGTCTTCCCGCTCGTCGATCAAAGAAATATTGATGGAGCCGTGAACCTCGGCGCAGGTAAACAGACAAAATGCCGGCATGTTCGCTTCCGTGAACACTTCCGCCTGATCATCGCCGACGACCAGGAGAACATCCGGCCGGTACGCTTCGATTTGTTCCTTCAAGACAGCGAAGCCCCGCTGGATCCGATCGATGTAGCCTTGGAGCACTTGCGGAGTTTCACTCTCGACCTCGGGTGGCTGCGGCACGCCGTTAGTGAGCACGCGATGAATCGGCGCCCAGTGCTTCAATTCGCGAAACATCGACGGAGCATGCGACACAGCGAGGCCGAGCCCTAACATAGCTTTCCGCCTCGCGTTGTTCCGTTGATTTCTGATCTTATCAGCATGTTCGCTTTCGATAAGGAGTACTAAGAAGTTGCTAAAAAGAGACGCCTTTGAAAATACAGGGCCAGAGGGACCTCGGTCACTTCAAGCAGAGTCTCTTCCATTGCGTCATTCCAGTATGGAGCGCTGGAATCCAGGTTGACATGGATGTTTCCGGAAGCATCCTTGTGAACCTGGATGCCGGCTATCCATGCCGGCATGACGAAGTTCGCACTTTCATTTTCTGTGGGCGAGAGTCTTACCATAAACGGAATTTTCCCAATCGTTTAGAACGTGCCCTCGTTCGTTCCTTCGTCAAAGCTCGGGACAAGCTCTTAGACTTGTCGAGGGACTCCGATACAGTTTTCAGCAACCATATTAGAATTAGAGCATCTGAGCGCGGTGCTCATCTGGGGCGTTCACGATTTTTTGTACGGCGCGGGCATGCTCGTGACAATGTTTCCTCCACGTAGTGAGCCCGACATCGGGACGGTAAAGCTTCTCACGCTTCCAACCATCCTCTTCCGCATAGAAAGGATCCATCAGCGCTACCATCCGCGCATCTTGCCCATTGAACTGCACATGCGCCAACCAGCGCCACCATAACCAGTATGCCAAACGAAACCGCGCCGCCTTGAACCCCGTTGTCCACTTGACTGAAAACTGGAAGTAGCGGTGATGTCGTTTGTCCACCGGGACATACCACTCGAAATGGACTATTTCACGGGCGGGAAAAGGATTCACCCTCAAGTAACCAGGGAGCCTCAATTGAGTTTTGGTCGGTGACCCTTTGCGCGGCCATTTCCACCACTCGCCGTTCGGCCAAACGCCCAAGCCAGGATAGTTGGCTTCCATGAGCGGCGCGGTTTGCGTGTAACCGACCCACTGGTCAACCACTTCAGGCAATACGTTGGTTTTGGCAGCCGGAAATTTTCGCCATAGCGTCAACCACGCGTTCCGATGCAGATACGCCGCATGCGAAGGATCCAGCCCGTTCTCTGCCGCCAACCGCCAATTACCCGCCCGCGTAGTCACTCGAACGCCGAGGATTGCATCCGAACGCAACAACTCCCCGGGTAAATCCTCTTCCAAGGCGGTAGGTTCACCATCGCCGATAAAAACCCAAATCAAGCCCTTGCGCTCTTCGATCGGATAAGTTTTCACTTTCGCTTTGCCGACAATCGGCGAATCGGGCCCGTCGGTTAAGGCCGCAACGCATGCGCCGTTGGCAACATCGTAGGTCCAGCCATGATAACGGCAGGTGATCGTGTTGGAGCCGGGGAATTCGCACCGGCCGATGGAAAGCGGCATTCCGCGGTGCGCGCATCGATCCTCGAGCGCAAAACATTTTCCTTGGTAGCGGAGGAAGAGCAGCTTCTCGCCCAGGATTTGTAGCGCAACCGGGCAACGACGCAGTCTGTAAGACATCATCGCGGGATACCAATAATTGCGAAATCCCAACACCGCCTCATCGTAACGCGGCCAAGGGCTCGTTCGCGACCTGTGCTGGCGGTCTTGATCCACTGTGTGAGCGCCGTTCGATTCCATGCCTAGATCTAGCCCGCGTTATTCACGGCAAGAGAAAACCCATGACACTCTCTCGATCGAGGGATGAGCCTGGAAGAGCGAAGGCATAGAGACGAACAGTTTCAATGGCGTGTTTGGTGCTTGGTTCATTGCTTGGAGTTTTGCCAGGCATTCGCTCCACCAATTTAGCTTGCGGGCCGCTACAAGGTAAAGGCCCATTGCTTTCGCTCTGGAGGGCTCGTCTCTCGATCACGGTTGCACATGAATAGGCAGAATAGCCACGATTATTGATTGGACAACATCTTATGTTGATCTGTGAGCGCCCACGTGCGGTATAACTTCCGCCCGCTCCCGCATAAGGGTGTCTAGCGCTGCGTACACCAAACACTTTGTCAGTTGTTTCATGCCGGCAATATTGCTTGTATCCATTGAAAACCGATTGCGCTGGGTTTCGTTCGCGCTAGCGCGGCGCGGCATGCCCAGGCGCGCTGTTGGGATTCCCGCGGCGCGCAATATATTGGCATCAGTCGCTCCACTGGTTCCAGTGCGCGGCTGATGTTTCTTGTTTTCGACAAACTCCCACGCCCGGACGCACGATTGAATGATCCAGTTATTGGGATCGGTGCAACTGCCCGGGACGCTGAGAATCATTTCCCACTCGAGAGACAGCTCGGGATTGAGCTTGACGATGCGCTCGATAGCTTCACCAAACTGGCGCTTCGCCTCTATTGGGTTTACGCGCGGACTTATTCTTAGATCGACGTAAAGATGGCAAGCCGCCGGAACAAACGCCGGCTTATGTGTCCAACCCGCTTGGATCGCATTGATCGATCCCTGGGGTGCAACCAGTCCCGAGGTATTTTTCTCCGTGTACTCGGAAAACCACTCTTCCAGCAAGCCGATCACTTTGGCCGCGTGAACAATCGGATTTCTACCTTTGACCACATGCCGTACGCCGGTGTAGTTCAAATCGCCTCTGACGATGACCTTGAACCAGCACAATCCCACTTCTTCCCAAGCTACGGACCAACCCGGTTTCGCGATGATGGCAAAATCACCGCGTATTCCTTGCTCCAACATGAAGGAGCAACCAGCGCCTTGACCGGCACTAAACTTTTGTAACAGCGGCCGGCGGTTTGTCGGCATGCCGCCCGCTCCCAATCCCACCAGCAGCGAACCTCTTAACGGCACACCCGCCGCTTTTATCGCCTGTGCTGCGGCAACCACGCACGCCGCATAGCCCTTGGGGTTTTCCGCTCCCATTCCCACAACGTCGCCGTCTCGCACATATGCCTCGGTTGTCATCTCCGCAGGGAATCGATCGCCGATCCAAGGACATTCTTCTTCCGTGTTCGTGGAAAACGCTGAGTCCAAGGGAGCATAGAGCAAGAGATCAGCGCCATCTCCTGTTCCTCTAATGCGACCAATCGCGTTACCTTGATCGTCCTCCATTCGCTGATAAAAGGCACCGATGCCGCTTTTATTCATGACATCGACTATAGCTTGGGCGAGCTGCCCTTCCTCTCCGGTCGGACTCGGAATACTCGCCATCAACCGGTTAAGCTCTGCGAGCTGGGTCTCATCAATAGCATTCCACGCACGATCAATCGCCTGCTCCCGCTCCTTGCCTAGAAGTAGCGATGAGGGGTCCGCGTTGATCGGATTATCGAATGCCATTCTTGAAATTTGACCGATGATCACGGGTTCTGAAAAAAGTTTAGCACAACTTGATTGAACTCATCGCGGTGCTCCACATGGGCCCAGTGGCCGCACCGCGGAAAGATATGCATGCGAGCATCCGCCAGGCGGCGCAGCATGAACAGTCCAACATCGAGAGCGCCGGCTCGATCATCCTGACCCCAGACCACCAAGGTTTTGGCCTTCACTTTTAGCAAATCGAAGTAGAGATCCTCCGTGCCGGGCGCGCCATGCTTTGCGAGCGCGATCAACTCCGGATCGTTGCTCGCCTCGAAGCGCTCTTCGACCAGATCATCAGTAATCAAGGATTTATTGCACACTAAGCTTTCCAATAGCTGGCGCATTTTGGCCATGGTGGGACCGTCATCCTTATAATAGTTGGCGATGTTTCTTATCCCTTCCAAAGGCATGGGCTGGAATATGCTCCCCGCTCTGATCACACCGCTGCCGATAACGACCAGCTTATCGACTCTCGACGGGTGATCGACGGCGAGCTTGAGCGCCGCCTGGCCGCCCATCGAATTGCCGATAAAATGCGCCCTTTCGATTCCCATCACCGCCATAAAAGAGTCGAGCACATCCGCTAGAAATGACAACCGCTGGTCTTTAATCACTGGCTTATCCGATTTTCCGAATTGGGGCATGTCAAAAAGAACCGTGCGGTAATGTTGCGCAAACGCGTGGACGTTTCCTTTGAAATTACTCCATCCGGAGGCGCCCGGTCCCGCGCCGTGAATACATATGACGGGGTAGCCACTGCCGAAGTCATGGTAATGAAGCTTCAGATCCTTGGCTTTGACGTATTTTCCATCGGGCTCTTTATCTGTCGTCATTATTCCTCCAGTTGCTAACGCATCGCAGTGAGGCTTCCGGTTGATTTGCGACGGCTTGCAGACTGTGTCGACGGCTGCAAACAAGCTTGACCGCCTCGTCTCGTATCGCGAGATAACCGTTCATTTACGTTACTCAAACACACTTCCGGGTGTCAAGAACAAATGCGTTTGGCCACGGTCGACGTCCGAGCTTCTGGTAATCAAACGCGCGAAGCCCGAGAATCCTTGACAACCAAAGGGCGCTGCCAATACGATGACGGCGCGGGTCTCATAGCGTGAGACTGTTGCCCAGATTCCTAGGTGCGCAAGGTAATGGTTTGCCTACCTAGAGGATGCATCGCCCGCGATCCAGACAGTCACGAGGGTACCGTGACAAAGGGGTGCATGAAGAGATTTACGTTCTTCGAGTTGAGTATTTTGCTGCTGCTTGCATGTCTGGCATCATCCGCTGCAGCGCAAACCAAGCCCGCTGCCGATTGGAAGGGGCTGGTGGAAGCGGCCAAGCGCGAAGGTGTCGTCAAATGCGCCTGTCCGCCGCGGCGCGATTTTGCTCTGGCGTTCAAAAAAGGTTTTGAGGAAACGTTCCCCGGCATAACCCTAGAGATCACCGCGGCGACTTTGCCGGAGTTTCCCATGCGGGTGGCGAAGGAACAGGCCGCTAAAATGTTTCTTTGGGATGTTTACACGTTTGGGCCCGGAGCTGAAATATTCGACTTGAAGAACAGAGGAGGTCTCGAGTCTCTTTGGGATTACTTCGTCCTGCCCGAGGTCCTGAACGACTCGGCCTGGATTGGTGGAATTAAAGATCGTTTCCTGGACGTCGAACATCAACATATTTTTGGGATGTTTTTTACCATCTCTACAGGATCGATTAATCGTGATGCCCTTCCCGATTTAAAGATAAAATCATTTGACGAGCTGCTGAATCCTGGCTTGAAAGGAAAATTTGTTTCGGTGGATCCCCGTGTGGGCGGCTCGGGAGAATCGTTGGCGGCTGCTGTTTACCAAAAATACGGCCGCGACGGACTAAAAAAGCTCTTTGTTGATCAAGACGTATTGCTGGTCAAGGGAAACGTAGAAGTGGCCGAACAAGTGGTGCGCAAAGCGCGGCCGCTCTCGCTAACGAGTGTCAGCCCTGACTCCCAGATCCGTTTCAAGGAGGCCGGCATGAAACTCAACATCGCGGATCTTTTCGTTCCCGAACTGGCGCGCGCGGGAACCAACGGCTCGTGTCCTGCTGTCTTCAAGAATCCGCCCCATCCCAACGCAACCAAAGTTTTCATCAATTGGCTACTCTCGCGTGACGGGCAAAAAACAATTTCTAACGCACGAGGCGAGCCAAGCGCGCGTACCGATGTGCCTCCCGTCAGTCCTGAAGACGCGCCCAAACCTGGAATCAAATACCTCAATGCTCACAAGGAAGAGGTCATGGCGAAATTCCTGGCGCCTGCGCAAAAAATTCTCAGGGAGCTCATCCCCTGACGGCTACTCCGTGAACTTATTGAGCAAGATTGCACGCCGACTGACATGCTCGAGATCCAAAATTTAAGCAAATCCTTCAATGTACGCGGCGACCGGGCAGTCAAAGCCATCGATGAAGTTAGCTTCAACGTCGAGCCGGGAGAGTTTTTTACTCTCCTTGGCCCATCCGGTTGCGGCAAGACTACAACTTTGCGCTGCGTGGCCGGACTGGAACGGCCGCAGGAAGGAAAGATCCAGCTGCGCGGCCGAACCGTCTTCGATTCCGCGAGCCGGGTTTTCGTTGTGCCGAACCAGCGAAATATCGGCATGGTTTTTCAGTCCTATGCAATTTGGCCTCACCTCACTGTGTTCAACAACGTGGCATTTCCACTCAAGGCAGGGGGACAACGCAATTTCAAAATTTTACGGGCCAAAATCGAGCACGCTTTAGACCTGGTCGGGCTCAGCGGGTTCGAGGACCGTTCCGCGACACAACTGAGCGGTGGGCAGCAGCAGCGCGTCGCCCTGGCGCGTGCACTCGTCAAAGAGCCCGATTTGCTTTTGCTGGACGAGCCGCTCAGCAATCTAGACACAAAGCTGCGCGAGCGCATGCGCTCGGAGCTAAAACGGCTGCAACGGGAACTGGGGATCACGACTCTTTACGTTACCCATGACCAAATGGAAGCCGTTCTACTCTCGGATCGTATCGCCGTCATGAATGGCGGGCGAATCCTACAGTTGGGCCGGCCGGGCGAGATCTACGATCAGCCGAACAGCCAATTCGTCGCCGATTTTATGGGCGCGACTAATCTACTAAGCGGCACGTTACGCAGCGAGGCGCGCGCTGCCGGAGTGGAACTGGTAGATACGGACATCGGTCCAATTCTTTGTAGTTTTACCGAGCGCATGGCTTGCGGATCGCGAGTCGTGATTTCGGTGCGGCCCGAGAATATCAAGATCGCCAAAGAAGACCGGCCTGAGGACAACAACATAATCGACGGCCGGGTTAAAGAGCGGAGCTATTACATGGGCCTGGTCGAATACATGATCGACGTGCGCGGTCGCGAGCTCAAGGTCAGAGCGGCGGCGGATGGCGCCGACATCAACGGCAACAGCGCCGTCCGTCTAAGGCTCGCGCCGGAGAAATGCGTCGCCATCGCCGCTCAGGAGGGATTTTGATGATCACCGACCGTTTGTTCAAGAACGAACTGTTGACACTTCTAACCCAAGAGCAAACCCATGAATCTTTCTTTGAGAAAGAAGTTCACGGTCACTCGGACGAGCCCGAGCTTTCCGAGGAAGCGCGCCAGCATCTAGCCCGCTGGCAAATGCCCGAACAGGGCTTTCGCAATTACTGGTATCCGGTGATGTTAGCCAAGGATCTAACCAAGGGCCCGGTGCGGCGCCGTTTGTTGGGAGAAGATATTGCCTTTTGGCGTGACGGCGGCAAAGTGCATGCAATCGCGGATCGCTGCCCGCACCGCGGCGCCAGCCTATCGCGTGGTCATGTGCGCTTTCCCGGCTCGGGTACTCTGAGCTGTCCCTATCACGGTTGGACCTTCGATGGTCAAGGCAAGCTGCGGGCATGTATTCAAGAGGGCGCGAATTCCGTTATGCCGGGAAAGGTGAGCACCAAAGCCTATCCAGTGGAAGAACGGCTGAACGTAATCTGGGTTTGGATTGGCGACATGAACCCAGTCCCGGTGGAAGATGACCTGCCATTGGCGATGAAAGTTCCGGGGTCAGAGAATCTGATTCACTTCACCAAGGTTTGGACTACCAACTGGGCTTTGCTCTTCGACAACTTCATCGACGGGCTCCACGCCCCGTATCTGCACCGCCTGTCGCCACAATTTTTGCTGCGACGGCTCCAGTATCGAGTCCCCGACGGCCGGCCTAACTT
>Ga0209684_1000063_pt1 | contig 18095 bp, 19 predicted proteins | sample PanSoiPlot6MoBio_FD_188322 | JGI IMG/M metagenome (GOLD analysis project Ga0209684, IMG submission 188322) | Tropical forest soil microbial communities from Panama analyzed to predict greenhouse gas emissions - Panama Soil Plot 6 MoBio (SPAdes)... | ecosystem: Environmental > Terrestrial > Soil...
ACCAGCGAGATTCAATTTGCCGCGGACCTGCCAACCGCTGTCGACCGCGGAAAGGTTTTTTTCAAAGATAACGTCCCAATCGATGTCGCCGCTTGCTCCATGAAGTGATAAGGGAGGTATAAGACGAGCCAACGCGGCTAGCTCGGTGCGATCGCTGTGGAGTTTGAATTGAAGCTTCGGCGCAGCGGAGCTGTTGTCGATCAAGCCTGACAGCGTAGCTTTGGAATTGGCGAGAGTTAGCAGGGACGGGTGCAAAATCAAAGTGTCTTTGTGGCGTGAAAACTGCGCTCGCAGCTTTGCCGGCCGGCCCGCGGGTTTGTGTAACCAGTCACCGAAACGCAGCTCGCTTTTGTCAGCTTGAACCAAAGCGCCAAGCCGCAGCTTGTTCCAAGCTCCTTCGAAGCGGCTGGAAACGCTCACCTGCCCTTCTGTCGTGAACGTAGGGGGGAGAATTTCTTGCCAAAAAGGCAAATCCCGAAGCTGCGCCAGATTGATCTGATCCAATATGAGCGTTCCTTTAATGACTGCTTCTGACCAGTCTCGGCTTTCGGGAAGCGCGATGGAACCCTCAAGAATGGCGTTGTAGTCAGAGGAGCCGAACGCAGGCACCTTGAGTTTAATGTCGGTGAGGCGGGGCTGCTGGAATGTTCCTGCGAGTTTGGCTTGAAAAGACATCGGTCCCGTCACGTTAAGCTCACGGGGAATCTTGTTGCGCAAAAAAGGCAAGACCCGCGCTAGCGCAGGGAGATAGAGGGAGTCGAATTGCAGCTGCAGATCTATGGGTTGCTGTGACCAATCACGATTCCCCTTTGCCGGGCCAATAATTCCTTCGATGCGCACGTCGTGACTCAATGCGTCGGTCAGCGCCGCAGCGAGGTTGATCCTTGCCCTCCCCGCCGCTTCCAAGCCGCGGACCTCCATATCAATATTTTTGACCTGCAGCTCCACAGATTCCTTCACGGAGCGATCAACAAAATCAAGGCGGCCATCGATAACGCTTAGCGCGCCAATGGCAAAGCTTACCGCGGAACGAGGCTTGTCCGGCGAGGTGACCTGGAATTTGGGAAACTCTGCTAAGTTTTTCTTGCGACTCGCCAGCGCGGAAGTATTTAAAAGTCCGTCCTCGTTGGTAATGATCTGAAACTCCGCGTTGCGAAAGGTGAGGGAGTTAATAACGACTCTACCCAAGAACAGTTGCCAGATGCTTACACCCAGTCTTAATTCTTTAGCCTGGACAAACGGGGTCGCTGCAAAGTGAGCATCATCGGCGATGCGGAAGTCTTGGGCAGAGAAACCTAGTCCACCCCAGAGACTCGCCTCAAGGCGGTCGAAGCTGACATCTTTGCCGAGAAGTTTTTGCAGCTCCCGCTGAACTTGTTCGCGGTTGCCGCCAACCAGAGCGTTGAAGCCGTAAACGAGAATGATCAACGCCAACGCGAAAGCGGAGAAAACGAGCAAAATATGTTTTCTGGAAATTCTCACAGGGTTGGTGACTGCAGACGGCTATGCCTTCAAGCGCGGGGTAAACCGGAACGAAGAACTGACTTGAAACGGCTGGCGTGGCGGGAGCAACCGCGCCGGTTCAGCCATGAGCCCAACCATTTGGTTTGGGAATCGCTTATGGATTGACTCGCTCGACAATGGTGGCGATGCCCTGTCCGACGCCGATGCACATTGTCGCCAAGCCATAGCGGCTGTCGCGCTTTTTCATTTCGTGAATCAATGTCGTCATGATCCGGGCGCCGCTGCAACCGAGAGGATGGCCCAAGGCGATGGCGCCGCCGTTGACGTTCAGTTTCTTGAAATCAATGCCGAGCTCACGGGCACACGCGAGCACTTGCGAGGCGAACGCTTCATTCAACTCGACGAGATCGATTTGATCGATGGTAAGCCCGGCTCGTTTCAATGCTTTTTGAGTCGCTGGAATGGGTCCGATGCCCATATAGTTGGGATGCACGCCGGCGGTTGCGGAAGCGACGATACGAACCATCGGTTTGAGCTTCAACTGCTCCGCCTTCTGTGGCGTGGTCACGAACAACGCCGCCGCGCCATCGGAAAGAGGTGACGAATTGCCGGCTGTCACGCTGCCACCTTTTTTGAATGAAGGCTGCAGAGCTGCGAGCTTCTCCAAAGAGGTATCCGCCCGCGGCCCTTCGTCTTTGCTGTGTATGATGGGCGCGCCGTTTCTTTGTGGAATTTCAAAAGGGATAATTTCATCCTTGAGGCGGCCTTCTTCATGTGCCTTCAGGGCCTTTAGGTGACTGCCTAACGCGAACTCATCTTGGTCCTGGCGGTTGATATGGTACTTTTCCGCGACGTTTTCCGCCGTCTCACCATTGTTGATCAGCGAGTACAGTTCTCCCATGCGCTTGTTCGGGAAGCGCCATCCCAAGGAGCTGTCATACATGGTCACGTCGCCGCGTTGGAAAGAATTAGCCGGTTTGCCCATCACCCACGGGCCGCGCGTCATGCTTTCGACGCCGCCGGCAACGAACAAATCGCCGTGATCGGTTTCGACGGCTCTTCCCGCTTGATTGATAGCTTCAAGGCCTGAACCGCATAAACGATTGACGGTGGCGCCTGGAATTGTGTAGGGCAACCCCGCCAGTAAGGAAGCGTTGCGCGCGACGTTGCGGGAATCCTCTCCGGCCTGGTTGGTGCAGCCGAAATAGACATCCTCGATCTCTTCTTTGTTGATGCCTGTTTTCTCCACCAATTTGGCGATGATGTAAGCGCCAAGATCGTCGGTACGAACGTCTTTTAGGATCCCACCGTGCCGGCCCATGGGCGTGCGCACAGCTTCAACGATGACTGCTTCTTTCATGGTTTCACCTGACCTTCACTATAGGAATAAAAACCTTTGCCGCTGGTCTCGCCGAGGAACCCCGCGGCGACGAGTTTCTTTAGCAGAGGGGCGGGTCGATAGCGGTCGTCCCCAGTTTCCCGGTGCAAGCCTCTCAGGACGGCCAGAACTTCGCTGAGCCCGATTTGATCCGCCCACCTTAGTGGCCCCTGGGGGTAGTTTACACCGAGCCGCATGGCAACGTCGATCCCTTCGGCCGTGGCGACACCCTCTTCCAGGCTTCTCGCTGCCTCGTTGATGATCAAGCTCAAAATGCGGGGAAAAGTGAGACCCGCTGCATCCTTGACCCGAACGGTTTCCTTGTCCAGCGACCTAAATAGTTGCTCTGCGGACTGCAGCGAGCGTTCCGCAGTTCGCAAGCCGGCGGCTAACTCAATTACTTTCCGGTCCTTTAATGGAAAAAAAGTTGCAAAGCCCACGATGCGCTCGGGTTTCTTGGTCCACGAGGCAAGGGAAGTGGTACCGTAGCCGAGACACGATGTCACGATAATCGACTCCGCAGAAAAATTGTTGTCGAGCTGTTGAAGAATCGCTTTTTTCTGTTCAGTTTCTCCGGCATACGTGTCAATGACGAAAGAAGTTGCAGGGGTCGAGTTCCCGGGATCCGGGTACAGGTTCACGTCGAGCCCCTTTTCTCGGCACAGGTTGTACAGTTCTTGAGCGAGCCGGCTGTCACCGATAACCGCGACGCTATTTTTTGTCATAGACATAAAAACCGCGGCCTGTTTTTCGTCCCAGATTGCCGCCCATTACCATTTTCTGTTGAATTGGACTCGGGCGAAACCGCGGGTCTTCAAAAAACGACCGGTAAAGCGACTCGGTGGCGGCAAAATTGATATCATTGCCGATCAAATCCATGAGCTCGAAGGGGCCCATGCGAAAATTGCCCGCTTCCTTCATGACTTTGTCGATGGCTTCCACCGCTGCATCCCCATCTCCAAGAATTCGCAGCGCTTCGTTATAGAAAGGCCGGGCAATGCGGTTCACGATGAAGCCCGGGGTGTCTTTCGCGCGGGCGGGCGTCTTTCCCATCTCACGCATGAGAGCGGTGGCCTTATCGATGGTTTCTTTGCTGGTGCGATCTCCTTGAATGACCTCCACCAAGGCCATCAGCGGCGGAGGATTAAAATAATGCAACCCTAGAACGCGCTCGGGATGCTCCGTGCCGGCAGCGATGGCCGTTACGGAGAAAGATGACGTATTAGTGGCCAGCAATGTTTCCGGGCCGCAGATTACACCGAGTTGCTTAAAAATATCGCGTTTGAGTTCCAATTTCTCCGGCGCCGCTTCGACAATAAGGCTGTAGCCTTTGTAATCTTCCAGTTTCGTCGTGGCATGAAGGCGCTCCAGGATTTGCCTTTCGTGCTCCTCCGATATTCTTCCTCGTTCGCGACTGCCTTGAAGAAAACTACGGATGCGGCCCAGGCCGGCGTCAATGAACTCCTGCTTGATGTCGTACAAGAGAGTGTGAAAGCCGGCCTGCGCCGCTACTTGGGCGATCCCCGCGCCCATAGTGCCGGCGCCCAGCACGCCAATCTTTTCTGTTTTTGTTGCCATATTGGCGGCGCTTCAATTATGAACGCCCCTCACCCTTTCTCTCCCCCGCTGCGGGGGAGAGAAAGGGTGAGGGGGCTATTTTCCCGTAAATACCGGCGTGCGCTTTTCCAAAAACGCGCGCACTCCTTCGTCGTAGTCTGCGCTTCTGCCGGCGATCTCCTGCAAATAGGCTTCGTATTCCAAATCAGATTCCAACTCCCGCAGGAGCGCGTGATTTACAGCTCGCTTGATGAGGCCGATGCCGCGCGGCGCGCGGGCAACGTGCTCCGCGATTTCTTTAGCGGCCGTAGCAAATTCCGCAGCCGGAAAAACCTTCGCCACGAGCCCAATGCGCTGCGCTTCCTGCGCCTCCACCGGTTCACCGAGAAGGAGCAGTTCCATCGCTTTGCTGAGTCCAACCAGCCGCGGCAGGATAAAACTGCCGCCTGAATCGGGAGCCAAACCGACCCGAACAAAAGATTGAATGAACTTCGCTTCTTCGGAGGCAACCCGGAGGTCGCAGGCCAAAGCCAAATTGCAACCTGCGCCGGCGGCCACACCGTTGACCGCGGCGATGACGATCTTTTCCATCTGCCGTATCTGGCGAATCATCGGATTATACTTCTCACGCAGAGACGCGCCCAGAGAGCCTTTTTGCTCCGGCGTGCGGCCCTTCAAATCTTGTCCGGCACAAAACGCGCGCCCCGCGCCTGTGATCACCAAACAACGCACAGCACCATCCCGTTCGCCGTCCTTCAGCGCCTCCAAAACTTCCTTGTTCATCTGGGGGATGAACGCATTTAGGGCCTGGGGCCGATTCAACGTAATGGTCGCTACGCCGTTTTCTTTTTCGAATAGAATGGTTTCGTAACTCACCGGTTACTCTTTCATACTTCATGTGCTTCGTGTCCTTCGCGGCACGGAGATTATTCACCACGAAGAGCACAGAGGGCACGAAGGGGGACGAGACCTACTTGCCCTTGAACACCGGCTTGCGCTTTTCCAAGAAAGCCTTCATCCCTTCGCGGCGATCTTCCGAGGCAAACAACAAATAGAAAGATTTGCGCTCGAACTCCAATCCGTTGTCGAGACCCATGTTGAACGATTGGAGCACGGCTTCCTTTGCATGGCGGATTGCGAGCAACGGCTTGGCGGCGATTTTTCGCGCTAGACCTTTTGCTTCCTCAAGTAAAAGCTCCACCGGCACGACGCGGGTTACTAAGCCCAAACGTTCCGCGTCATGAGCGTTGATCGGCTCTCCTGTTAGTATCATTTCCATCGCGCGGTACTTGCCCAGTACGCGGGTAAGACGCTGAGTGCCGCCGCTGCCCGGGATGACTCCAATGTTGACTTCGGGCTGGCCGAATCGCGCCGTCTCCGAGGCGATGATAATGTCGCAGCTCATGGCCAGCTCGCAGCCGCCGCCCAGAGCGTAGCCGCTGACCGCAGCAATCATCGGCTTCGAGATTTCGTTTACGCGATCTCGATAGGCGAGCCGCCCGCCGACCGGTTCGTCGAACGGTCCGGCGTCAGCCATTTCCTTAATATCTGCGCCGGCGGCGAAAACTTTTTCTCCGCCGGTCAAGATGATGACGCGCACTTCGTCATCCTGATTAAGGCATTCCGTCGCAAGACAGAGATCTTTGACCAGACCATAGGAAAGGGCATTCAATTGCTGTGGGCGATTCAATGTGACGACGGCGATGGCGCCGTCTTTATCGACGATAACGTTTTCGAATTGCATACGCTTTCCAACATGTACACATACACCACGGGTGGAGTCGATTCAAGAAAGAGGATCTTTCGTTAAAAGAGAACGTTTTCAGTCAAAGGAAAGCTCGGTCCGCAACATCATTTGACACCCGGAAATCGATTTGCAAATATCAGGTCATACATGACCAGCCGCGTCGAACCTGCAACCCGTCACTACGACGAAAAGCTGCAAAAAATTCTCAAGACCGCCGCGAAAATTTTCGCCGACAAGGGATTTCACAAGACCTCCGTGCGTGACATTTCCCGGGCGACGCGGATGAGCCTCGCCGGCCTGTACTATTACTTCAGGACCAAAGAGGAGTTGCTTTACCTGATTCAGGAGCGTTGCTTTGTGACGCTACTGCAGCGATGGGAGCAGGCAACGACAGCGGAAACGGACGTGCGCACGCGTATCCGCGTGTTCGCCGAGAACCACCTGAGTTTTTTCCTGCACAACATGCACGAAATGAAGGTGATGGCCCACGAGGATGAATCCCTTACCGGAGAGTTCAATGAAAAGATTTTGGTGCTCAAGCGCCGATACGTGAAAGTCATCATGGATCTTATCGCAGAGCTCCGGGAGCGGAGAGGTGCAAAGGGAATCGACCTTCGCGTTGCCACGTTCTCTCTTTTTGGCATGATGAACTGGATCTATACCTGGTATCAGCCGAAACGAGACTTGCCGCTGCCTCAGCTGACCGAGCAGATGTTGCGCATTTACTTTTTTGGTCTGCTTCAGGGAGGGGCGGTGGAGGCGCCGTGGCTTGATGCGACGGTCTCCGCCTCCGCCAAGGAAACGTTTTCCCTTTGGGAGAATCACCGCTAGCGGGAGCGCGGAGCAGGGAGCCGTAGGGGCGCGAACCCTTCGACTATGCTGGAGGGCAGGCTGGTCGCTCAGCAAGCCGGAGGGCAAAAGGCACTGAGCCGAGAAAAATCAGCCAACGCCGATCCAGATTAAATTATGCTAAGCATTGGAAACAAAGCGCCGGATTTTAGCGTGAAGGGAATTTTCCAAGGAAAAGTTTCGCGGTATTCCATTCAAGATTACAGGGGAAAATGGCTGGTGTTGTTTTTTTACCCGGCGGATTTTACCATCATTTGTCCCACCGAAGTGACGGGCTTCAGCAAGTCGGCTGAGGGTTTTCGTGCAGAGGGGGCAGAGATCCTCGGCGTCAGCGTCGATTCCGTCGAGAGCCACCTAAAATGGGCCAAAGAATTGGGCGGCGTGAACTATCCCTTGCTCAGTGACGAGGACAAAACCGTTAGCCGGCTCTACGACGTGTTGGATGAAAACGAGGGCGTAAGTTTGAGGACAACATTTATTATCAATCCCGCCGGAGAAATCACGTATTTGGTAATGAGTCACACCAATGTCGGCCGCAGCGTCGAGGAAACGCTGCGGGTTCTCAAAGCCTTGCGCTCGGAGCGCCTCTGCCCATCGGACTGGCGTCCGGGTGAACCCACCGGTGATCTTGCTCTAAAATACTGATGGCTATGGCTCTCGGGGCCATCGAACAAAAGAAAGAGCTCATCGAAAGCCGCGCTCGCATACGCGAGTTTGTTTTCGGAATTCAAGACGGCCTGATAAGCACCGTCGGGCTGCTGGCGGGCGTTCAGGGCGCGACTCAAAGCAGCGTGGTTGTCATCATCACAGGTCTGACCGCCATGTTTTCGGGCGCTATCTCGATGGCGGCGGGTTCTTACCTTTCGTCGAGCGCGGAGAAGGATATCTTTGACAAAGAGTTGCGCGAGGCCGAAGTACTGGCGGAAAAAGAACCTTATTTGGCAGCCGAGGGATTGCTCAAGGCTTTGAATCAAGAAGGTTTGGCGCGGGGGCAGAGTTATAATATCGTTAAAGTTCTCTTGAGTGAGGAGCAGGCCTTTCTCAGGACTTTTCAGGAAAGTTTTCGGCCTTGGATCAGCAGAAATTAACCGGCCGCTACAGGCCGCGCTGGTCATGGCCATTTCCTTTGTGGTCGGTGCTTTTGTTCCTATCTTTCCCTATCTGCTTCTTTCAGGTCAAGGGGCGTTATTTCTTTCGATTGCTCTGTCCGGTTTGGCGCTCTTCGCGGTGGGCTTTGTCAAAGGTTGCTTAGCCACTCAATCGCCGGTTCGTTCCGGTATTCAGTTCTTTGCCATCGCAGTCGGCGCTGCGCTCTTAGGATATGGGATCGGTCCGGCGGTTCAATATTTCTTCCCAGACGTTCCGGTGACCAACTAATTTATCTCTCTGTTGGAAGAGAAACTTCAAGTCGCGCGGATTAGGCTTCGCAGCAGGGTCAGGTTTTCGCGGTCTTCTTTCAGGTCCGGTCCTTTGGGTGTTTCCAGACACATGGGTAAGCCCCAAAAGCGCTGATCATTGACCAGGAACCGAAAAGCTTCGACGCCGATGTGTCCCTTGCCGATATGTTCGTGGCGGTCAACACGGGAGTTGAATTCTTTCTTGGAATCATTGAGGTGGAATGCAGCGAGTCGTTCAATACCGATCGCTTCATCGAACTCTGTGAAGGTGCGCTCGTAACCTTCTTGCGTTCTGATATCATAGCCCGCGGCAAAGGCATGCTCGGTATCGAAGCATACTTTTAGTCGGTCGTTTTCCTTGGTGGCGTCAATCATTTTGGCGATCTGATCGAAGCGGTAACCAAGGTTCGATCCCTGACCGGCAGTGATCTCGAGGGTGACCTTCACATGGTAGCCAGGGCATGCCTTGTGAGCTTCGTCCAATGAACGCGCAATAGTTTTGATTCCTTCGTTTTCGCCGGCGCCGACATGAGCGCCGGGGTGGGCGACCAGATTCGACACACCGAGGATTTCACATCGTTCCAACTCATCGATGAAGCTGGCGAGCGAACGCTTGCGCAGAGCATCATCGGGTGAACCCAAATTGAGTAAATAAGAATCATGGGCAATGACCGTAGTAATGGCGGTTGCTTTTCGGTTCAGATCAAACAGCTCGATTTCCTCCTTCGTGTAGGGTTTGGCCGCCCATTGGCGCGACGACTTGGTAAAAATCTGAATCGCGTCACAATCCACCGTTTTGCCCAAGAGCAAAGCCTTGTCCACGCCACCGGCGATGGACACGTGAGCGCCGAGCAACGGACCACGGGTTTTTTCTTTTGCTTTGGTCTTCATAACGTCTGGAACGATTGGAACCTCTGAAACTATTGGAACGATCTGCGTGCGGCCCCGTTCCAGCCGTTCCAAATGTTCCAGTAGCTCCCGGTAGCTGCGTTCATAGGTGAAAATGTCGTTGTTCCACCAGCGGTAGCGAAATGCTGCCGGCGCTTAGAAGCTTGTCGTGAAACTCGCGCAGATCGAATTTTGTTCCTAGCCGCTGTTGTTCTTGCGTGCGCAGGCGGTTGATGATCGACCATCCTAGCGCATAGCCCATGGGTCCCGAAGGCGATTGGCTGTACCAGTTTAGATCAGCGCAGGCCTGAGCACGCGGGAAGCTAAGCTCGCGCACCATGAGATCGGCCGCCTCGTCATAGGTCATTTTGCTTGTTTGTGTTTTGACGTCGATGATAATTCGCAGCGCGCGCCAGAGCCGGTCTTTAAGCATGACAAAACGATGTTCTTTGGTCTTTAAGAAGCCTTGTTCTTGCATGAGCTGCTCGCAGTAGAGCGCCCAGCCTTCGTAGAAGACGGATGACTCGTTCATCAGCCGTGGCAGCGTAGACGCCGCCGAAATGGCGTTGGCAATGGAGAACTGCAAATGATGACCCGGGTAGCTCTCGTGGACCGAAGTATTCTCTAATCCAACCCAGTTGTGCTCTCTGAGCAAGTCGTCATCGGTGACGGGCGTTACGTAATAATAACCGACTTGAGCCGGGTCCCTCGGCGATGGAGATAGATAAGCGGCGAAAGGAATCTCATGCCGACGAAATTCCGGCGTCGGCACGACATGCAGTTCTTCTTTCGGCGGAAATGAGACTAAATTTTTCTCTTTGACAAATTCACGCGCCGCACTCATTGCCCTCTGATAGACGGATAGCAGCTCATCGCTGGAAGGGTGGTGGTCCTGAATCTTCCGGGCCGCTGCGTCGATGCCTTTTCCGGGAGCCAGCGCTTCAGCAAGCGCCGTCAGTTCTGTTTTAGTTTTTGCGAAAAGCTCTTCGCCTAAGGCAAGGAGACTATGCGCATCCAAATCCAAGAAGTGCTTCTTGTTGAGCAGCAGATTGTAATGCTCTTCACCGACCGCATAGATCCCGTTGCTGCGCGGAAGGAGATCACGCTTGAGGAAGGCGGCGAAATCCTCGATCGCGTTTTTCACTTTCTCGAGGGCGGTTCTCAATTTCGCGCTGTCTGTCACTTCCGTTGAAATTTTTGGGTGGTTGGGCAGTGTGTCAAGAAAAGCGATCCCGCCGTTTGCTGCTTCAATCGCCATTTCGGTCCAAAGTCGCGGTGGGTTTGCTTCGCGGCAGCCCAAATTGGTCATGCCTTGGTGGATCAACAAAGGAGAGCGCTGGAGGCGGCCAAAGAGAGCCGTGGCAAGATTTTTGACAGGACGCACGGTTAGAATATAGATCGCGTCGATGGGCAGATAAGTATCCGGCCATTTGAGCCGGTAATCTTCCTTTTCGTGTTCGTGACGTTGAATCGTGAGCCGTCCTTCGAGCAGGGTGTAATCGATGGCCTGGTCTGAATCAAGTTCCAGCGGCGAAATTTGCCGTAACGTCGACAGTGATTCTTCAACAAATGACTTTTCGCTGGCGTAAGTTGGGTCGGAATAGTCGTTCAGTAGATGGTCGTATCCCTCGACACCATAATAGATGGCGTCCGTGGGATGAAGGTCGAAATACTTTTTGAAGTAGTCGGCGCACCAATCTGTAAAGCGTGTCATAGGGTTCGCTTATCATGTTTGTTGCGCGCTGACAATTTAGCTGTCGAAGCAGGACAAATTTCCTCCCCCGCGACGAAACTAGTGCTTGACGGTTTCGACGAACCGTTCTTGCTTGAGCCGGTCGATGAAGGAACCATCGACGAATTCCTTCGGGTCGCGGCGCGGGGCATCCGGATATTCTTTGCCGAAGTTTTCCAGAATCAATTTGATACCCTCGAGAGTCGGCGCGGGATAGTCGGGGATGAGGGACGAGACAAAATCGAATTCAACGGCGGCGAGCTTCGGTTCGCTGATTTTCATGTATTTGCTGATGATGCGCTCACTGTCGGCGCGATTGCGTTTCATGTAGACGATCGACTCAACGGAGCATTTAAGATAACGGTAGGCGAGGTCTCGATGGCCATTAAGCCAAGCTTCATCGACGACCACAGAGGTCCACGGAAAGGGAATTCCCATTTGCTGGGCGGTGGCTAAGACACGAAAGCTTAGCGCTCTCGCCTGATCCGTGGCGGCGGCGCCGAGAAACGTGTATTGAATCGTCCCCGCCTTAAGCGCCGCCACGCGACTTGAATCCCCACCCATTTGCAGCATCTTTAAGTCCCTATCGACATTCAAACCGTTCTTGCGAAAGAGATAGCGAAAGCCCTGATCGGTGGAGGAACCAAAGCGGGAAATACCGGCAAATTTGCCGGCGAGGTCGGAAATACTCTTGATGTCGGGAGCAGTGACGAGGTTTGATGCCAGCCAGGGCAGGGGATTGCCGAGGATCAGAAGTTTGACGCCTCTGAGCCGGGCTTCTATGGAGACCGGACCGCCACCGGCCACTTGAACGCTGCCGCCCACTAGAGCGGCGATATTCATCGAGCCGCTGTTGATGTAAAGCAACTCGCCTTCTAGGCCGTGCTTGGCGAAGAAACCTTTCTCTTGCGCCACCCAAAGAAATGCCTGGGTTGAATTAATAGCCGAGTAAGACACTCGGACGCGGTCAAGGGCAACGGCGCCGGATGGAAGAAGCAATGCGCCGACGACTAATAAAGAGATAAGGCGTTGCAGAGCCTTGATGGTCTGCATAAGCAAACGAAAGCATATGTTAGGCCAGTTGACCCGGTCAAGACATTGCGGGGATGGTTTGGAAGATGACAAGCTCACCTTTTCGCAATTCGCTTTAACCTCGATGTTGGAAATTCGTTTATGCGTGCCGTTTCATGGGTTGGGTGTCGACGGAATTGGTCTTCGTGTCTTTTTCAGGCCGCCAAAGTGAAAGAATCATCGAACCCGCGATCAGCGCGGCGACAACGCCGAGCGATGCGGCGATGGGGATCTTGTATATATCGGCCAAAACCATCTTCGTGCCGACAAAGGCAAGCACAAGCGACAAGCCGATCTTCAAGTATTGAAATTTGTGCATGACACCGGCGAGCAGGAAATACAGAGAACGCAGGCCGAGTATAGCGAAAATATTGGACGTGTAAACGATAAAGGGGTCGGAGGTTATAGCAAAAATCGCAGGTATTGAGTCTAATGCGAAAATCACGTCAGTGACTTCGATGGAAACTAGCACAAGAAGCAAAGGCGTCGCATACCATTTGCCATTCTTTAATAAAAAGAACCGGCCACCGTGGTATTCCGAAACCGAACGGACCATGCGTTTGAATAATCGAAATACCGGGTTACGTTCGGGATGAATCTCGTCGTCCCGCTGTAGAAGAAGTTTAATGCCGGTTAGAATTAGGAATGCGCCGAAAATGTAAATGACCCAATGAAACTTTTGCAGGAGGGCGGCGCCCAAGACAATGAAAATTGCGCGCAGCACCAGCGCTCCCAAGATACCCCAGAAAAGCACTTTGTGTTGGTATCCGACCGGAACAGCAAAGTACGAAAAGATCACGGCGAAGACAAAGATGTTATCGACGGCAAGAGCTTTCTCGATGAGGTAGCCGGTCAAAAACTCGAGGCCGCGTGTGGCTCCAAACCAAGAATAGACGCCGGTGTTGAAGATGAATGCCAGGACGATCCAGACGATGCTCCAAAGCAATGCTTCCTTGATTGAGATTGCATGCGCCCGGCGGTGGAACACTCCGAGGTCTAGCGCCAGCATGGCGAGAACAAAGATCGTAAACCCAATCCACAGACCCGGAGTTCCTACGCTCTCAATATCCATTCCGACTGCTCCTTATTTTCGAGTCCGGAATTGCCGTTTGATTGCCAGATCTTGAAGCGGTCGAGCAAGCGTTGGGCCACTGGATAACTTGGGGCCAGTAAAATTGCTCCCGCCGTGAGCAGGAGCAAGCCTGGAACCAATGGCAACGCAAGTCCGATCAAACCAAGAAGCAGAAGTAGGAATCCACCAATGATTTTCAACCACTGCTTCATCACGCGGCCCAGGCGCCGCGAGTTGCGAGGGCTTCAAGTCTGGCGATGCGTTCCTCGGTCGAAGGATGGGTGCTAAAGAGCCGAACCAAGCTTCCGCCGGAAAAGGGATTGATGATGAACATGTGGGCAGTGGCAGGCGAGCCCGCCGTCATTGGCACCTGCTGGCTCCACGCCGCAATCTTGCGCAGCGCGCTGGCCAGGGCTAACGGATTGCCAGAGATCCTGGCTCCGGTGGCGTCCGCAATAAATTCCCGGGAGCGTGAGATCGCCATTTGTATGAGTGTTGCCGCAATAGGAGCGATGATAACGCCCACCAAACCGGCGATGGGATGAGATGACCTTCGCCGTCTTCATGGGAACGGCTACCGCCGAGCATGCTACCCCATGCTGCCATGTTGGCAATCATGCTTAAGGCGCCGGCTAGAGTCGCCGCCACCGTCATGATCAGGGTGTCACGGTTCTTGACGTGACCGAGTTCGTGGGCGAGGACACCGGTGAGTTCCTCGCGGTTTAAGGCGCGCATGATCCCCTGGGTTACCGCCACCGCCGCATGTTGGGGGTTTCGCCCGGTGGCAAAAGCATTGGGCGCTTCCTCCGGAATGACGTAGACTTTGGGCATCGGGATTTCTGCGCGATGCGCCAAGTTTCGCACTATCTCATAAAGTTCAGGCGCCTCGGCCTGGCTAACTTCCTGGGCGCCATACATGCGCAAAACGATTTTGTCGGACCACCAGTAAGCGCTCAGGTTCATAAAGCCGGCTAATAGCAGACCCATCATGAATCCCTGTTGGCCTCCGAGAGCTTGCCCAATCCATATCAATAGCGCGGTTAGCGTTGCTAACAGCACAAGCGTCTTCAGATTATTCATGGCTGGCCTCCTTAAAATTTTGATTTCCCGTATCCGCATAACCGCACGGGTCATCTTACCTTATCCTGCAGTATGTAATATAAGACCGGATCAATACATAGACAAATTCATAATTTCTAATTGACTATTAGAAAAAAATTAACTAATTTTTAAGCATGGAATGGCTCAACTATCATCACCTTCTCTATTTTTGGACCGTGGCGAAGGAGGGAAGCATCGTGCGCGCCAGCGACAAACTCAGTCTAACCCAAGCCACCATCAGCGCGCAGATCCGTTCCTTCGAGGAGAGTTTGGGCGAAAAGCTATTTACCCGTGTCGGTCGCCGGTTGATACTTACGGAGACCGGCCGGTTGGCTTTTCGATATGCTGACGAGATTTTTAGCCTGGGCCGCGAATTCATGGACACCCTTAAGGGGCGGCCATCCGGCCAGCCGCTCCGGTTTCGAGTCGGCATCACCGATATTCTTCCTAAACTTATTGCGCAGAGACTTTTGGAACCGGCGTTTCAAATCGCCGAGCCAGTGCGCATGATTTGTCATGAAGGAAAGACGGATTCTTTGCTTGCCCAGTTGGCGCTGCATGAGCTCGATCTCGTCCTGACCGACGCGCCAGTGGGAAGCGGCATCAAAGTTCGCGCTTTCAATCATTTGCTCGGCGATTGTGGTTTAACGATCTTCGGCGGCGTTAAGATCGCGGTCAAATATAAGCGCGGTTTTCCGCGATCCCTCGACGGAGCCCCGTTTTTGCTGCCTACCGACAACACGACGATGAGGCGGTCATTGAATCAGTGGTTCGAGGCCAAAGCGATTCATCCCATAGTGGTCGGAGAATTCGAAGATAGCGCGCTGCTCAAAGTGTTCGGACAGCAGGGGAGAGGACTTTTTGCCGCGTCCTCGGCGATTGAAAGAGAAGTTCTGGATCAGTACGGGGTTAGAGTCGTGGGCCATTTGGCAGACGTTCGGGAGCGGTTTTACGCGATCTCTATCGAACGCAAATTGAAGCATCCGGCGGTTATTGCGATCTGCGAGTCGGCCAGAAAGGACCTTTTCAATTGAGCCGAGATTCCACCGTTAAAAGTGAAAACAAGAGCGAGGTGTAAGCCTTCCGTTTCAAATGGGTCAGTGTCTCTAAGAAGAGTTGCGGGCGCCGAATACTAAGAACAGCTCTGCAACAGTACGCTTCTATGCCTTCGCTACTCCAGGCTCACGCTTTGCTCAGCGGGGTTAACGGCGGAATACGGGTTCAACTAGCTGCTTGAAGATCACAAACGGCCCGGTCTATAAGGAGTTTGAGGAGGAGAATTATGGCAACTCGTTGGTTATTCAAAACTGAACCTTCCGTTTATTCGTATCAACAACTGGAAAAGGACAAGAAGACCATGTGGGACGGCGTGGCAAACAACCTGGCGCTGAAACATCTCAAGGATATCAAGAAAGGTGACCTGATTCTGATCTATCACACAGGCGATGAACGGCAGGCGGTCGGTATAGCGCGAGCGTTGGGCGGGGCATATCCCGATCCGGGCAAGGGCGACCCGAGGATGCTGGTAGTTGATATCGAAGCGGTGAAGCCGTTACCCAAGCCGGTTACATTGGCGGAAGTTAAAGCCAACAAGAAATTAGCCAACTTCGATTTGGTGCGACTCTCGCGGTTATCTATTATGAAAGTGAGCGACGAACAGTGGGAAATCCTGGAAGGGATGGCGAAGAAATAGGCTCACGATCATATTGAATGTGAATGCCGTCGCTGAACCAAGACAGTTAGAAGCTGTGCCAATTCAAGAATGATTTCTCGGCATAGAGCTTTTCGACATCGAGAAGTAGCGTGAGGTCTCTGCTTTGCAAATAGCCGGCGATGGGTTTCAGAGGGAGGCCTACCGCTGCGAGATAATCACCGTCAATGAATTCGATCAGTCCGCGGCCTTGTCCTTGGATTGAATAGGCGCCGGCTTTGTCGAGGGATTCGTTGCAGGAAAGATAGTCCTCGATTTCGCTGTCGGAATAGCTGCGCATCCGCACCGAAACCTCCTCGACACAATTGAGCCCCGGCCCGCCTAGGCCATCGACGATGGCTACTGCGGTAAAAATCTGATGTGTTTTACCAGCGAGAGCGCGAAGCATGTCTTTGGCGTCATCGACTCCGTTGGGCTTGCCAAATTTTTTTTCGTTGAGACGAATCATCGTATCGCTGGCGATAACGACACTTTGGGGGTTCTCTGTTGCGATGGGTCGGGCTTTGCCGATGGCGAACTGCAACACCTCATCTTCGATGCGACGATGGACCGACACGAGCTCTTCGAATTTCGGAGCCATTACTTCGAAGGGCAGACCCAAGAGGGCGAGGATCTCGCGGCGGCGCGGCGATGTGGAAGCAAGAATGAGCCTCATGAAGCCGGCTGTTCAAGGCTCTGGATTCGAAGGAGGTGTACCGGCGAATTTTCCGGCCCAGCAGGGCCGAAAAATTCACTCTCGGCTCGGGTCGACGCAATAAAGTCGCTCAGGCATGTGGCTACATCGCGGGCGCTATTCACACGCACCATTGTCGCCCGCATTCCCGCCGCCCCGCGGAAGCCACGGCAATACCAGATCAAATGCTTGCGTATGGCATTGAAGCGGGATCTTCCGCAGAATGTTTCAAAGTGATTGCTGTGCTCCAGAATCACCTCGAAACGCTTTTCTAAGCTGATGGCTTCGTCGCTATTGGATGGAAGGTCGTTAGCGTGTAGCGCGTGTTTGACGTCATCCTTGGTTCGAAAGATCCAAGGATTTCCTTGAGCCGCACGGCCTACGAGAACTCCATCGACGTTGGTTTCGCGCACACGACGGCAGACATCTTTCATATCCTGCAGATCACCGTTGCCGAGGATCAGAGTGCCGGAATTCTTTGCTATGCTGACGGCCCGCCCGATGGCTTCCCAATCTGCGTTTCCTTTATAGCCTTGCTGAAGAGTTCGCCCGTGGAGAGAGATGACCGCTAATTTTTCATCGAGTAACGTTTTGATCCAATCGTCTATGACTACGCGATCATACCCGAGTCTTGTCTTGACCGATAACGGTATACGGCGTTCCCGAGCCGCCGTTTCCAAACCCGTTCTTTCCCTATTTGCAATTCGGATTTGTTGGATCACCTCGGGAGCAACCTGCAGATCGCCTAGAGTCTGTCCGTTGAACCAGTCGTCGATCCCCTGGCGTGCGGCTCGAATTATCGACCGCGCCAATTCTGGCGTGCGGATCAGCGCGGCACCGCACCCCGAACCGGCAACCTTTTTTGCCGGACATCCCATATTGATATCCAAGCCATCGAAGCCAAGTTCGCAGACTAGGTGTGCGACCTTATAGAAGAGTTCCGGAGATTTACCGTAGATCTGAGCAACCACCGGTCGTTCGATCTCTGAATAGGTGAAGTCTTTGAGAAGGATGTGAGGCGAATAAAAAGCCGACTGCACATTGACGAACTCCGTCACCGTCACATCGGGGCCGCCGTGCTTGGCCGTAATGAATCTAAACGACGCATCGGTGATACCATCCATGGGAGAAAGCCCGACAATAGGCTTGGGTATGTGCCTCCAGAAATTCATAGAATGCACGGTTAGGCAGCTTGTTTCATGGACAGTGTAACAGGAACAGCGAATAAAATTAATGGGTCCATTTTGCGATGGCTTAAGCTGAAGTACAGCGCGGACGCGTCTAGTAGCGGTTCAGTTTCGCGAAAATTTGTAGGGGCGACCTCCCTGTGGTCGTCAAAAATCTGGGTAAGCACAGGGCCTTACCCCTACATCATTCGTTATCGAAATTGAACCCAAATTCCGCAGTAGAGATTTTCACGGAGATAATCCCTGCGAGATCGATGAAGTTTGAGAC
>Ga0209684_1000064_pt1 | contig 17985 bp, 13 predicted proteins | sample PanSoiPlot6MoBio_FD_188322 | JGI IMG/M metagenome (GOLD analysis project Ga0209684, IMG submission 188322) | Tropical forest soil microbial communities from Panama analyzed to predict greenhouse gas emissions - Panama Soil Plot 6 MoBio (SPAdes)... | ecosystem: Environmental > Terrestrial > Soil...
CGCTTAACTGGTAACGAACCAATGAACGAAGGCCCGACTCAAAGGAGATCGGGCCTTCGTTTTTTTGGTTCCCGATTGGTCCAGAGTGGGCATCTGTTCCCCATCTTTTCGGGTTTATCATTCGCATTTCAGGATCGCTCACGATTCGTTTTTCCATCTCGCATGTGACGGAATCATGAAATGCCTTGACGCTCGACCAACCATTCGCGTAATTTGCCCAATGAGCGATTTATTTCGGCATGTCCTTTCAAGTCCTCGGTCATTGTTTTTCCCGCATTTTTTACGGCTGGCGCATGGTGGGCCTGGTCTCCGCGATTCGCGTCATCGGCGGCGGGTTACACCAGTATGGTTTTACGGTCTTTTTTCTCCCTATCAGCCAAGAACTGGGACTGAGCCGCGCCGCCACGTCGCTGGCATTCTCGCTTTCCCGGGCGCAAGGCGCCATAGAAGCCCCGCTAGTTGGTTATCTCGTTGACCGTTTCGGTCCCCGGCCAATCATCGTGATAGCGGCGCTGCTTGCGGGCGTCGGGTACATCCTGCTCTCCTGGGTGAACACCTACGCGGGTTTCCTAATTATTTATCTCGGCGTTATTTCATTGGCTTTCATTGCCGGTTTCGTTCACACGCCGATGGTCGTTGCCAACAGTTGGTTCATCCGGCAGCGCGCGCGGGCGATGACAGTGGTGAGCGCCGCTGTGCCGGTCGGAGGAGCGTTGATCTCTCCGTTGCTCGCTTTTGCCGTAAGCTCTTTAGGCTGGCGCTGGGCGGCATTTATTTCGGGCTGCGCGTTTTTGTTGGTTTGTGTTCCGTTGAGTTTTCAGGTCCGCCGCTCACCGGAGAGTATGGGTTTGCTGCCGGACGGAGACAAGCCGCCTGGGAAGTTTTCCAACTGCGGATCTGCAGCGAGAGACGGTAGTCGGAAAGAAGCCGATTCCACCGCTGGCCAGGCGATGAAAACAATTGTTTTCTGGCTACTGGTGACCTCGATGATGCTGCGAGTAGCCGCCTACAGCACCGTTACCGTCCATTTCGTGCCTATTATGGTATGGAAAGGCTTGAGCCACGAGGGCGCCGCTTTTTTGCTCGGGGCTTTTGCGTTCTTCAATCTCACGGCGCATTTCTTTCTCGGCTGGATCGCCGACAAAGTGAACAAGCCTTGGCTTCTGTGCATTTGCCACTTCGTGTGCGTTGTTGCCGTATTGGCCCTTGTGCGCAGCGCTGCACAATGGCAACTTTGGCTATTCACGGCCGTATTCACTTTGCTTGACGCCTCCTTTCCCATCGTTTGGGCGACGGTGGGCGATTTTTTTGGGCGCCGCTATTTCGCTACGATCCGGGGGATGATGAGCTTCTTCTATATGTGGGGCAGCTTCGCCGGCCCCGTGCTTGCCGGCGCCACCTACGACCGCAGCCAGAGCTACGAGATCGTTATTTGGGGCATGTTTGCGGTTCTTGCAATCGCAACGCTCTTGAATGCGCTGCTGATTAAACCTTGGAACAAAAGAAGACTAGCCGTTCGTCTCTCCGCGGCCGCAGCTGTTCATACGTGACCGACCTGTGATAGATGATAAGGTGGTGTTACGACGGTGGCAAATGCGAATTTGTGGCATGACAGTCACTTCCTGTGCAGCAAGCTTTTCATAGGGGGAGCCTATGGCTGAAAATATCGTTTCGACTCCGACTCATGAACGGTGTGTGACTTCCTACGCGGCGCGCACGCAGTACAAGCCCGGTGTCGTCCATCCGCCGCATATCAAAGTCAAAGACGCCATCGATATCCACTGCCACGCCCACGAGGGCCAGCAAGACCCCTACGATCTCGCTCGGCGCGCATCGCTGGCCGAAATGAAGGGATTGCTGTTCAAAAGCATTCCCGGAGAAAATCCAGCGCAAGCGGTGCGCGATGTCCAAGACGATGTGAATCGCTGGGCTGAAAAAGAGGGTGTTCAACCGATCCGCTGTTGGGCTGGTTACGTTTGCGGTCGCCAGACCGTTCCGGTTTCAGCGATATTGGTCAGCCAGATGATCGACCGTGGCGTAGTGGCCATCTGGTTGCCGGTTTTCAATCACGCCATCACGCTCAGCACGGTCGGGACCTATCGCCGCGTCGTCGAGGGCAATGACGCAAACGGCTGGAACGGCCCGCTGCCGTGGGACAAAGCGGTCGCGCTTGGGCACTACAACTTAGACAATACAGGGAACTTGAAACCCGAGGTGAAAGAAATTGTGCGTATCTGCGCCGACCGCAACGTCGCCCTGTTTTTCGGCCACGCAACCCACGCAGAGATTTACAAGCTCGCCGAAGAAGTTGAAAAAGTCAGTTTGAAGCGCGCCGTCATCGATCATCCTTTTAGCCCGTTTTTAAACGTCTCGGCAGATATGATGAAAGAGCTGCGCAAAGCGGGCATTTTATTCAACTTCACGTGGGACGAACTCTCGCCGCTCCTTGGCGTCGACCCGCAGATCATGTGCAACACCATCCGCGAGGTCGGGCCGCAGCACTTCACGCTATCGAGCGACGCCGGCGAGCCGCTCTTCCCCGATTCGGTGGAAGCAATGCGCCTGGTGCGTGGCTATATGGAAGCGTTTGGATTGAATCAGGACGAACTTTACACAGTTTGCACGCGGAACCCGGCGAAGGTGGTGGGGCTGGAGCTTCAATAAAAGGTTTCAGGTTTCGGGTTTCAGGGCAAAAAAGTAGGGACAGGCTACTTTTCAGAGCTAAATCGGTGCTTCACATCAGTTGCTAAAAGCGCCAGCAAGCTCAGAAACTAACGATTGCGGAGTTAGCCCTAATCCGACATTCTTTTGGTCGTGGCAAAAAAACAGAATCACTAAGAGGAAGCGACGCTTGACTATCGGTGATTCCAAATACGAGCTGCGAGCTCGCATCTTCGAGAGCTTCGGGGAGGATTCTTTTCGTGTGCAACTGAGACGTTTGTAAAACCCGGCTGCAATGCTTGCGGGGAACAGCAGCGTCTCGCCGACCGGCAAAACTATGGCAAATAATAAACAGCGAATACCTGAAGAGTTGCAGAGGTGGATCGATGCGCGGAGAAAGTTTCACTTCTCCCATGCGCAGATTCAGATGGCCCGTGAACTGGGTATGAACCCGCGGAAGCTGGGTGGGTTGGCCAACCACCGTCAAGAACCATGGAAAGCTCCGCTTCCGGCTTTCATTGAACTGCTCTATCAGAAGCGCTTTGGTAAGGCCCAGCCAGATCGCGTTCTTTCCATCGAGGACAGAGTACAGGAGATCGCCGCCAAGAAAGCTGAAAGACGTGAACGGCGCCGAGCGGATCGTGAGTAGAAACGGTTGCCTACCGCCTACTTAACTCCTAACCGCTCGAAGGTTCCGTCTTTTTCCATTTCTTCCAGAAAGCGCCGGTCGATGAGTTGCTGCGGTGAAACTTTGGCCGCCCGCGGGTCGGTGCGGGCGATCTCGTCCAGGGTCGCCTGAATAGCGTTGGACTTGATCTCTAGCTTGGGCTCCAACACTTTCAACTCGGCGCTGTAGGCCGCGTCGAAAACTTTCCGATCGGTTAAGTTGATCTTCTTTGCCATGATTCTGAACGCCAACTCGCGGTCGGTCATCATGATCTTCAGGGATTCGACCATGGCATGCATGAACTGGCTGACTGCCTTCGACCGCTTGGCGATCACAGAGCGCAAGGTGACGAACCCGGTGGCGATGTATGGCGGGCGGATTTCCCGGCCGTCGATAACATAGTTGTAGCCGGCGAATGCCGCGCGTATCCTGCGGCGTTGTTAGCGAAGCGGCGTCCACAGCTCCTGACGATAACGCCAGGTACGTCTCCGGCGCGCCGCCGGTCTGGAGCAAGTTAGCATCCTTAAGCGGGTCCAAGCCTTTCTGTCTCATCCCGTAAAGCGTAAAGTAGTGTGAGTTCCCGCCGATGCGGCCCACGCCGATTCGCTTACCTTTCAAATCTTCGGGCCGTTTGATTTCTGGTTTGCCCATGATGCTATGAGTAAGAATGTTTTTAACCGAGCCGATGAAAACGAAATCAGTATTGCCCGCTAGATAAGCGCGGATCGGTCCTTCGCCACCGACGATGGCGACATTACCGTTGCCGCTGCTCATGGCGGCGGTAACGATTCCAGAAGACGCGATGTAGACGAGCTGAAAATCGAGGTCGTATTTCGAGTACAGCCGAGTCTCATCCGCGACCCACGGTAGAGCCATGGCGATGCTCGGCGCGGACTGCAGGCCAACGAGTCTTTCCGTGGCAAAAGAGGTCTGAGCTGCGCTGGCACATAACGCAGCGCTGAGACAAAGGCGATTTAGGAACTTGATTCCTCTTGACATAAAGGCCTCCTTTATCGCGGCTCTTTGTTTCATGCTATGGCCTGCTGCCTCTGTCTTCATTACTTTTTGTATAACTGCTTGATGAAACCTGAAGTTTCCATTTCCTGGACAAAACTCTGGTCCACGAAGCTCTTCGGATCGGCCGCGCCGGCTTTGGGATTCTTTGGAGCCATGTCGTCGAGCAGGGTCTTTATACCTGCAGGATCGGGGTAAGGCACATCCAAAAGTACCGACGTATAGTTTTTGTAGGTTCGTTCAAGTCCTTCGGGGTCCGTCAATTTAGTGTATTTGCCAATTATAGCTTTGGTCCCTTCCTTGTCCATTTTTATGTAGTGGACCGCTTCGACAATCGCGCGCCCAAACTTCGTAACCATGGGCCGCTTGGTCTTGATGATCGCTTCCCTGGTAACGATGCCGTTTCCGTGCAATGGGATTTTTAAGGTTGCCATGTTGACTAAATCGCGGAATCCGAGGCGCTCGGCCTCCTTGATGAACGGCTCGTTCATAATCGTAAACTGAGAAATACCTTTGGAGATGGCCGCGAGGCGCTCGGGGTTTCCTCCGGCAGGAACGATCCGCACGTCCTTCTCAGGATCGATGCCGAGCCGCTTGAGGGATAGACGAAGCCCCATATCCGAGATGCTGCCGAATCGATTGACCGAGCCAATCTTTCCTTTCAATTGTTCCGGGCTCGTTATGTTGGCTGCGCTTATAATATGATCAATGAAGGTCGGGATGATCGATAGGGTCATCACAGTATCGGCACCGCCGAGCCGGGGATTCACGACATTGGGCGCGGAAGTCACGACGATATCGAGGTCTCCCGCCACCAGCGCCTGCATAGCCGGCGGGCCGGCGCTGAAGAAGATCGATTCGACCAACAAACCTTGCCTGGCCAAAAATCCTTTTTCCTGAGCTACCCACAACGGAGTATGGGAAGCAGTCATCGCCGCCCAGCCGACCCGCGCGTGCTCCTGGGCCGACGCCGGCAGCGAAATAGACAGAGTCGTGACAAGCGTGAGTGCCGACAGAAAAAGTCCATATGTGAAGTTCACCGATGTGCCTCAACTTCCTTTAGTGAGAGTGTTTTATTTTGTTTCGTACAACCTTTGATCGCCTTTTTGTAACCATACATGGCAAGCCGTAGTTGCCTTTGGTAGTTCTCTTAGCCCCGGCTTTTTACCAATTCCAGTACCGATCTGCAAAGCGACGGCTTGGTTGATAGTGGTTCGTTAGAACCACCATGTGCTCAAGAGAAGAACAGATTCCGCGCCGTGCGCTCGGAATAGGAGTGAACCTTTCGACAAAGCGCTCAGGGTAAACTCCGTGAGTGAAACTTGGCAACTTATTACTGTGCCGCGGGTTGTAACAGCAACAGGCAAGAACTATAAGAACAGCGTAGCGACAAGTAAAAGAAAGGAAAATCCGTGAGCTACAAAGACGTTAGAGAATGGATTCAACAAGTGCAGGCGATGGGGGAACTCAAGGTCATTGAAGGGGCCGACTGGAATCTCGAGATTGGCGCGCTTTGCGTGCTCGCTTCCAAACACAAAGAAAACAGTCCGGCTCTGCTCTTCGACCGCATCAAAGACTATCCTGCCGGTTACAGGATCCTCGTTGGTTTCTTCGAAAGCCTGCGCCGCTTGGCGCTCACCACCAACCTGCCCCTCGACATCACGCGGGAAAGATTCGTGCAAGCTTGCCGCGAACGGCTGGCGAAGCAGCCGGCGATACCGCCGGTAAAAGTATCGTCGGGTCCGGTGATGGAGAACATCTACAAAGGAGATGACATCGATCTTTTCAAATTCCCCGTTCCGTTCTGGCAACAAAGAGACGGCGGTAGATACATCGGCACGGGTCATGTCGTCATCACGCGAGACCCGGACGAAGGTTGGGTCAACGTCGGCTGCTATCGCACGATGGTGCATGATCGAAACACAATGGGCATGAACATCTCTCCGGGAAAACACGGCCGGATACAGAGGCAAAAATACTTTGACAAGGGAAAACCTTGCCCGGTGGTTGCTTGCTTCGGCGTCGATCCGTTGCTGCACATGATCGCCACCAGGCCGGAACCTTACGGGCGGTGCGAATTTGATGCCGTCGGCGGCATCAAAGGAGAACCGGTCGAAGTTATCGAGGGCGAAGTCACCGGCTTACCGATCCCCGCCTATGCGGAGATCGCAGTGGAGGCGGAGATTTTTCCTGACCAAGGCAAGGAGGAAGGACCGTTTAGCGAGTGGACCGGCTATTATGCCAGTGGCGAGAAGATGGAACCTCTCGTGAAAGTGTATCGCCTCTATCATCGGAACGATCCGATCATTACGGCCTCGCCGGAGTTCCGCGCGACGGCCCGCGCGGAACAGTGCTACGAAATGTTGCGCGCCGCCTACATTCACGACCAGGTCGAAAAGGCGGGAGTTCCTGACGTAAAGGCGGTGGCCAGTTACTTCAGGCGCTTCTTAACCGTCGTATCGATCCGCCAACGCTATCCGGGACACGCCCGCCAAACGGCGCTTGTGGCAAGCCAGTGCCAAGGTGGGGCCTATCTGGGAAGATACGTGGTGGTTGTCGATGATGACATCGACGTGTATGACATCAACGATGTTCTATGGGCGATGTGCAGCCGCTCGGATCCAGTGGACGCGGTGGAAATCATCCGTCGCGCTTGGAGCGGCCCTTTGGATCCCATCATTCCAAAAGAGTGCAAAGGATTTAGCTCGCGAATGATCATCGACGCTTGTCGTCCTTTCGAGTGGCGGGACAAATTTCCCCCCGCCGCCGAGATCAGTCGGGATCTTCAGAACTCTCTGTTGGTAAAATGGAAGAAGGAACTCTTCAGTTGATGAGATCTAAATCGGCAATCAGTTGGGCGGGTGTGCTAATTCTGAAAAAATAACAGTTCGATACAAAAGGAGAGGCCCGGGTTGAAACAACCCGGGCCGCCAACCCTCCCAAGGGTGTCGGACCCTGGTGCGGTGTGAGGGTAGGCTCCTTTTCCGAGCCAAAACCTTCAGGGTGTTTTGGTCGGAAGCTGTTTCATTTTGTTAGAGCGAGAGGAGATAAACGCCCGAAGGCCGATCAGGCCAAAGCCGAGCAAGAACAAGGCGGCGGGTTCAGGCATGTTGCTATTCGCACTCCTTTCAAATAATCCGTCTGAACGTTTATGCCGGACTCAGGTGCTGGTGAAGCAGCGCATAGAGCAACGCCTGTGCCACGTGTCCTGTGTGGTCTCTTTCAGCGCCGTGTGATATCGACTAACGCCCTGATTATCACTGGTAATTTTCACATTGGACGAAGTATCAGCTGCTCCTCATTTCGTGCCAACACGGGATCATTCGAAGCGGATGCCCCTGGAATGGGCGCCCGAAATTTTTATTGATTCAAAGAAACATCGAGGATTTGATATGGCGCTCTTTTCTTCCGGAATCGAGCGGCGCAAAGCAGAGAGAGTAGCGGGGAGGTCGAAGGAATCTTTCCACCACGAAAACGAAATGACTGTAAGGCAGGCTTACAGCGCGAACTGAAATCAGACGCAGGGTCTCATATGTGACCTACGAGAGACGAGCTTCTTGGCGTCGGGCGTTTTGATCCCGACGGGGGAATAATTTAAGGATTCCAGCTCGTTATATCGCTATGGGGCGTTAACTGAATTCAATTCACGCATGCCCACCCAGGTTTATTTTGGGGAATTTCAAGGGACGCTGGTGCGCCTAAAGTCATAAGGCGGTACGCTTCCATCAAAGAGATTGGTAGAGTCTCGTTAGGAAATCGCCGTCATGGTGCGAACTGTAGCTGCGCTTGGCATTGTGCGGAGGCATTTAAATTGATAAGTTCTTCCCGCCAATATTCTTCCCAGGGCTTTCACGGATAGGAGGAGAAATCCAATGAGCGCGAAAGTCACACGGCTGGATTCGAAGCGTGATATCGAAGCGATCGAATGGGCAAAGGAATTGCGCGAAACGGAGAGTTGGTTTCAAAGCCAACGTTTTCGACAAATCACGCGGCTGCACACGGCGTATGAGGTGGTGGCCCTGCGCGGAAACGCGCGCGAAGACCATGCCATTGCCAAGCAGGCAGCGATAAAGATGTACGACACCCTCCAGAGGTTGTTCAAAGAGAAAAAACAGGAAATTACTTATGGTCCGTTTTCGCCAACGGGGGCGGTACGGGCGGTAATGGAAGGGATCAAGATCCTCTATCTTGGCGGATGGTCCACATCCGCCCGCGGCTCGGACTCGGAGGATCCCGGGGCGGACTTGGCCAACTATGCGCTGGATAGAGTGCCCAAGGAAGGCGCTTCATGGGTGCGCGCTTTGCTGCACCAGGACGAAGTGCAACGCTCCAACCGGATGAGAATGACGTCGGCACAACGGAAGAAAAACTCAGCCATCGAATTTTCTCCGCCGATGATCATTCCCGACGGCGACACCGGTCACGGAGGCGAGCATCACATTCGCAACTTGGTTAAGAAATTCGTGGAAAACAAGATCGGCGCCATTCACATTGAAGACCAAAGACCGGGGTGCAAGGTTTGCGGACATCAGGGTCAAAAGGTTTTGGTCTCTACGGCTGAAATGATTTCCAGGCTAAATACGGCGAGGTTACAGTTCGACATCATGGGTGTGCCAGGCGTGATCGTAAGCCGGACAGACGCCAACGAAGCGACGGCTCTCGACAGCGTCGAAGACCAGCGGGATCATCCTTTCGTATTGGGCGCCACAAACCCTGACATTATTCCTTTCAAGAATGTCAATCTCGCCGTGATCAAGAAATTCTACGAGCACGGATTCAAAGAAATCAACGGACATTTGCTGCACAAAATCTCGGACAAAGCGTATCGAGAAGCGGATGAATGGTTAAGAAAGGAACATCTCGCGGCTCGCGTCGATGAAGCGGTGCGGCGAATTCGCAAAGAGACTGCATCATTAAAAAAACTGCGACAAGCGCGTGGCCAGGGAAAAGGACACAGGGATGCCCGTGAGCAGATCGCAGTGCTCGAATTGACGGTCAAAAAGGTCGCCGAAGAAACAGTGGACCATGTATTGACGATTGTCCGTGAAGCTTGGGCGGGAAAGGCGGGTTTGAAAACCTATTCCGAAGCGGTTGCCGAGGCAATGCAGGCGCGAATGCAGAGCCGAGAGAAATTTTCCATGTCTGTCGAACGCTGGAAGAAATTCGCCGCCACGGTGTCGTACCACGAAGCCCGTCAGCAAGCGAAGTCCATGGAAGTCGAAGTTTTCTGGGATTGGGACCTGCCCAAAACGCCGGAAGGTTTTTATCAGCTTACCGGCGGGCGAGACATGGCCACTGAAAGGGGATTGGCGATGGCGCCTTTCTCGGATCTGGTTTGGCGTGAAACGGCGAAGCCGGATTTGGAAGACGACAAGATCTGGGCTGATTCTATTCATGAAGTTTTTCCTGACAAACTTTTGGCGTACAACTTGTCGCCGTCTTGGAACTGGGACGCTTGGGGATTTACGGACGATCAGATGAAGAACTTTGCTGCGGAGCTGGGCAAATTGGGCTATGTCTTTAACTTCATAACGTACGCAGGTCATCAAACCGAGGCGTTGATGAACGGCCGCCTGGCGCGTGCTTTGAAAGAAGAAGGCGTGCTCGGTTTCGTCAGACTGATACAGCGCTCGCTTCGGCTGGCCAACGATCCGGCGCAATATCCGCAGACGTTTGTCGGCGGACCATGGGCGGATAAATTTCGCCGCGCGGCACGCGGGCCATCGCTGACGACCTCGTCGATGGGCGGCAAGTCGACAGAGGCGCAGCATAGAAAAGCCATCGAGGTGCCGGTAAGCGTTTTGGAGCGATGGCTCCGCATGTGGGCCGATCATTGGAGTAAGCAGGGGCTTTATAACCAGGGCGAACTTAGCGTCGAGATTAAAGAGCGCTGGGCGGGCTCCGAGGAGATGATGCTCAACGTTTTTGACGAAGCTCGGGATAAAATTGCCGAGATTACCTATAGAGTTGACAAAGATCGCGATGGCCGGAAGTTTCTCGCGGTCAAGGATCAGAATACGGTCAAAAAATATCGCGCGCGGCGGCTGATGACACTGATGCATTTTTTCCTGCTCCATCGCTATAAAACCGATCTGGTGCACTACGTGACACCTACCGACGATAATCGGATCTCGGTACGGCGCATGATTCAGAATGGCGTTTTCAGAGGCACGCGGACGGATGACCCCAATATTATTGCCATTGAGGTCGACACCGCCCGTTCGCAAAAGATATTCGCCAACGATGAATCGTTGAAAAAATTTATCGCGCAGCCATTCAGGCCACCGCGCTTCCAAGCAATCAACGCGTCGGTGAGAGCCGCCGGCTAGCGGGAGTGTTCGCTTCATTTTCTGCTCCGTGTAGTGAAGATGGCGCGCAGCGCGCGTCGATAGGTGGGCTAGGAGAACGTCAATGGCAAAGACCGTTGATAAAAGTGAGCTGAAGATCAATGAAGAATTGTGTCTTCTGGTCCGGGATGAAATCGCGCCTGGGACCGGTGTTAATCCCGATCGCTTTTGGAAATCATTCGCCGAGATCGTGAGAGATCTTGGGCCGAAGAATCGCGCGCTTTTGGAAAAGCGGAATGGGCTGCAAAGACAAATCGACCAACACCATGTGGCACGAAAGAATCAGCCCTTCAGGTGTGAAGAATACAAAGTCTTTCTCAAAGAAATTGGCTATCTAGTTCCCGAAGGCAAGAACTTCAAGATTGCTACGGCCAATGTTGATCCTGAGATTACACAGATCGCCGGAGCTCAGTTGGTGGTGCCGCTGGACAACGCGCGCTACGCCTTGAACGCCGCCAATGCGCGCTGGGGAAGTCTCTACGACGCGCTGTACGGGACCAACGTGATTCCAGAGGAGGAGGGCGCGGAAAAGGGGGAGTTTTACAATCCCAGACGCGGCGCAAAAGTAATCGCCTACACAGAGGAGTTTCTGGATAAGGTCGTTGGCCTCAAGCGGGGAAGTTTTTCCGATGTCACCCGATTTTTTCTCAGGCGCGTCGGCGGCAAGAAACAGCTGGCTGCAACACTCAAGGACGGCAGCAATGTAAGCCTGGCAGATGGACGCAAGTTTCTCGGCTACCAGGAGAAAGACGGAGAGTTGAGCAGCATCCTCCTCGCCAATAACGGCTCGCGGATCGAGATTCAGATCGATCGCAGCCATCCCATCGGTAAAGCGCATCCGGCGGGAGTGAAGGATGTCGTGCTGGAAGCGGCCATCACCACTATCGAGGATTGCGAGGATGCTGTCGCCGCGGTCGATGCCGCCGATAAGGTCACGGTCTACCGCCATTGGTGCGGAATCATGAAAGGGACGCTGGAAGCGACTTTTGATAAAAACGGCCGCCCGCTCACTCGACGACTCAATCCAGACAAAACTTTCATTACACCTACCGGAAGGAAGCTAACTCTGCCTGGAAGAAGTCTGCTGCTGGTTCGAAACGTGGGGATCCATATGTATACGGATGCCGTAACCACGGCGGACGGCCAAGAGATTCCGGAGGGCTTTCTCGATGCGATGGTCACGGCTTTAGCTGCCATGCATGATCTCAAGGGAAAGGCGAAACAAAGCAACAGCAAAAAAGGCAGCATCTACATCGTGAAGCCGAAGCAACATGGGCCGGAAGAGGTCGCGGCCACGGTGGAGTTATTCGCACGGGTGGAAAAGGCTCTTGGTTTGAAGCGGAATACGCTGAAGATCGGCATCATGGACGAGGAGCGTCGCACCACTGTCAATTTGAAAGAGTGCGTACGCGCGGCCAAGGAACGGATAGTCTTCATCAATACGGGATTTTTGGATCGAACCGGCGACGAGATCCACACGAGCATGGAACTTGGCGCGATGCTACCGAAGGAAGAGATTAAAACTCAGCCGTGGATCAAGTCATATGAAGACTGGAACGTGGACATCGGCGTTGAGACGGGACTGCGTGGGAAGGCGCAGATCGGCAAGGGGATGTGGACGATGCCGGATGAAATGCGGGAGATGGTAAGAACGAAAATCGCTCATCCACAGGCAGGCGCGAATACCGCCTGGGTGCCGTCACCGACCGCTGCGACGCTGCATGCTATCCACTATCACTATGTAAATGTCGCCAAAAGGCAAGCAGAGTTGTCCAAAAGAGGTCGCGCGAGCCTGGATCACATTTTGACGCCGCCGTTGTTAAACCGGGATTTGCAACCGGAGGAAATGCAGCGCGAGCTGGACAACAATGCGCAGGGCATTCTCGGATATGTCGTGCGTTGGGTCGACCAGGGGATCGGCTGTTCCAAGGTGCCGAATATAAATGATGTCGCTTTAATGGAAGACCGAGCGACGCTGCGCATATCGAGCCAACATATCGCCAACTGGTTGAAATATGGAATCGTGACCCGGGAACAGATTCTAGAAACATTCAGGCGAATGGCACAAATTGTCGATCGCCAAAATCATGGCGATCCAAATTATCGCAACATGTCGCCGGAGTTCGAAAAAAGTAGTGCTTTTCAAGCTGCGCTGGATCTGGTTTTCAAAGGGCGGGAGGCTGATAACGGGTATACGGAGCCGGTGCTCCATGCCCGGCGTCGCGAAGTGAAAGCGCTAAGGCGAGAGAGTGCTTGAACGGAATTTCGCAGTTGGAGATAAACACGACGAGCGAGGCGCAAGCCTTCCGGAGCGAAGTCAATGGGCCTTTGCCTCTAAGGAGAACTGCGAGCAGCCGGTGCGATGAGCATACTACTGAATCATTGAAAACGGAGTGCCGAGTACAAAAGGACTTTGAAACATTACATTTCTGTGCCTTCGCTCCTCCAGGCTCACGCCTCGCTGTGCAGCTAGCAACGTTAACTGCGGAATCCAGGTTGAAGCGCGCTGGTGCAGGGAGCAGCGAGCAAGGAGTAAAGACGTACTTACAACGCCGGACGATAAAACCTCAACGCGTTGCCTCCCAAAGCTGCTTCCTTGTCCGCTTGGGTGAGATCATCGCGTTCAAGTAATTCGTCGATTTCGTGGCGGCACTTTGCGGCGTCGAAGACCTCGTGCGGAAAGTCGCTGCCGAAGAGAAAAGGCTCGCGTCCGGCTTTCGTGACGGCCGTACCCAGGCCGTCGTCGTCGCAGTCGAATCCAACAAAGATTCTGCCTTCGCGAAGCTGCTTCTTGAAATAGTCGCTCGCTTTTTCGCCCGGCGCCGGCCCACCGATGATATTTCCTTCGAGATCTAACTGCACGTGCCCGTCGTGATACGAGCGGTCGAGCCGGTCCATCATGAAAGGCACCCAGGTTGCGCCGCCTTCAAGAAAAGCAACGCGCAGGTTGGGAAAGCGCTGGAACACGCCGTGGGCGAGCATGCCCGCGGCCTGGATCATGAGACTGAATGGATGACCCAGCGCGTGGGCGGGGTAATAAGTGCTGAACGAGTCGAGTCCCATGTGGTGGAGGCATCCCACGTGCACGGCGATGGCGCAGCCGAGCTTTTCGGCTTCTTCGTAAATGGGCCAGTAGGTCTTTGTGCCCAGGTGCCCCTGAATCGCTTCGCCGTTCGACGGCAGCATTCCGCCGAGCATCCCCAACTCTTTTACGGCGCGGCGCAATTCGATCACCGCGGCGTCAACGTTCTGAAACGGCAGCAGCGCCACGCCTCTGAGGCGCGGACTAACATTTAGAAAACGCTCGTACAACCAAGTGTTGTACGCCTTGCAAGCGACCACGGCCCATTCTTCAGCCATGATGCGTCCGGTGGCCAACCCAGCCGTGGGATAAAGAACCGTCCAACTGATGCCGGTCTTGTCGAGAAACCGCATCCAGTCATCCGGCGACGGATTCCCGGTGGCGTGGCGGTTTTGCTTCAAGTAGCGGAAGTGCAGATGGTCAAGCTCAGGGAAAGGACGCGACAACTGGTTTCCCTTCGGCATGTAGCTCGCGATCTCTTCGCCATAGACGTGATCATTGATGTGTCCATCGGCGTCGATGATTTGTAAAGACATGGTTCTATGCTCCTCCAATCAAACGCTCATCTCGCCGCACCATTAGTACAGGAAAGCAATGGGCGTCAAGAGAGTCGTGCAAGATCGGAAACGATTCCAAAAATGATGAAAATGGCAAGAAAAAGCCGATGAAAATCTTAACTCAACGTGGAAGTTCTACTGAGCCGGTTTCGTTCACATAAGCGCCGTGGGCGTCGCGAAACCCGACTAACGGCCGCGGCGACGTCGGCGGTAACGCCATTGGGGAGAGTGACCCCCTGATCCGCGCACGCTGAGGGCTGTCGAAACAGCTTTCGCGACATCCGGGCTGGGCTCCGCACAGGTAACATATGCGGGCCACGACCCGGCCTTGGACCGATTTACTTCCAACGGGGGTTTGGTTAATTGCACAGTATTCCGCCGTCGTAACAAGCATGTGCCCACCATGAGTTGACCATAGTTTAGCGCTACTACACGCGCCGCAGGTGGCAGCGATCAGACCCAAGGCGCCCATGGAAAACAAGCTGCTGCATTTCGTAGTTGCGGACGCGCGGCGATTTCAGTTCCTCAAAGGTGTGGGATATTCGAGAAATACATGGGAGACTTGCTATATTTGCGCTTTGATCTTTACTAAGTTTTTATCCATGTGACCTCCACGGTTTGAGCATTGTTCTAGCGATTGCTGGATGGGTGGGTCCCTTGTCGCCTCCTGTTCAATCTTGCTCGCGAACAGTTAGATAATTCGTAGCGGGCGCTCAGCAATCAAAATGCCAAGTCCGCTTCGGTTTCGTGAATCTGATATTTTCGGGGCGATAATTGTTGGTCATCAAATAGAAATGCGCCTTCCGTTTACGGAGGATGCAACCAAAGCTACACGGACTCGCAACGAAAGTTGACACGACTCAGGTCTGTTCCAAGCGCGCTCGGACCGTAACCGGTCCTGCTGCAATGCAAAGATTTACGAAGCTTCGGCGACCGGTCTTTGCGCCCTCCGCTCCAATCTTATCGACGCTTTCCCGCTGCGGATGTAAATTTGCCGCCGGTGGTCTTGCTTCGTGAGTAACTCTAGCAACGTTAATAACGGATGTTTTATACCGGTATAAGTCTTCGGTGGGCCGACGACTTTGAGGGCCGCCACGTCTTCTTGACTGGAGAAGTATCGCAGTAGAAGGTCGTCGTCGGAGACACCGGGTCCGCCGAGCTGTTCTCGAAGCTCATTGAGCGACTGCTGAGGAGCTCGCCATTCGGCTAGCTCTTGGGCACGGGGGCGGTCCAGAATCTTATCCTTAATGTTGGTGTCCATCGCAGTGGATTCTTCTTGACCCCAAAATCCCAAAGCATACTGTATGACTTCATCCGACACTGCTTTGTAACGCTCGCCGACAATGACATTCATCGTGGCTTGTACGCCGACGAACTGGGAGTACGGAGTGACCATGATGGGATAACCAAGCTCGGCACGCACGCGGCCGATCTCGTCCAACACTTCCGGTAGCCGATGCTCCATACCCGCCTTGCGGAGCTGATAACGAAAATTGGAAACCATACCGCCCGGGACTTGGTGAAGCCCATGAGCGACTTCGTATTCGAGCGGCGCGCCGATGGGTAGCCCTTCGCGCCGGGCGATAGATTCGAAATGTTCCGATACCGGCTGGAGGAGCGCTGCGTCGATGACCGGTCGACAATTTATCGCCTGAAGGTTTTTGGTGACGTTGAAGAGCGAAGGATTCGACGAGCCGTTGGCGAGGGGCGGTAGTGCAGTATTGAGAGATCGTATTCCGAGTTCAACTGCTTCGAGACAACAGAGAGGACCGAGGCCCGTATTACAGTGCGTATGCAGTTCCACTGGAATGCCACTGCTGTTCTTGAGAATGATCGGCACAAGCGCCCGGGTGTATTCGGGAGTAAGCAAGCCGCCGGGGTCCTTAAAGCAGATCCGGTAAGGGTTGAGCTCAGCGGCAGCGCGCGTTTTTTCCGCATAGTAAGCGTCTGTGTGTCGCGGTGAGGTAGAGAAGATCAAGTTGATGATTGTCTTCAATCCAGCTTTGTTTGCCGAGGATAGAATCTCCTTCCAGTACGCGGGATTGTTCGAGGGGTCGGAAAGGCGGATTTCGCGCACGCCGTTGGCGAGCATCCGCTCGAGCCAGAGGTCCGAAATCGAAGCCGGCGTAATCTGGAACGCAGCCATGTAGCGATTCCTGACGGCGCGAAGCGGAGTCTTTTTTATCTTGTCCGCAACCAAGCGGATGCGCTCCCATGGATTTTCCTTGAGATCGCGAATCTGTTTTTTGAAGTTTGTGGTGGCGATTATTTCGATGGCCTCAAACCCGGCCTCGTCCATGCGCGATGCAATCGGGAGAATCATCCCGGTTCTCATGGCCGTCGCCCACAGGCTCTCCTGCCCATCGCGCAGGGTGGTGTCGACGAAACGGATTTGAGGGTTAGATGATGAATCGGATGCCGGCGCAGGCATTGGCAAGCAAACCTCCGCCTCGAAGTTAGGCGATGGATCCAGCGGCGTCAAGGAATGATCCGACGGATACTGGCTTGACAGCCGGAGGTTCCGTGTTAATTTAGCCTACAATTTAACCTAGGATGCTCGAGGAGGTCCCATGGAGGATAATGTCAAACTTAAAGGATTAGCCGTCGTTGGAGTTCTTATCGCAAGTTGGATCTTGACTGCTTCGGTGTCGGCTCAGAGCGATTTTTACAAGGGTAAAACCATCACCGTCTACGTCGGCACGACTCCCGGCGCGCTCTACGATCAATGGTCCCGCGTGCTGGCTCAGTTTATGGGCAAGCATATTCCGGGCAAGCCAGACATGATCGTTCAGAATATGCCAGGCGCGGGGCACATGATTGCGGCGAATTATCTGTACAACAAAACCAAACCTGATGGTTTGAGCTTGATCGGCTCCATCGTACCCTCGCTCTATTTCGACCAGCTCGTTGGCCGCAAAGAGGCGCAGTACGATTGGGCAAAATTCGTCTGGATCGGTTCTCCGGTTCTAGGGGAATATCAGATGTACATGCGCGCGGACACTCCATACAAAACTATTGAGGACGTGCGTAATGCCAAGGAACCACCGCGCTGCGGCGCTCAAGGCACTTCGGACACGGCTTACTATTTACCGAAACTCTTCGAGGAAACTATCGGAGCGAAGTTCAACCTTGTGCAGGGCTATCCGGGCGGACCTGAAATCGATCTCGCCGTTGAGCGTGGCGAGATTCACTGCCGCGCTTTCACCATCGAAGCGTTCTTGTCGCGCGAGCCGTATCACACTTGGCGCAAGAAGGGTTTTGTCCGAAACATCATTCAGACCGGAAAGAAACGTGATGCCAAGCTGCCCGAGACCCCCACAATTTGGGAGTTGATGGATAAATACAAAACTCCTGAGGCGAGCCGGCGTTTGGCTACGGTCGTGCTCGCGTCTGGTTCGCTCGGGCGTCCCATGCTCGGCACTCCGGGTATTCCGCCGGACCGGGTGAAAATTCTTCGCGACGCCTTCGATGCGACGATGAAGGACAAGGAATTTCTGGCGGACCTTGACAAACGGCAATTTGATCTTGATCCAGCGACGGGTGTCGACCTCGAGAAGATTGCGAAGGAAATCACGAGCCAACCTCCGGATATCATCGCACGATTGAAAAAACTGCTGGGCGAGTAAATGCAGGCAAGGAGACAAAGAGAGTGGGACA
>Ga0209684_1000065_pt1 | contig 17897 bp, 14 predicted proteins | sample PanSoiPlot6MoBio_FD_188322 | JGI IMG/M metagenome (GOLD analysis project Ga0209684, IMG submission 188322) | Tropical forest soil microbial communities from Panama analyzed to predict greenhouse gas emissions - Panama Soil Plot 6 MoBio (SPAdes)... | ecosystem: Environmental > Terrestrial > Soil...
TGACGCAATGCTTGGATATAAACTGACACTTGCCATCAGCCCGACGATGAGAAGAAAACTGGCGATGCGATGCGGCTTGAGAGACATGTGCTTCAGCGACAGCGCACGCAGCTTGCCGCCGACAAAATAAGTTACTGAACTCAACAAGCCGCTGATCAATTGCCGCCGGGCAACGAGAAGCGCCACCAGGCCATAGACGAAGAGCGGCAAAGCGACGAAATCGAGGGCACGATCGAGTATGGAAACGACCTGGACGAAATGAGTCCACGTCGCGCTATCGTCTTCGGAAGCAGAGAGCAACGAAGTTACTTGAAAGTTGAACACCCAGCTGCCGATCTTATACGCGCCGATGATGAGTGCGAGAGCTTCAAGAATTCCGAACTCCACTCTCGCGTGGCCGGACTCCGACACGGCCACTCTGCGCGATGCCTCCAGCGGCGAAATCGTCGTGGCGTAACGCACCAGCCGCCGGCTAATGAGCAGCACGAGGACCAACCCAACGAGCAAGAAGAAAAGCATCAGCAACGGTCCCTGCACGCGCGATAGCGTACTCCAGGAGAGTACGCCGCCTTCGTACACGTAAAGAGGAATCACGGTTCCCAACGTAAGGCCGATGATGCCGCCGATGAGCCCTCCAAGACCGATGGAGAGAAGCAGGCTCTGTCCGAGGAGCTTCCCCGGCACGCCGCGCAGACGCATGAGGCCGAGTTTTCTCCGTTCGTTCAAAATAAGCAGCGAAGAAAGATTCGAGGCCAGCATCCAGGCAATGCCGAGAAGTGGAATGGCGATGAGCAATGTCGCCAGACCGATCAGACGTGAAATCTCGGCCATTCGTTTCAGTAGCACCAAGATCGCGTTGTCAACAAAAATCGTCGGGCCCAGAGCTTTGGATTTTTGATCGACCTCGGCGTTAAGCCGTTCGAGATTCGCGAGCGATCCTTGGATATCCCAACCCGAGATCAATGCCTTGCGATCGATGCGGGCCAGGTGAACCACCTCGGGAAGGTATTCGCCCGCTGTCACGTGAATGTCGGTTTGATCGCCCAGCGCGCCGCGAGAAAGAGCATCGAATCGCTGCAGCAAGTCGAAATTGTTGGGCACGACCAAAATGACGCCGATATACGGAACGAAGGAAATAGACCCGATTTCATCCATGAAGTAGCGATTGATATCAGAGCGCTCCAAGCGAACGACGCCGCGGATCGGTAGATCGAAAAGCCCGGAGCTTTGTCGTTTTTCATGGGAGTAAACTCTGACGGAAAAGAATCGAGACCCCTGCAAGGCCAAATAGGCCTTTCCCATGTGCTGCTCCGGGCCCACCAGCGCAAGAAACGCGCCGTCCGGATTTGCCTTGGCGGGCCGCGCTTCTGGAGGCAATAAGGTGATGTCGGTCGCCGATAGAATCGATACCCAGGGAGAAGCCAGCGGCTTGCCATCGACCATCAGGATCGCTTCAGGTGGCGGTTTGGAGCGGAGAAAACTCAAACTCTCGACGCGCGTGATGCCGTTGATCTCGCGTAGCTTCGGCGCCACTTCGGCTGAAATGGTAAAATCCGAAGTCTGATAGAGCGCGATGTCCCAGGCCAAGCGCGACAGCTGATCTTCGATGTAAAGTTTAAGGGCGTGATGGGAAGCGAGATTGATGGCCGCTAAAAGACCCGCCACCAAAAGCGTGACGATGCCGAAAGCGAAAAAAGCTCTCTTGCCGACAATTTTTGCGAGCCGAAGCCGAACACTGGCCACTTCCTCTGGCCCTACCCTTCCGACGCAATTAAAAATTCAAAAGTAAAAATTAAAAGAGCTGCCAGAGTTTTTCGGAAAACTTTCAATTTTTCATTTTGCATTTTGAATTTTTCCTTTGACCGGTGGATAAAAATATTCGTAGCTCCCCGACTCGATCCTTTTCATGACCGCGGCCACCGTCTTCCACGGATCTTTGGCGTAATCGGAATAGTTCCCCGGCGCGTTGATCCCCGGCAAGTAGGGCGACCAGTCATCGTTTAGGACCTCGTCAGGATTGCCGTAGCGCGAAGCCAGCGCGCGGATCTCCGGGCTCTTGAGCGCGTTCACTTCTCCTTTGTCGATGAGCGTGAGCCAACTATTTTTGGTGCCGCGCACACGCACGCGATAAGTCGGCAGCGTGTTATGGATGTGCCACCAGTGGTCGTTAGGCAGGGCATGTTGTTTAGCGAAATCCATCCATTCTTTGGACTCAACCGGCTTGTCGGGACCGTGGTCCAATCTCAATCCAAATCCCCAGTGGATGACGCCGGCGTTGTTGCGCTCGGAACTGTTGATGCCTTCCATATTTTCGTCCGGCCGCTTGAAGAACTTCGGATTGGTCCCCATGCCGGCTTCGTAGATCCACCAGTAGCCCGGTTGGTCATGATAGGGATAAGTGAGCTCGTTGATCTTCGGGTACTTCAAAAATTCGCGCCAGAGTTCGCCATAGACGCCGCCGCCCTTCACTTCTTTGAGGTAACCATCCCTCACGTGAACTTCGATCCTAGGATACGAACCGGTGTGGTTGCTCGTGCCGGCGAAGACGCCGTTCACTTTCACTAAATATCGCGGGTTATACTTCTTCGTGAACGCCGGATAATCGACGGAGGAATATGGGAAGCGCCCAGTCGCTTGATGTGGGAACATAAACAAATGGCCCTGCTGGTAAGCGCCTTCCGCCCATGATTGCGCCTGCTTCTCGTCCACTTCGAAAGAAAAATTCGTTCCCTCCGGATCACTGACTTCTATCCGGTCCACCCATGAGAGCGGCTCGACCACACGCTCTTCCGCGAGACGCCAGATATCGCCGGGAAACGTCGCCGCCTTGTTCATCAACTCATAGCGATTGTCGAAAATGAAGTTGCCATAATATTTGTTCCCATACGGCTCGATGGATTTGCGTGTCACCGTTCGCCCGCCGCGACGCCAGAAAACCGCATTGACCTCTTTGTGCTGGTCGAGGTATTTGACAATCGCTTCACCTACGTTTTTGCCGCCAAACTTCCGGCCGAGATCGACCAATTCTTGTGAGACTCCTTCTTCTTCTCTTTGGAAAACTAGTCTGTAGAGATCGGGCCGGTGCTCTTTCAACCACTTTTTTGGAATTTCAGGATCTGAAAAACGCTGCAGTAGCCAGGCCCTCATTTCCATGTAGCCCTGCTCGGAGGTGAACCAACGCGAAGTTTTCACCGCCTTGAGCGCATCTTCTTTGCTCACACCCAAAAGCTGCTGTTCAGGCACGATCTGCACTTTCACGCCGCGCTCCTCATAGGCACGCTTTATCGCCTGCATCACCATCTCTTCCGCAGTGGGCTCAGTGAAAATCGCCACCGTCATGCCCTTTTCGACCAGTCCAAGTGGCGTCCGTCCGCCGGTCTGGCGCACCGCCGCGCGAGCAAAGGGCATGATATCTTCAACGGATTTTGGCGGCTTCACATACGACGGAAAACGCGGCGGCGGATACTTCACAGTCTCCGCGCCGTTTCCATGATTGACTGATAACAGAAGAGCACTCAGCAACAGCATCCACAAGTGAGGTGTCATACGCTCTCTCTTTCCGAAACCTTGAACCTGGAACTTTGAACCTCTATTTCTTCGCCGCCAACGGAGGATAAAAATATTCGTAGGTACTCGCGTCGATTTTTCTCATCGTTTCGGAAATCGTCTTCCATGGGTCTTTCGCGTAGTCCTGATATCTTCCCGGCGCATTGATGCCCGGAAGGTGCGGTGATCAATCATCGCTCAAAACTTCTTCGGGTTTGCCGTAGCGCGACGCCAATGCCCGAATCTCGGGACTGCGATAAGCGGTCAACTCGCCTTTGTCGATCAAAGTCAACCACACATTTTTTGCCCCGCGAATTCTGACCCTGTAGGTCGGCAGAAGGTTGTGAATGTGCCAGCCGTGATCGTCGGGCAAATTATTTTTCTTCGCAAACTCGACCCAATCTTTGGGCAGAATCGGCCCTTCGGATCCGTGCAGCATGTTATGGCCGAATCCCCAGTGAAGCACACCGGCGTTGTTTCGCTCGGAGATATTGCTCCCGGCGCGATTTTCGTCGGGACGCTTGAAAAATTTAGGATTAGTCCCCAACCCTGCCTCGTGCACCCACCAATAGCCGGGCTCCGACATGTAAGGATATTGCGCTTCGTTGATCCGAGGATACTTCAGGAACTCCCGCCAGAGATCGCCGTAAATCCCACCGCCCTTGATTTCTTTGACCACACCGTCTTTCACGTGCACTTCGATTCGAGGGTACGCTCCATAATGGTTGTTAGTACCGGCAAAGACGCCGTTAACTTTAAGCAATATGGGTTTCAGCCATTTCTTTTGCAGCGCCGGATAATCGACTTTCGAGTACGGAAAACCACGGGTCGCTTGCGTCGGATAGAGATATAAGAGATATAGATGTCCTTGTTGATACGCGCCATCGGCCCAAGCCTGGGCTTCTTGTTCGTTCACGTCAAATGTGAAGTTGGTTCCTTCCGGGTCCGTCACATGCACCTGATCGACCCAGGCAAACGACTCAAGAACGCGCTCCTCCGCCAGCTTCCACACGTCCCCCGGAAAGGTCGACGCCTGATTCATCAACTCCCAATGGTTATCGAAAATAAAATTGCCAAGCATTTTTTCGCCCTGATGCTTGAGATTTTTCTTTGTATTGGGCCGGCCGCCGCGGCGCCAAAAGATACCGTAAACGTCGGGATGCTCATCGAGGTACTTGGCGAGCAATTCGCCGATGTTCCTCTGACCAAGCTTGCGACCGATCTCCCGGTAACTTTCCGGAACCTCTTCATCGTGGCTAAACATCGCCTTGTAGATGTCCGGACGCCGCTCTCGGAGCCCCTTCTTCGGCACCTCGGGATCTGCGAATCGCTGCGTGATCCAGGGGCGAATTTCCATGTAGCCCTTCTCCGAAGTAAACCAGCGGTTAGCAGCGACCGCTTTCAGCGCGTCTTCGCGGTTTACGCCGGCAAGCTCATGCTCAGCCAATATGACAACCTTGACGCCGCGCTCTTCATAGGCCCGCTTGATCGCCTGCATCACCGTATCGTCCGCGACTACTTCGGTGACGATGGCGACGGTCTTGCCTTTTTCCACGAGTCCAAGGGGAGTTCTGCCTCCGGTTTGCCGCACTGCGGCGCGGGCGTAGGGCATGATGTCGTTGATGCTCTTCGGCGGCTTGACGTATGACGGAAAACGCGGCGGCGGATATTTGCCTTTCTCTTGGGCCGACATCCAACCCCAATTCGCTAATAACAGTATCGCGACCAATATGATTACCAGCTTACGCATGTTTTGGATCTTCCGATTTCTGCTTTTCCTTTTCCCTCTCCCCTTGTGGGAGAGGGTTAGGGTGAGGGGTAAAAAACAATCAGGCACATCACCTCATTCCTCTCTCCCGTCGAGGGAGAGAAGGCTTTCGGATTACGTCATATGTTTCGCGACACTGTTATCTTTTTTGTTTCGTTGCCGGATAAAAATACTCGTAAGTCCCAGTCTCGACTTTCTTCATCAGCTCGGAGAATGTTTTCCACGGATTCTTCGCATATTCCTCGTATTTTCCCGGCGCGTTGATTCCTGGCAGATATGGCACCCAGTCCTTGCTGAGCACATCGTCGGGGTTGCCGTAACGCGACGCCAATGCGCGTAGTTCCGGCGTGCGATAGGCCGTCACTTCGCCTTTGTCAATTAAGGTAAGCCACGTATTCGTAGTCCCGCGCACGTGCACGCGATAAGTCAAAAGCGTATTGTGAATATGCCACCAGTGGTCCTTCGGGAGCCCATTCTGTTTAGGGAAATCAATCCATGCCTTTGACTCTTCGGGCTTGTTTGGATCGTGAACCACGCTGCCGCCGAATCCCCAGTGGATGACGCCGGAGTTATTTCGCTCGGACGTGTTGTTCCCTTCCATGTTCTCATCGGGCCGGCGAAAAAATTTTGGATTGGTCCCTAGACCAGCCTCATAAAACCACCAGTAACCGGGCTTATCTTGATAGGGGTAATTCAGCTCGTTGATCTTGGGATACTTCATGAACTCGCGCCACAGCTCGCCGTATATTCCGCCACCCTTGACTTCGGTCACATAACCGTCTTTTACCTGCACTTCGATCCGCGGATAAGATCCAGTATGGTTGCTTGTGCCGGCAAAAACTCCATTGACTTTAATCTGCAGCGGCGGATTCCATTTTTTCTGTAACGCCGGATAATCGACGGACGAATAGGGGAACCGCCCCGTCGCTTGATAAGGCGACAGGAACAAATGTCCCTGGAGATAGGCAGCAGACGCCCAAATCTTTGATTCTTCTTCAGTCACTTCGAAATGCATCTGCGTTCCTTCGGGATCGAAGGCTTCGGCGCGGTCGGTCCAAGCTAAGGGTTCTAGCACCCGCTCTTCGGCCAGCTTCCACACATCCCCTGGAAATGTCGACGCCTTGTTCATCAGCTCATAACGGTTATCAAAAATAAAATTGCCGTAAAATTTCGCGCTGTGCTGTTTAAGGAACCGCGCGGTGCGCGGCCTGCCCCCGCGCCGCCAGAAGACCGCTTTCACATCGGGATGTTGATCGAGAAACTTCACGATAAATTCGGCGACATTCGGACCGCTAAACTGCTTCGCAAGTTCCCGCTCTTTCGGCGGCGCTTCGTCGCCTTTTGCGTAAACCGCATTGTACAAATCGGGGCGACGTTCTTTCAGCCATTTCTTGGGCACCTCCGGATCGATGAACAAATCATCAAGCCAATGGCGCACCTCCATGTATCCCTGCTCGCCCGTGTACCAGTGCGAAAATTGCAATGCTCTCAACGCGTCTTCTTTACTGACGCCCAGGAGCTCATTTTCACTGACGATGTACGCTTTGACGCCGCGTTCCTCGAAAGCGCGCTTGATCGCCTGCATGATCATGGGATCGGCTTTGACTTCAGTGACGATCAACGTCGCCGTGCCTTTTTCGACCAACCCGAGCGGAGTCCGCCCACCCGTCTGCCGCACCGCGGCCCGGGCAAAAGGCATGACATCATCGATAGACTTTGGCGGTCTCAAGTAGGAAGGAAACCGTGGCGCAGGATATTTGCTGCTCTCCGCCGCTGAGAGCTCCATAGCGAGACTACTAAAAAGCAACGCAAGAAAAAAAGCCCACATGGTCTTCACGCGAACCTCCCTCTGCATTTGATGCACGCTCCTCCTCCGGTCAGTTCCTGCCTTAAGAGATTTCTCTCCCTTAAGACAATCGTTGTCATCTCTGGAAACGGCTTGGAATTTAGTGGCTTTATCGGCGAGTTGTCAAGCGTCCTTGCACAATACGCGGTGAATTATGCCATGCAGTACCCTCAGTGCATGGCTTCCATGAATTTGAAATTCGACAGTCTTTTAAAATTTTCCAGCAAATCATTTTTTTCGATTGCATCCGGCTTCTGATTCTAGTAACGTGCGCGGGACCCCCGGTTTTTTTTTATGCGGACCCGAACAAATATTTTTGTTTTCGGTCTGGCAGTCTGTGCAATGGGCGGTTGCGCACCGGTTACCTCTCGTTTCCCACTGTGGCATGACATGGCGCGCTCGCAACCAGCCGATTCACCCGCCGCTTCGGACTCGGTGCCGCCCGTTGAAACAACATTGAACCCATCGCTTCTCGCCTTAATCCGCGAGCAAGACAAGCAGGAGGAAAATCTTTTTGCCCCGATTTCTCTTCCAACAAATGATTTGCAAGAAAAAAATTCAGCAACAACGCCCCAGCGTTCAGAAAGTGTAGTGAAGCAAACGGCAGTTCCCAATTTGGTCGGCGGCGCTTTGCCAAAGACGCCCAAACCGCGGGACGATGATCAGCTTTTGGATTTGCTGCAAAAAGACCTGGAACGCGCGATTGAACAACCGCCGGAACGTCGGCAATTACAATTCTCCAAAGCAGTCATCGAGAATCCCAAGGTCCGGTATTACATTAATTACTTTTCCAAGAACGGCAAAAACCATTTTCAAACTGCGCTTGCCCGCTCGGGCAAATACATGCCGATGATAACCAAGGTGCTTCGTGACGAAGGTTTGCCGGAAGAATTTGCTTATCTTGCTCTGATCGAAAGCGGATTCATCATGGACACTTCTTCTTCCGGCGCTTCCGGTATCTGGCAACTTGTCCCAGCCACGGCCCGGCGTTACGGTTTAAGGATCGATCCCTGGCTCGATGAACGCCGCGATGCGGCAAAATCCACTCGCGCTGCCGCCGCTTATCTTAAGGAGCTCCACATTTACTTTGGAAGATGGTATCTGGCGACTGCCGCTTACAATGCCGGCCAAGCAACCATCGATAGAGCCACGCAGGCGTCAGGCGCCAAGGATTTCCGCAAGCTGACCGAAAACATTGCATTAAAGGACGAAACCCGGAATTTTGTGCCCAAATTCGTCGCCGCTGCGCTTATCGCCGCCGATCCAAAAAAATACGGTTTCGGAAACCTGCGCTATGAAGCGCCGCTGGAATACGAAGAAGTTGAGGTCAGTGAAAGTATGAGGCTCGACAGTCTCGCGGAAATGATGAACACGACGTCCAAAAGTCTGCAAGAACTCAATCCCGAGCTTCTGATGGGCCAACTACCGCCGGGAAATGGAATTTTTCGTCTCAAAGTCCCCATAGGTCAAGGGACTCTGTTGGCAGCCGCGTTGAATCAGAAAAAGGAATCCGAACCGCTCCAGGTGATCACGCACCAAGTCGAGAAGGGCGAGACCTTATTCTCTATAGCGCGCTATTACGGTCAAACCGTGAAAGCGTTAATGGAACTAAATGGGCTCGCTACTTCTAAACTCCAAATCGGGCAGCAACTAAAGATATTTATTGAGGGTATCCGAGGCGTGATGCGGTGAGTGATTAAAGGCGCAGCCGAAGATTGAAAATCGAGGATAGCAGATGGCGATTATCGATCTTCGATTCTCTATCTTCGACCAGGCAAATCCCTCGCGCCAGCCGCTTTGCCCTTAGCGCTTCGCAGCAAGCCTACTTGCGCTTATCCATGGGAACGTAATCGCGTTCCGCCGCTCCGAGATAGACTTGTTTGGGCCGCGCCAGCTTCTGATCCTGGTCGGTCAGCATCTCTTCCCATTGAGCGATCCAACCGGAAGTCCGGGGAATTGCGAACAGCACGGGGAACATATCCATCGGTAAACCCATAGACTGGTAGATCAGCCCCGAATAGAAGTCGACGTTAGGGTAGAGCTTGCGTTTGATGAAATAGCCGTCCTCGAGAGCGATGCGTTCGAGCTCGAGAGCGATGTCGAGCAGCGGATTACGTCCTTTGACTTCAAAAACCTCATCAGCAATCTGTTTAATGATTTTCGCGCGCGGATCGTAATTCTTGTAAACCCGGTGGCCAAAACCCATCAATCGCCCTTCACCGCCTTTGACCTTTTTGATGAACTCAGGAACTTTGTCCTTCGAACCGATTTCCATAAGCATGCGCAATACAGCTTCGTTGGCACCGCCATGCAGTGGCCCGTAAAGAGCCGCTGCCGCCGCCGCCACCGAAGAATAGGGATCGGATTGCGAGCTGCCCACACCGCGCATGGCGTTGGTGCTGCAGTTTTGCTCGTGGTCCGCATGCAAAATAAACAGGATATCCAGGGCCCGCTCCAGCACGGGGTGGGGCTTGTACTTGAGCTCGGTCATTTTGAAGAGCATGTTGAGAAAATTGCCCGTATAGCTCAGATCGTTGTCCGGATAAGAATAAGGCAAGCCGAGACTGTGGCGGTAAGCGAACGCTGCCAAGGTCGGCATCTTGCTGATCAACCGGTAGGTCTGCTCGCGCCGCGATTTGACGTCAAAGATTTTCTTCGCATCCGGATAAAACGTGGATAAAGCTCCCACGGTGCTCACCAAGATCCCCATAGGATGGGCATCATGATGAAATCCATCAATGAGCTTCTTGATATTTTCATGAATGATCGAATGAAAAGTAATATTGTGAGTCCAATCGTCTAATTGGGATTGGGTGGGAAGCTCGCCATATAATGTTAAATAAGCGGTTTCCAAATATGTGCTTTTTTCGGCAATCTGTTCGATGGGATAGCCGCGATAGCGCAGAATTCCCCTATCCCCGTCGATGTAGGTGATCTTGCTCTGGCAGGAGGCAGTGTTCATAAAGCCCGGGTCATAACTCACCAGGCCGTCATCCTCAGTGACCCTGATTTGGTACAAGTCCGTCGCTTTAATGGTGCCATTTTGAATCGGAATCTCGTACTGCTTGCCGGTCCGGTTGTCTACTATTGTGAGCGTATCTGAAGCCATGGGTTCTGCCTTTCGCTTATCTCTTCCACATCATCCCTATATCTTTTAGACCATCACCATCCGCTGGTCAACTGTGCCTCAACGTGACTGAGGCCCAAGTGTCCAGGCGATTTTCCAATCGGAGTCACTGCGTGAACAGCAAACCACAGTGGCCGGACTAAACGCGACGACCTCCCGATCCGGATTGCCGTGAACTAGCAAAGAGGCGAGCCGATTCATATGCGGCAGATGACCCACCAGCATGATCGGCTGCTCAGACACATCCATCTCGGCCTTAGCAATCGCGGGATCATCCTGGGGCAACAACCCGGTAATTTTTTGAACCTTGATTGCGGGGCCCAGAGCCTCGGCGAAGATTGCGGCGGTTTGTTGCGCTCTAAGAATGCCGGAATGAAAGATAGCCGAAACGGTTATCTTTCGCTGAGCGGCTAGCTGCGCGACGCGCTCAACCTCTTCTCGCCCTGCGGGAGTTAACGGACGCCGCGGATCAAGAGCTTCGGAGACCGCCTCGCCATGCCGCACCAGATAAAAGTCCACGATCGACTCACCTGCTTTCCTTAGGCTTTGGCGCATTTTGGGAATTTCATCTGCGATGGCGCGCTTGTGGATTTCACGGAGACGGGTCGCAGGCGAGCTATTCTCTGATCGACCGAGTCGAACTCTTGTTGCAAAATGCCTTTGTTCATATAGTATGCCCACGAGTGATTTTCAATCGTGCCGAGCGGCTCACATTGCGCGCCCCGTGATCGAGTTTCGTGACGTCAACAAATGGTTTGGCCCGCTTCATGTACTAAAGGACATTAATCTCAAGATCGGAGCGGGAGAAGTCGTAGTGGTTTGCGGACCCAGCGGCAGTGGTAAAAGCACGCTCATTCGCTGCATTAATTGTTTGGAGCCAATTCAGTCGGGTGAAATCGTGGTGGATGGCGTCGCTCTTTTGAATTCCCGCCTCGACGCATCCAAGCTGCGTGCCAACGTCGGAATGGTTTTTCAATCTTTCAATCTCTATCCTCACATGACAGTTTTGCGTAATATCACTTTAGCGCCGACCAAAGTGAAAGGTCTGTCGCTTGGCGAGGCAGACCAAATCGCCAAAAAACTCCTGGATCGCGTCGGCATTCCTGACAAAGCCGACGCGTATCCCGCTAATCTCTCCGGTGGTCAGCAGCAGCGGGTCGCCATCGCCCGCGCGCTGGCCATGAATCCGAAGGTCATGTTATTTGATGAGCCCACTTCGGCACTGGATCCCGAGATGATCAACGAGGTCTTGGAAGTCATGTCCGATCTCGCGCGCGGAGGTATGACGATGGTAGTGGTAACGCACGAAATGGGCTTCGCGCGCCGGGTGGCGCATCGGGTGGTTTTCATGGATGACGGACGAGTCGTCGAAGAAGCCAAACCGGAAATTTTTTTCGCCGCGCCTCAATCTTCCAGAGCGAAACAGTTCTTGAGCAAAATTCTCTCACATTAAGGAGCAACGAATGAGAAGGTTGGTATTTTGTTTTGCGGTGATTTGCATGATGAGCGGAAGTGCCGCAGCATTATGGGCCGAAACTACACTGGAGAAGATCGAACGGACCGGAACTCTCACGATCGGCACGCGCACCGGCTCGCCGCCTTTTGCTTACGTCAATAAAAATAACGATTGGGTAGGTTTTTCCATCGATCTGGTCGATCAAGCCATTCTTCCCGCCTTATCCAAAAAGTTAGGAAAGCGGATCAAGCTGGAGAAGAAAGAGTCGACGCCGCAAACCCGCATTCCATTACTAACGTCCAATGCCGTTGATCTCATCGCGGAAACCATGACCGATACGAAAGAGCGCCGCGAGAGTGTCGACTTTAGTGTTACTTTTTTTGTGACAGGGGCGCAGTTTCTGGTGAAAAAAGGCAGCCCTATCAAAGGCATCGAATCCATTGCAGGGAAGCGGATTGCAGCGCAGCAGGGTTCCACCAATGCTAAGATCATTCGAGAGCGAGTTCCCAATGCCAAGCTGCTCGAGTTTCCCGACCAACCAGCCGCTTTTCAAGCGGTCGTCCAGGGCCAAGCGGAAGCTTACACAAACGACGGCATTCAGCTTGCCGGACTCAAAGCCAAAGCCCCGAACCCGAACGATTGGTTGATTGTCGGCGACTTCTACTCCCATGAGCCTTATGGAATGGCGATGAAAAAAAACGAGCCGGATTTTCTCCAGATTGTGAATGCCGGTCTGATGGACGCAATCAAATCGGGTAAATATTTTGAATTATACGACAAATGGTTTGGACCAAAAGGCGAAGTTCCCTACCCGCTGGCACCGGAAACCAAGCGTTTTCTTCAAATGCAGGTGGTCCCCAAATAAGTCTCGAGTTTGGGAGTTTCGAGTTTTGAGTTCTAACTCGAGAGCCGAGACACGAAACTCGAAACTGCTTTGGCAATGTCCTACCACTTCCATTGGAGCGTGCTTTGGACGGGTCAATCGGGAACTTGGCTGCTTCAGGGACTCGTCACGACCCTCGAGCTCTCGCTTCTGGCTTGGCTTCTGGCTGTCATGCTGGGCATCGTTTCGGGCGCGCTGCGCACGGTGCCGATTCCACCGCTGCGATGGGTTTCGACCTTCTACGTTGAGTTCTTTCGCAACGTGCCTCTGCTCGTCTGGATGTTCTTCTGGTATTTCGCTATTCCACCTCTACTGCCGGAGTCTTTGCAAAATTGGCTGTTCGATCACGGGGTCGAATTTTGGGCTGGATGGTTCGCCCTTGGCGTTTACCACGGGGCGCGCTTTTCCGAGGTCATGCGTTCCGGGATTCAATCGATTCCCAAGACCCAATTCGAAGCGGCCTTATCTACCGGACTAACGGTGCCGCAAGCTTATCGGCTGATCATCATTCCCATCGCCGTGCGTCTAATAATTCCTCCCATAACCAACGAGTCACTCAACCTGCTCAAGAATTCATCCGTGGCACTCACCATCGGAGTCGCTGAACTAACTTTTCAAACTCGCCAAATTGAAACCTACACCGCAAAGGCGTTCGAAGCGCTAACCGCCGGAACATTAATCTACCTCATGCTTTGCCTTGCCATCGCCGCCATTATGGCGTGGGTGGAGCGGCGCGTTGCCATTCCCGGGATGATCGCCCAGAACCGAGCTGGAGAATTCTAGTCCTGGACATCAGCGTCATTGTCAACAATTTCAACTTTCTCATCGTTCAGGGATTCATCGGCCTGGGCACTTTTACCGGCGGCACGCTGCGGCTTGCACTTCCGGCGATTATCTTTGGATTTATTCTCGGCGTGTTCATAGGCCTTTCCCGTCTCGCTCGCTCGCCTTGGATAAGGGTTCCGGCAACCGTGTACACCGAATTTTTTCGCGGCGTGCCACTGGTCATGGTGATTTTTTGGTTCTGGTTTATCATTCCCTTCTTTTTGGGAAAATCTCTGCCGGAATACGGTGTGGCGCTCACCGCATTCGTGGTGTTTGAGGCGGCCTATCTCGCTGAAATCGTTCGCGCCGGTATACAATCGGTGCCCCGCGGGCAAGTGGAAGCCGCCACCGCCACTGGACTCACCCGCGCGCAAACCATGTGCCACGTGATCCTGCCCCAGGCACTGCGCAATATGATTCCCGCATTGGTCACACAATTTATCGTGCTGCTCAAAGACACCTCGCTGGCGTCGATCATCGGTTACGTCGATCTCACCAAGGCGGCTCAAATCGTGAATAACCGCGAGATTCGGCCGTTCGAACTTTACCTGTTCATCGCGGTAGTCTATTGGCTCTGCAGCTACGGCATGTCGCGCTACGCCCGAAGCTTAGAACGCCGCTTCGCACAGAGTCCCGCGTGAACCCGCGGACCAAATATTTTACATTCTTTTAACATACCCTGACTCGCGCTTCGGTTGACCACTTCGACATCTCCGCGATAGATTGCTCCTTGTCGCGTTGTCTAGGGCAGGTTGAAACAACCCCAATACGGCATCTGCCCATCCATAACTCTCGGGATGAGTATGCTCTACCTCAAAAACACTCCCATCGATCAGATTCTCTCGATGAGGGAGATGATGGATGTGATCGAAGACGCGCTTAAAGCACTAGCCGAAGGCCTCGGCTTTGACCTACCGCGGCGGAGGATTCATCATCCGAATCGCATGATCTTTGGCTTGTTGCCGGGATCAGTTCACGGCGGCATGGGGGCCTATCTGCAAACCGATCTGAATCGCCACATACATCATGAATCCGTGATTCTTTACAGCGTCGATACTGGTCAACCGTTGATTTTTTTTCAAGACTGCTCGATTAATGAATTCCGAACCGGTGCGGCGGGCGGAATCGGCGCAAAATATTTATCCCGGCCGGGAGCGTGCCGGGTCGCGGTCTTCGGCAGCGCGGTCCACGCCCAAACACAACTCAAGGCTGCCTGCGCGGCCGTTGGAACTTTGACGCATGCGACGATATTTAGCCCCACGGAAGCGCATCGTCGGACATGCGCCGAAAAGATGAGTCGTGATCTAAAGATGGAAGTGAGAGCGGCCAAGAACGCTCAAGACGCGTTAGAAGATGCCGATATCGTCATTACGGCGACTAATTCCCGCATGCCGGTGTTCGATGGAAACTGGTTGAAGGAGGGCACACATATTACCTCGGTGGCGAACGGGGACAAGACCCGGACCCGGCAGGAAATTGATGACAAAACGATTCGCAGAGCTGATCCGATTTTTATCACCTCCAAAGAAACGGTTTGCGCCAATGAAAGCGATATTTTTCGCGCCGCCCGAGACAGAGTCATTTCCTGGGACCGAGTCGATGAGATTTCCAGTTTGCTGCTAGGCAAGTCGCCTGGGCGAACGAATGACAGGCAGATCACGCTCTACAAGTTGCAGGGCATCGGTCTCATGGATGTCGCTGTTGGAATGCAAGCCTATGAACGTCTCAAAGACAGCAAGTTAGCGCAGCGATTGTAAGGATATCCGAAGGACGAGGAGAAACCAAATGGCCCACTATGACATGCTGGTGATCGGCTCGGGTCCCGCCGGGCAGAAAGCTGCCATTCAGGCGGCGAAGGTCGGAAAAAAGGTCGGGATTATTGAGCGCAAAAGAGTCGTCGGCGGAATCTGTATCAACACTGGTACGATCCCGAGCAAATCATTGCGTGAAGCGGTCCTTTTTCTTTCCGGCTTTCGGCAGCGGAATCTTTACGGTGCGAGCTATCGAGTAAAAAAGGAAATCACATTTGAGGATCTGGCGCTGCGCTGTGACCACGTGGTGAAAGCCGAACAGGAAGTCATCCAAAACCAACTTACTCGCAACCACGTCGATTTCATGGTCGGCACCGCAACTTTCGTGGACCCCCACCGGCTCTCGGTCAAACAAGACACGGAAGCCAATGAGCATACGGCGGACTATGTCGTCGTGGCCGTCGGCACCGAACCGGCGCGGCCGCCAGAGATTCCCTTTGATGGGGAGTCGATCATTGACAGTGACGGTCTGCTGTCGTTGAAGCAGTTGCCGAGGTCGTTGACTATCGTCGGCGGGGGCGTTATCGGCTGCGAGTACGCTTGTATCCTCGCCACTCTCGGAATTCCCGTTGTCTTAGTGGAACGGCGACCGAGGCTTCTCGAGTTCGTCGATAGCGAGATCATTGAAGCGCTCCAATATCAGATGCGCAGTATCGACGTGACGCTCCGATTCAATGAAGAGGTAGTCGGCATCGACAAGGCGCCGGATAACTCCGTAGCGATCCACCTAAAAAGCGGGAAGAAAATCGGCGCCCCTTTGCTGGTGTATTCGGTCGGGCGGATAGGAGCGACGAAAACCCTGGGCTTGGAAAATATTGGCATTCAGCCGGACGACCGCGGCCGGTTGAAAGTGAACGCCGACTATCAGACTTCACTTCCGCATATCTACGCCGTTGGAGACGTCGTGGGCTTTCCGGCGCTCGCCTCAACCTCGATGCAGCAAGGCCGTCACGCGGCCTGCCACGCATTCCAGCTTGCATGCGAGACGACCACTCATCTGCTGCCCTATGGCATCTATACAATTCCAGAAATCTCCATGGTGGGACGCAACGAGGATGACCTAACCCGCGACGGAATTCCCTATGAGACGGGCGTTGCCCGGTACCGCGAGATCGCTCGCGGGCAAATCATTGGCGACACGATTGGAATGTTGAAATTGCTCTTCCACAGTGAGACGCGAGTGCTGCTCGGCGTCCATGTGATCGGCGAAGGAGCAACCGAATTGGTGCACATCGGCCAAGCCGTCATAGCTCACGGCGGCAAACTGGACTATTTCATCGATACGGTTTTCAACTATCCTACGCTGGCTGAGTGTTACAAAGTCGCGGCATTGGCGGCGCTGAATAAATTTTCCACCAACGATTCTCACGTCATAGGCGCATGCAACATCGCGGGTAGCCACCTGGACACGCGCTAGCAGCTTCGCCGGTTCAAAGCTTGTCCTGAACGAAGTGAAGGATCTTAGTTCTTGTGACAGATCCTTCGAAGCTCAGGATGCGCTAGGCGCGCACTTTGGAACGAAGAATTTCATCCCATCGTTGCAACTTTCTCGGGGCGGATTTTGTAAATCACTCGCACTTCCCCCGGTTGACGAAAAGGATACTTATCCTTGCCCAAGTATTTTTTCGCCAGCTTGTCGATGTGAGCGTCAGCGCCTTGCTCCGTGATCTCCGTTACTTCGCCTTGTACGTCCAAGTGGCGATAGGCGTTGTCCGGATCCTGTATGGACAGCGCAACTCGCTTATTGCGACGCATGTTTTTGTCTTTGACGCGGCCCTTTGCCGAATTGACCCAGATATTGCTGCCATCAAAGTCGCACCATACCGGGCTGACCTGAGGGCGACCGTCCGGCATCAGCGTCGCCAGATTAGCAAAAGCCACTTTTGAGAAAAGATCCTTGTATTGGTCGGGAATTTTATCCGCCATCTTCGTTCTCCTCTCTCGCATCAAGTTTATCGCTCAATAGAAATAGTTCAATAATTCGCTTAGGTTGTCGATAATGAAATCGGGCTGGGCAGCGAGAAGCTTGTCTCTATCTCCCAACCCATAAGTAACCCCGCAGGTCATAATGCCTGCTCGCTTGCCAGCCTCCATGTCCGTATCACCATCCCCCACAATAAGCGCTCTATCACGTGGAACGCCGAACCGGCGCAGCACGTCATTCAAAAGTGCCGGGTGCGGCTTCTTTTCAAGTGCGCCATCTGCACCCAAAATAAGGTCGAACTCTGTCTCCACACCCAACCCGCGTAGCACGCTTACCGTCAGGCGATGCACCTTGTTGCTTACAACGACTCTCTTTTTGTCGCAAAAATAATTTAGCGTCCTACGGACGTCGGGATAAAGTACAGTCGCGTCGAGCAAATGACGTTCGTACCGAGCAAGAAATACTTCCATGACCTCTTGAAAATGTTCGGAGCTCTCTTTCGGCAACGACTGCCTTAGCAGATGTTCCACCCCACGACCGACGTTCGCATGAACAAGGGAATCCGCCAGCGCCGGCAAATTAAAGTGCGCGCGTGTGTGGTTGACTGCATCGGCCAGATCGCGCCCCGTGTCCGCCAGAGTGCCGTCGAGATCGAACATGATTAAATCGATTGCTTTTTTCATAACCGTTAATGGGATAGAAAATAGAAGC
>Ga0209684_1000067_pt1 | contig 17861 bp, 15 predicted proteins | sample PanSoiPlot6MoBio_FD_188322 | JGI IMG/M metagenome (GOLD analysis project Ga0209684, IMG submission 188322) | Tropical forest soil microbial communities from Panama analyzed to predict greenhouse gas emissions - Panama Soil Plot 6 MoBio (SPAdes)... | ecosystem: Environmental > Terrestrial > Soil...
GACGGGCCTGACACGTTCAATCGTCCGTGCGATGTCGTGACCGCGCCGAACGGCGACATTTTCGTGGCTGATGGCCATGGCGGAGATTCAAATGCGCGCATCGTGAAGTTCTCGAAGGACGGGAAATTCATCAAGGCGTGGGGCAGGAAAGGCTCTGCCCCCGGCGAGTTCGATACGCCGCACGCCATTACTATCGATTCTCAAGGCCGGATTTTCGTCGGCGACCGCGGTAACAATCGCGTCCAGATTTTCGACTCGGACGGCAAATTCATCGCCGAGTGGAAGCAATTCGGCCGGCCGAGCGGAGTCTACATTGACCGCAACGACATCCTTTACGTCGCCGATCACCAGTCGAACGCGAAAACCAATCCGGGCGTCAGACCAGGAATTCGCATCGGCAGCGCCAAGGACGGGAAGGTTACCATCTTTATCCCGGCCCTCGGCCCCGAGGAAAAGCCCACCAGTACGACCGAAGGCATCGTGGCAGACGCAGCGGGCAACCTCTACGCTGGCGAAACCGGCACGATGAATTTGAGGAAGTACGTGAAGAAGTAAGTGGACGGGTTCCCTTGGCGGTTGCGTCCCTTCGGCGTCGCTCAGGACATGCTTGGCATGGGATATTCCGATTTTCGGGTACAGCTCTGCCGCGTTGGATCGTGAGTGGGTATGAGATCTGACTACATCTGCGACGCGAGGGGAGGAATGCTATGAACTATGGAGTGGTATATGCGGTCATAGTCATCATTGCCGTGTGGACTTGCGACATTGCGCGCGCTGCCGAAGTCACACTGATCGCTCCCGGCGGCATCAGAGCGGCTGTGGATCAGATGATCCCGGCTTTCGAAAAAGCGACCGGGCATAAGGTCAAGGCGACCTTCGGCTCCGGCGGCGGAACCAAAGAGCGAGTCATCAAAGGCGAGCCCTTCGACGTTCCGATCGTGCAATTGCCATTGGAGCCCGTAATCGCGTCGGGTCACGTTGTTACTGCGAGCGAAACGCCGCTTGCCACGGTGTCGGTGGGTGTTGCGGTGCGAACCGGCGCGCCGAAACCGGACATCTCGACTGCCGATGCGGTCAAGCGGCTTCTTCTAGGATCGAAGGCGATATCTTATCCGAATGCCGCTAGTGGAGCAGCCGCTGGCGTTAGCTTTAACGAGACGTTACAAAAACTCGGCATAGCCGAGGCGATGAAGCCAAGGATCAAAATCGCCCAGGGCGGGAGAGGCGCGATGGAACTCGTCGCCAAAGGCGAGGTCGATATCGGCTTGACCTTCATCAGTGAAATTATCACTGAGCCAGGTGTCGAAGTTGTTGGCCCGCTGCCGCGGGACATTTCTACTCCGACGGCTCTGGTGGGCTTCGTGTCTTCACATTCGAGGGAACCAGAGGCCGCGAAAGCTCTCCTGCGCTATCTGTCCTCGCCCGAGGCCGCGGTGGTGTACAAAGAGCGGGGAATGCAGCCGGGTCGCTGAAAAGTTTTACCGTCGGATTCCGGCGCGCCGTGTCACTCCCCGCATGCTCAGACGGCGGCGTCGTACATTACGAGTTTCCAAACGATCAGCAGATCGTTATCAACGTCATCCGCTTCTAGTACCAGATCCGACCTACTCCAGCGTTTCTAACTTGATGATCGAAGCCCCGTGGTTGTTGCCTATCCAAAAGGTAGGCGGGTTGGTCGAGTTATCGATGTTCACCCGGCGAATATTAGTGGTGAGTGGAAGTAAATACGCGATGAACTCTTCGGTTTTTGTATTGAGCCGCATCACATAGTCGTTGCTCATTCCACCCGTCCAGGCATATCCATTCTTGTCTAGCACAGCGTCATAAGGATTGGTCCAGGGAAGAGGGACCGCCCACTCACGGGTTCGCTCCGTCTTGGTGTCGAACATCCCTATCATGTTGCCGCGATATTCGGCGAACCATAGCCGGTCCTGCGGGTCCATGTGGCCGCGGCGGGGAGCCGAATTGGGGGTCGGAGTCGGAAAGGGAGTCACGTTCAAGGTCTTTGCATCTATTCTGATAATGTACTGGCCGCCAAAATTCGTCCCATAAAAATTGTTCCGCGAATCGGAAATCACGCCGTAGGAGCCCAGCCGATCCGCAGGCGGGCCGTCCTTTGGAAGCCCCCGCGAATAGTCGACGGTGTACCATTCGCCAGTTTTCAAATCGAGCCGATACTCGTCATCGCCGCCGATCCATACCTTGCCGTCGAGATTGATGTGCACGGGATCGACCATCGCTAACCGGGCCTCGTCGTTTTCCATGAACTTTGGCGCGGTCCAGGTTTGGAACTTTTGCGTCTTGCGATCGAATTTCGCGATGCTTCCCTGATACATCATGCCCAGCCAGACGTTCCCTTGCGGATCAAATCTCAGATCGAGACCCCCGGCAGGGGCGCCGGGTTTGGTTACCGGAACGGGATATTCCACGGCTTTAGCGGTCTTGGGATCCAGCTTACCCAGATACTGCGATCCAAAATCGGAATACCAAACCAAGCCTTCAGCATCGATAGCGGCGTCGTGGGGCATCGCCTCCGGACGCGGCAAATCGTACTCGGTGATGATCACGCGGGTTGCCTTGCCCTTTGGCCTTGGGAATGTTTTCAGTGGATATTCCCATTTGGAAACTTTGCTAAGATTAATCGTGCTTACGTACTGCGCGAACTTCGTCATTTGTTGCAGCTGCCCTGGAGAAGGATCGCGCACGCCTGGCCGCACCTGCGGGCGTATCGGCGTGCTGCCCTGCGCGTAGGTTCGCATGCGCTTCAGGACATGCACAAACTCGTCGGCGGTATACCGCGACCGCGCGATTCGTTCCACCGTATGGCAGGATACACAGCTCAAGAAACCCTGCTTCTGTTCGTCGGTTCCCGGCATGCTGATCAGCCACTCGCCATTGGAGAGCTGGGACGCGAGGTCCTGCGCCTTGCGCAGCTTCAGATCAAGCTGGGTCGTTTTTTGTCCTGCGACCTCTGCCAGGTTAGTTCCCTCCAACTCGTATCCGACGGCGCGAATGTGCAGAGCGTAACGTCCTGGCTCCAGCTTCGAGGTGGGAAAGCTGTATCGTCCCTTTGCATCGCTCACCACTGTGATTGTGACTGTCGAACCATCTCGCTTGGCGCTCACCAGCACCCCTTCCATCAAACCTTCTTCCTGCGAGCTAACCTGCCCCGTCAACGCGACACCCGGCGCGCCCGCCGCTCCAATGATTCCGGACGCTGCGAAAACGAACGTTGCCACAGCAGCCGCGACGGCCATTGCCAAAAAAGTTTTTTTCAGCATCGAAGTCCTCCGCGAAATGATTCCGAGAATTATCCTGGATGAAGTAGTCTAAAGCTGGCCTCTCTTAACACTCGGCTCTTACCGAGGTCAAGCAAATTCAAGGACGATCACTTGGCTGTTGAAAATAAACAGATCAGTGCCCGTATTCAACTTGACTCTTGGATTTGTGCTGTGTTACGGGCGGTCACATGGAGACGCTGGTATGACGCCATTTTCGCGACCGGTGCCCAAGTGCCAAATTGATCTCTAGCCCGAGATAAAGCCCGGGAGAAGAGGCAGTCGCGATGTTAAAAGCATTGTTGTTCGTCGGTCTTTTAATCCTTAGCGCATGGCCGGAAACTGTCGTCGCGCAAGAGCGCTACTTGGCCAGCTATAATGTGATTGCTACTCGCCGCTCCTTTCTGGAAAAAAACCGTGGCGTGGTCAAGCGCTTTTTGCAAGCTTACAGCGAGGGTCTTTACCAATTCATCACGAATAGAGAGAAAGCGTTGGCGATTACCAACCAAAGGTTGAAGCAAAAAAATACCGCGCTGGTCGAGGAGGCCTATCAGTACTACGCACCGATCTTTTCTTTCCCTCCACGCGTATCCCGCGAAGGTTTGCGCGTGGTCTTGGAAGCGCTGCGCAGCGAACCTCCGGAACGAAGGTTGAGATGAACGCAGACAAGTATATCGATGAAAAGCTGCTCGACGAGTTGGAAAGAGAAGGATTATTTCAAAAGATCAGCGGCAAAGGCTAAACAAAGTCCTGGTTAGCGATAAAACTAAACTTTTCAACCCCAGGTTTCCCCATTCAAGGAGGAGCTTTGACAAAGCTGCACGACTGTAATGCCGCGCGGCTCATTCGCCGCGAATTGATTGCGCGTATGGCGTTTACGGGATTGGTCTTGCTGCTATTTCTGGGCGGTGAAGGCGGTGTAGCGCTTCTTTGGGCACAGGCTGCGTCAGCACCAACACCCGCGCCGGCGGTAATTCCACCAGCCCCGGACCCGAAGTTCCCCCAGGTTCCGAGCTGGAAGACCGAGCTTAGGCAACTCGCGCCCAACGTCTACGCCTATATCCAGGGTGGCGGACCGGGCATCCCCAACCAGAGCGTTTCCAACGCAGGCATTGTAGTCGGCGACGATGGTGTGTTCGTAATCGATGCCACAGCGGCGCCGATTCCTGCAAGGAACTTCATCGCCGCCATCAGGAGAGTCACCGATAAACCCTTTCGCCACCTGGTTAACACCCATCACCACACCGATCATGTGGGCGGCAACCAGTACTTCATGCCGGTTGAAATCATCGCACACCCGTACCTCCGCGAGGAGATGTTGAAGACCGTGGCAACCACTCCACCGTTGTGGGTGAAACGCGATGGCTTTGCTGAAGGGACGGAAGAGCGAAAAGTCGTGCCACCTAGCACGACTTTTGAAGGCAAGCTGACCTATCACTATGGGAAAACGGTCGTCGAGCTCATCTCTATGGTGCCGGCTCATACCTGGGGTGACACCGTAGTTTATCTACCCCAACACAAGATCATATGGGTCGGCGACATAGGATTTTTCTATGTCGTGCCGTTCGCTCAGAACGCGCACGTCATCAAGTGGCTGGAAACTATCGATAAGATCAACGCAATGGACGTCGATACGATTGTGCCAGGGCACGGACCCATCGGAGGCAAGAAAGAGCTCGCGGAAATCGGCGAGTACTTTCGGGTTCTGATGGGCGAAACTAAGAAACGCTTCGACGCCGGCATGAGCCCAGGACAAGCCGCCGCCGACATCAGGCTAGGCAAGTTCGACAACTGGATTGGACCGCAGCAGATCGTGATGAACGTCGTCAGACTTTACCACCATTTCAACGGTACCGTTGTCCCTGATGTGGACCGAGACGGGATGCTCAAGGCAACGTTGGAATACAACGCGATTAAGTCGAAAGGGCGCTAGAGGAACTGGCAGCAAAAGGAGGATAGCATGAAACACTTATGGATCTTTATTGCGGCAACAAGGATTGTGATAATTGTCATGTCAGATTCCTTATTTCTCCGATAGAAAGGCAGGAACGAACATGGAGCGCTTTTCAGGGAGTTGGCGTGGCGTCGTGGGCGTCATTAAACCCACTCATCGGCCGGGCTCTCTCGAAGAATTCATCCGACTTCTTCCCGAAGGCATCGGCGTCATTCCGAAGTTTGTCGACGTTAGAGAAGGAGTTGAGAGGGAATTTGTCGATGCCTTTGCGGCGGCAGAAAAGATTATCGCCGAACTGGCGGAGATGAAAGTGGACCTCATTCACCCCGAAGGCGCGCCGCTTTTCGTCCAGAAGGGCTATCGGCGCTCGCAGGAGATCGTCAGAGAGCTCGAAGAAAAATATTCCGTCCCGATTGTGACCTCGGGGATGGTGCTGGTCGAGGCGGCGCAGGCGCTCGGAATTAAGCAGTTGCTGGTGATCAGCTCTTTTGAAGGAAGCGGCGGCCGATTGGCGAAGTATGAAAGTTATTTTTCCGACGCGGGATTTCAGGTGCCGGCCGTAGAGGGATTTCCGGTCGCCTTTGCGAATATAGGAACCGTCTCACCCCACGAAGCTTACGCCTTTGCCCGAAAACTCTACTTAAAATATCCGCAAAGTGACGGGATTTGTCTCACCGGTTCGGGGTGGCGAATCCTCGATGTGGTGCCGCTCTTGGAACAGGATTTTCAGATTCCCGTAGTATGCGCCGTGGCTGCCCGGGTGTGGGCGATCCAGAAGAGATTGCACGTGAGGCAACCGGTGAAAGGCCGCGGCATTTTGCTTGAAACCATGCCATAGGCTGAGACCAGTGAGATTTGTCTCCAGGATAACGAAAATATGGGTTTTGGGGTTCGTATGCCATGGATTGTTTTCGCAAACGGGGGTCGCCACGGCTCTTCAGTCAAAAGAGGCGCTGGAATCGGAAAGGAAGATGGTTTGGTATACGACTATGACTTCAGCCGACGCCAAAATGTTGATCGACCAGTTTCGACAGCGCTACCCAAGAATCGACGCTGAGTATTTTCGCACCGGCGGCCCGCGTCTGATGGAGCGGATCTTTACCGAAGCTCGGGCAGGAAAACACATCTGGGATGTATTCATGAATTCGGCGATCTATACGCACCTCCTTACTGAAAAAGGTATGCTGGCGGTCTACGAATCTCCCGAGGCGCGATTCTACCGCGACGGCTACAAGGACCCGCGCCGCACCTGGACGTCGATTTACACCAATTACGCAGTGGCGGGATACAACACCAAACTCGTGCCCAGAGAAGAAGTGCCTAAATCTTATCCGGATCTCCTCAAGCGATTTTGGTGGGGACAGATCGGTTTGGATGCGAAGTCTTACGAGTGGTTTGCGGTCGTGATTCGCGCCCTGGGAGAAGAAAAAGGACTCGCGTTCATGCGGCAACTGGCAAAGACCAATGTCCAACTACGCGACGGTCGCGAGCTGGTCGCCCAATTGGTCGCTGCTGGAGAGTTCAAGCTGGCCTTAACCGCGTACGCGCAGAATTATGAGACTCTAAAACTCCGCGGAGCGCCGGTGGATTGGGTGGCACTCGATCCGGTCTACGCCAACATCCACCCTGTAGGGCTTTCTTCCAAAGCGCCTCATCCTAACGCGGGGAAACTCTTTATCGACTTTCTGCTGTCGAAAGCCGGCCAGGAAATGCTCCGAGCCCAAAAGCGCATTCCAGACCGAATCGACACGCCCCCGGACCCTCCACGCCTCATTGAAGGGATCAAGCCGGTTTTCGGCTCGGCGGAAATGTACGGCGCGTACAACCACTACATCAAGCTATTTCAGGAAACTTTCGTGCAAACTGACGGCAGGGGAAAATAAAAAAAGGGGGAAACTATGGGAAATAAAATCGTCTCGGCTGACTGTCACATGGATTTGTTCTATCTCCCGATGGATACGTTTACCTCGCGGGCTCCGGCGAATCTGAAAGATAGAGTGCCGCGAGTCGTCAATATCGACGGCAAGCCTACCTGGGTTGGCGACGGAGCTGTCATGGGAGGACATGCGGCATGGATGGGCCGCGGGCAAATGAATAGTCATCGTGGAATAAGAATGGCCGAATCCGGATGGGAACCGAGCCATCCGCCGGATCCCAAGCTGAGGCTCGCCGATCTCGATTTAGATGGAGTCGACGCCGAGGTCATCTACGGCATTCGCTTCGTCGAAGACAGCATTAAAAATTTCGAGGTCATTGCGGTGACGTACCGAGCTTACAATGATTTCATCGCGGAGTTTTGCTCTTATAATCCGAGAAGGTTCATAGGCATCGGGAATATACCGTCCTGCTCCGCAGAAGCCGCAAGCGAGGAGATCCGCAGAATCGGTAAGCACGGACTCGGCTTGAGAGGAGCCATGTTCGATTGGTTCAATGGTCCGGAGCCCATTTGGCACTCGATGTGGGAACCGATGTGGGGGGCGGCGGAAGAAAATGAAGTGGCGTTGTCATTCCACATCGGCGTGGGACATGGCACGACCACTTGCGGGCCCATGAGTGTCGAGCAAAAACTCAAGGGAAACATTCCGCGCGTTTCCGCGGCCACGCATCAGGCGGTGGTCGCCATGCAAGCCGACGAATGTCTGGTTGGAATTCTTCTATGCGGCGCGCTGGAACGGCACCCCGACCTGAAAGTTGTCATGGCCGAAAGTCACATTGGCTGGATACCGTATGTTCTAGAACGGTTGGATACGAAATACAAAGAAGGTGCGTATAAAGACTTGATCAGAACGCCGCCGGGTGAGCTGTTCCACCGACAGGTGTGGGCAACGTTTCAAGACGACCGGGTGGGGGCGCTCCTGGCGCGAGAGTACGGAGCCAATAGCTTCTGTTGGGCTTCCGACTACCCACACAATGATGGTGTTTGGCCGGACTCACAAAGTTTCATTCGCGATACATTGGGCCATCTCGATGATGATCTAAAACGGAAACTGACTTTTTCGAATGTTGTCAGGCTATACAACTTGGATTGGCTAGCGGCCGAGGGCCTTTAACTCCCTGGATACGCTCTCTTTCGCGTGCCACGATTTCGTGGATCCGATAAATGAACTTGAAGGTATCGAAAATCTCATTGCCTGTTGGCCGGATGGGTATACAATGAATAATAAAACTACTTCAGCCGTTCGGGTTTCCCGAACGCGTTACAGGGGGTAAACGATGAAAACCACCCTACAACTCATTTTCGCTACGGCGTTGGTGATTCTGCCATTTGTTTTCGGCTGTCAATCGATGACCACCTCGAGGACCGTGCAAATTCCAACTTCGGAAACTCCGCAAGACGAGGCGCTGTCGAAGTCTGTACGAGATAAACTGCTCGCAGATAAGAAGGTGGATCTGACCGGTGTCAAGGTCGTATCTAATGGCGGGACAGTCTACCTGAGCGGAACGGTGAACTCCTTGGATGCGCGTCAACAAGCGATCAAGATCGCCTGGGAGGTGCGCGGCGTGCAAACCGTTGTGAACAGTCTTGAAGTTGAGAAATGATCGCAAAGCGTTAGTGGTAAGTGGATCGGTTCTCGTTCGCTAACACGACCGAGTGTCGAGACTAAATCAGCGTCAACGATCGAACCCAAGATTTGACGGTCGATTGTGCGCGTCTAACTCGGGTGACGTCTTGAATAACTTCAGCGCATATTCTCGATTTTGCGGGTACCAGATATTGCCGAGATGTCCTCCATAGGGATAAACGGTCACTTGGTCTCCCAAGGCCCCTTTGAGTTCTTCTATTGATTTCTTGTCGGTCAAAGGATCATCGGCGTTATGGACGATTTGCACTTTTGAATTGCCGCGCAGCCGGTCAAGAATTGGCGCCAGGGATCCCTTCCTCATAAAGCTCTCTACATCAGCTTCCGGCTCTGACAACTGAGCTCTCCACAACGGTACGGCGATTTTTTCGCTGTAATCCATGAACGTCAGATCGCTAGCTTCGCGCAGCCGCTTTCTGAGCTTATCTCTAGCGGCGGTCAAGATTTTTTGGTCGTGAATCGACTGCGTGACATAGACGAGTTCCGGCAAAAGGGTTTGCAAATCCGCAGCAATTAGTAGTTGGAATTCCTGGGTTGTAAACCCGGCGAACTGCTTGGCAAATTTTTCAAAAACGGCGGGATCGTCTTTTTTTGCATCCGAAAAGGATTCAACGATGCCGATAGCTTTTGAAATAATTCCCTGGGACTTTTCCGCGCCGAATTTGACTTGCAAGGCGCTCCACTCGTCGATTTTTTTGAGCGCGTAGAAAAGATCTAGAGGAGGATTGACCAAGAGATATTTCTCTATGCCGATCTTTCGCTCGTCGGAATCGAGAACGCTCAAATAAGCTCCTTCGAGCGCTCCCAAGCTCAGACCGACAAAGTCGATTTTCGTAATCCGGACGTCATGCTGGTCTTTTAATATCGCAAGGGATTTTTGCATCATCTCATAGAGATCCCGTGCATCCGCCGGAGCGTAACCGGGCGCGCCGCTTCGGCTCGCCGACAAAGCAAAATTCCAGCTCATGGGAGAGGGCAGGATGACAACATGAAAACCCTGTTCATAAAAAACCCGGGCCAGATAGGTGGCAATGCCAAAGAAGGGATTGGCTCCGATGCCCGAGAGGATGAAAAGTAGGGGCGCCGGGCGGCTTTGGCGGTACAATAAAACACTAAGCTCGCCTCGCCCTTCGAGCGAAGGCAGACGATTTCTGCCGGCAAGTCCGGGCACATGGACTATCGACGATTTGGGCCGTGGGTCAGGGCCGTCGTCTAAGAGGGCGGTTGTGACGGTCGCGAGATAAGGGTCGTGGTAGGGATAGTTATATTCAAGGGCCTGGGCAGGACTCCGTAGAATCCATACCGTGGTCAATATGACAACGAACCAAACAATGAAATATTTCCCTCGCCTTTTACAGTAATGTTGCTCCATCATATTTCGCCACCCTCCGTCGAAAAGACATTGCTGCGAATTCATCCTCATTAAGTGTCCCATGCGCAAACCCCCGTCTCAATGGGTTTTCGGTTTCCTCTTAATATTCCAAGGGTTCTACTATCTTAGGTACGACCCGGCAGCTCTGGTAACGGGGCCCAAAAATGACAGCATTCTCAAAATAATTGACAGTCCGGCCGCATCCTGATATCCGGCCATTGGAGGATGGCAATGGCTCAACAAGAAGTCGCTTTGATTGTCGGTGCCGGACCTGGGCTGAGCGCTTCGTTGGCCCGGCTCTTTAAAAAGGAAGGCATGAAGGTGGCGTTGGCTGCGCGCGATGTTAAGAAGCTGGACGGGCTGGTGAAGGAGATTGACGGCGGCGCTTACGCATGCGATGCGAGCATGCTCAAAGATGTGGAAAACCTATTCAACTCAGTTACAAAAGACATCGGCGAACCGAATCTGGTTGTCTACAACGCCAGTGGGCGCGTCCGCGGGCCGATCACCGAACTGGACCCCGAAGAGGTGCGTAAAACGATCATAGTGACCTGTTACGGCGGATTCCTCGTCGGACAGGCGGCGGCAAAACGAATGATCAAAGCCGGAAACGGCACGATTTTGTTTACGGGCGCTTCCGCGAGCGTTAAAGGCTACGCAAACTCCCCGGCCTTTGCCATGGGCAAGTTCGGATTGACCGGTCTGGTCCAGAGCATGGCCCGGGAACTTCAACCGCAGAATATCCACGTCGCCCAGGTGGTGATCGACGGCGGTATCTGCGAACCAACGCGCCGCCCGGAGCGTTTCACGTCGCGCGGTCCCGACGGCTGCCTCGACCCCGATGCCGTCGCGCAGACTTATCTCCACCTGCACCGACAGCATCGCAGCGCGTGGGCGTCTCATGTTGAGCTACGCCCCTGGTCGGAAAAATTTTAGTTCGGTCTAGCGAACAAAGATCGCGGCTTAGGCTCGTATCGATGTTCTTGCCTTCGCCTCTTGTGTAAGGCTGCTAGGCGCCTTTACCGATTCCAGGCTTCGACCCTTTTGCAACAGGCTCGACGACAATTCCGCCTGGAGCGCGGAATTTGAATTGGTTGCCTGCGTTGGTGACGACTTCGCAGCCGTACTTATCCGCCTCGGTTGAACACTTGGCCAGGTCATCCACCTCGATACCAAAGTGATCACACTTCCCCTCATTCTCTCCTGTGCCGGCGCCTGCTTTATTTATCGCGATATGTACGGTGCCGTCGGTCACATAACGTGCCGTCTCTCTTAGTCCCGGGACTTTGACCTGAGTGAAGCCAAATACTTTGGCAAAGAAATCGCTGGTTTTATCTATGTCATCGACTCTCATTGCTAGATGAACTATGCGCCCCGCTGGCCCTGGCTTTTTTTGATATCGGCCAATAGGCACGATCTCCGCGAGGGGGCCTCCTGGAACTCGGAATTTTACCGGTGGCGTTGTGGAATCGCCGAAAATTTGGCAGCCGGCCTTTCGAACCTCCGCAACGTATTTCATGAGATCGTCCACCTCGATCGCGAAGTGGTGAATGCACGGCCCATCACCAGCGGCTAGAGCCATGTCGGACTTGTCATCATCGTATTTGAGAAAGGTGAGATCGATTTCACCATCGCTTAAACGATTCCTGGACCGGTCCTCCGACCTGGATTTACCCACCTGAGACAAGCCGAACACTTTTTCATAAAACTCCGCACTCCTATCTAAATCTTCTACTTTAAGTGCAATATGAGCGATCCGTGGCATGTTTCCCTCCCTTCTGCCCGACGTTAGTGTATGGCCAAATCGTTGTCAATCATTCTGCGAGTCCATGCCCTAAACAATTAATGGTGTGATTTGTGTTTAGGGAGGGACGTGATATGCGGGTTCTTACGCAAAAGAAAGAGGCTACATTATGCTCGCCATACGGACTGGATTATTAACAATCCTTTCGATTTTATTACTCGCCGCTGGTTCGAAACTGTCGTTTGCTCAGGATCTCAAACGGCTGAGATATGGGGTGTCCTCGGCCACAACGCAACTTCCAATCTGGGCAGCCAAGGAAGGTGGAATATTCGCCAAGTATGGATTGGACATCGAGGTCATTCTCATGCGTGGCGGCCCGCTAAATACGCTGGCGATCGTGAGTGGCCAGATGCAGCTTTCTTCCTCTGGCGCTGAGTCTGTCGTTGCAGCGCGCGCGGAAGGCGCAGATTTGGTTCTCCTGGCATGCCCCATAGACATTGATCCGGTTTACTTAATAGCGCGGCCCGACATAAAAAGTGCGGCCGAGCTTAAAAACAAGACTACTGGGGTGACACGTTTAGGTTCGACGACACACTTCTATTTGCGGCTAGCTTTAAAACAGGTTGGCATAGACGCGGACAAGGAAATGAAGATTCTTCAGTTTGGGACCGGCGCTGACCTTGCTGTAGCGTTAGAAACAGGAAGAATCGCCGTCGCGGCATTGACCCTGCGCACTGCCATCCGTTTTTTGGATAGAGGTTGGCCGCTCTTTGTGGACTTAACGAAGACCAACTTCATCTATCCGCCATCTTGTGTCACCAGCAGCCGCACTTTTCTGAAAGAGCAGCCGACGACGGTAGAGCGCGTTCTAAAAGCGTACGTCGAGGCGATCCGCCTGTTCAAAAAGGACCGACAATTTGCGGAGCGGCTTTATGCCAAGATCTACAGGGAAACCGATTCGGGAGTCATAAAAAAGACAGTCGAAGTTTACGCGGACCTGTTTAAACCGGTGCCGTACGTACCGGATCAAGGCATTAAGTTGGTGGTACAGGAGCTAGCTCAACGGCGACCGTTGCCGAAAGATTTCGCCAGCCGAGTCGAACAATTCCGCGATAACGGACCTTTGGAAAAATTGGTGAAAGAAGGCTGGACCGACCAACTCTACAGATAAGAATTGTGTCCCATCAGTGGAGACTCTCCTCATGTTGATAAGGAGGGTTGGCCGATGGAGTTGGGGTCGATGGAGTTGGGGTCGTGCCTGAGTATTGACTTATTATCGCAGTTCGCTTGTCGTCGCAGCAATGACTTTGGCAATCAGTTGGTGGAATTTGTTTTGATTGTACGCAGCCTTTGCAACCGCTCGCCAGCCAGCTGCAACGTGTCTAGAATCTTGCAGAAAGCAAACCGGATTTGCTTGAAGCCGTATTCCAGCTGATGATAGAAGCTGCTCCCCGGCACCGCCGTCACACCAATTTCCTTGGTGAGGTAATGCGCAAACTCTGTATCATTGGAAAAGCCGAACTCCGAGATATCGGTCATAATGTAATAAGCGCCTTGAGGCTTGTAGCACTTGAACCCCGCTTGGCGGAGCAACCCCAGCAACAAATCGCGCCGCTCTGCGTAATCGCGCGCCAGCTTCTCATAGTAGCTTGGCGGAAGCGCCAACGCGGTTGCGCCGGCTTCCTGGAGCGGCGCAGGCGAGCCGACGGTAAGAAAATCGTGCACCTTCCTAACAGCGCTAGTCAGATGCGGAGCGGCAATGGCATAGCCGACGCGCCAGCCGGTAACACTGTAGGTCTTTGACATGCTGTTGATAGTGATGGTCCGTTCGCGCATGCCCGGAATGGTCGCGATCGGAATATGCTCCGCGCCATCGTAGACAATGTGTTCGTAGATCTCGTCAGTGATGGCCAACGCGTTCCACTTTTGGCAGAGCCGCGCGATCTGTCTCAGTTCCGCGCGCGTGAAGACTTTGCCCGTCGGGTTGTTCGGGGTATTGATGATGATCGCTTTCGTGCTGTCGTTAAATGCGGCCTCTAGGTCGCCAGGTTCGAAGTGCCATGTGCCCTGAGGATCGGTGTTCAAATTCGGAGCATGCAGGGTCACATAGCGCGGGGTGGCGCCTGAAAGGATTGAGTCCGGGCCGTAGTTCTCGTAGAAGGGCTCGAAAATGATCACCTCATCGCCGGGATTGGTGACCGCAAGCATGGCGGACACCATGGCCTCCGTAGATCCGCAGCAGACGGTAACCTCACTTTCAGGATCGATCTTCAGTTCATAATCGGTTTCGTACTTTTTCGCGATTGCGTTGCGCAGGCTCTTCGCACCCCAAGTGATCGAGTACTGGTTGTAGTTGTCTTCGATGGCGTGGGTGGCTGCTTGTTTGATCTCCTCTGGGGCAGGAAAATCAGGAAAGCCTTGAGCAAGATTAACCGCGCCATACCTATTAGCTAACCGCGTCATATCGCGGATCACCGACTCGGTAAATCGCTCAGCTTTTTCCGATACCAGCTTCTTCATTTCTACCAATTACGACTCAGCCAATTTGCAAAATCTATGAACGCTTCCAAACAGGTTAACTTCTTCAGAGGCAGAGCTGGATTTTTGTGTCTGCCTCAATCGAGAAATGGCAGGATCACATACGGCAGTCAAGACTCCTGAGCGAGCTGAATCCCCTTTCAAAAGGTTGTCCGCCAAGTGCGGCGCTACCAAGCCTCATTGATCGCTTGCTCGAAGGGTGTGGGACGGTTTACCAGTGGGGCACTAAATCCGATAATCGACTTGAGATACCCGTTGACACGAGACCAGTTTGGCGTTTAGTCTCGGCCAAAACTTCTGTTGAGGATTAGGGAGATGAAACGTAGTGCCTGGGTCGTCTTTATAATATTACCGGCCTTAGTGCCGCAAGGCGTGTTTGCGGCAGAGGATCATCTCAATGATCAGCAAAAATTGGGTCGGCGGCTGTTCGAGCAGTCGTGCGGGGTCTGCCATACCAGGCCCACGTTGGTTTCCGGCATGTATGGTCCGGAACTGTCAAAAATAAATTTGGGCGGGCAAGAAGAACTTCTCCGCACGTTTATCAGTAATGGGACGGCGCGCATGCCGGGCTTCAAGTACACCTACAGCCCTGAGCAGATCGCTGCCATCGCCGCCTACATCAAGACCTTGCCGCCGGGCACACAGGATATTCCCACCGCCCGGACCCCGGCAAAGACCGCAACGCCGATGCAGTAAGGGTGCACTAAGAACCAATTTCACTGTGGGAGGAACGCTATGACAGCTTCACGTCGCTTCGCGGTTGGTAGCTTGATGGTCCTCGCCATCGTTTGGGGCGCAACAGCATTCCTTGCTCGCGCCGTTTATGCCGACTCACTGCTGACCGGTGCTGTGACTTCGGCCTCAGGAGAGAAGATGGGCGGCGTGACGGTTTCAGCCAAGGGAGAAGGCTCGCCCATCACCACGAGCGTCTTTACCGACGAGTCCGGCAACTATTATTTTCCGCCACTGCCGAATGGCAAATACAGGGTCTGGGCCCAGGCGCTCACCTACGAGACAGCGAACGGTAATACCGAACTGAAAAAAAAGACAACGCGCCAGGATTTCGTTTTGCCGCCGATGAAGAACCAGGAGGATTGGATCCGGCAATTGCCAGGCGATGAGTTCCTCGCCGCACTTCCGCGCGATACGCCGGAAGACTACCGCATGAAGACTCAAATAAGGAAGAATTGCACGGGCTGCCACAGCGCCAGCTATCCGCTGCAACATCGCTTTGATGAAGAAGGTTGGAATAAAATTCTCGACCTGATGAAGCACGTAAACGTGCTTGGCGTCTACTTCGGCCCGGATCACAAGGCAACGCCGAACATCGATTTTCACCAGAAGGAGCTGGCGACCTATCTCGCCCGCGCCCGCGGCCCGGGCGAAAGCTCGATGAAGTTCAAGCTTCGCCCGCGTCCCTCCGGTGAAGCGGCGCGCGTGGTCTACAAGGAATACGACTTTCCCATGGAACACGGTCATACGGCATCAATGGACGGCAGCGATTGGTCCCTCGGCACCAAGTCCAGCATGAACCACGTCGCCGGCGTTCATGATGCGCAGATGGACTTTAACGGAAACATCTGGATTACCTTTGCCCATACCAGCATGGCAACAACGATCGCGCGCATTGATGGCAAGACCGGCGCAATAAAAAATTTCAAGCTCGACGATCAAAAAGGCATCGCGGCGGGTACCCACGGCATCACCCGCGATGAGCACGGCATTCTCTGGTTCAATACCCGATCCAACGTCCAGCGCAGCCGCGGCGGTCTGGGCAGAATCGATCCCAAGACCGAAAAAATCACTGTCTATCTTCCGCCCGAGCCCATGTCCGGAACGGCGGGCACTTTGGACACCGATTTAAACGGCAACATCTGGGTGACGGCTCCTGATGGAGCACTGCGATTCAATATCAAAGAGGAAAGATTCACTGAGTTCAAGTCGGTGACCTATAAGAACCAGTATGGTACCGCCACAGTTTACGGACTCGCCGCAGACCGTACCGGGAACGCCTGGTGGCTCCTGATGGCGCAGGACCTCATCGACTACAGTGATATCAAAACTGGCAAGAGCGGCGAGTTCAAGCTCCCGCCCGAAAAGGCCGTCATGGATAGTCTCACGCCCGAACAGCGCAAGATGTACGAGACGTTCCAGCCGCCGGATTTCAACACCCCGTTCGCGTGGGCGCAGGCGCCGCGGCGTATGGGCGCGGACAAGAATGGCGATTACGTCTATGTCGGCAATTCTTTCGGCGGCACGCTCGCGAAGATCAATATCTTCACCAAGGAGGCCACGCTCGTCCCGCTGCCGAATCCTGAAGCGCACCAGCCCTACCAGATCGGCGTGGACAAAGGTCACAACGTGTGGACCAATCTTTGGAGCACCGATAAAGTGGCCAAATACGATCCGAGCGCGAACCAGTGGACGCTGTTCGATTTGCCAACGCGCGGCACGGAGTCACGTCATATTTCGCTGCTTGAACGCGACGGCCAGCCGTTGCGCGTTATCATTCCCTATGAGCGCGCGCGCAAAGTCGCTGTCTTGACACCTCGCTCCGAAGCTGAACTCCAAGCGTTGCAGGCGCAGGTGAGTCGATAGCACGGATTGTTCGTCGGAGCGGGAGCTGCTCCTCCGGGGTGTCAAATTTCCGGACTCTCAGATTGCTGATCTGAAATCCGCAATCTGAGAGTCCGAACGCAGTTAGAACATCGCTCTCGTAACGGTTGCAACGTCGTCATCCTGGACAGCGGGTTGAGGGAGGCTTGGCCATGAAAAACTTATGGATGCCTGTCATCACCTTGTTCGTTATGGTCATAGGTGTTGGCCTGGCAACGGCGCAAACGCCCAGCGATAGGCCAGTCGTCAGACTGGAACCGGCGCTCGACGCACTTATTTCTCCCGACGCCAAATTGGAGCTGGTGAAAACCGGCTTTGGATTCACCGAGGGGGCGCTCTGGGTCCAGAAAGGGAAAAGTGGGTATTTACTGTTCAGCGACATCCCCGCCAATGTGATCTACAAGTGGACGCCCGATGGCAAGGTCTCCGTGTATCTGGACCACAGCGGTTATACCGGGCAGGACATCTGGCGCGTCGGTTTCATGCAAACCAATGGCAAGGATCGAAGCGACCCGCTGTTCGAGGAATTCCCAATGATCGGGTCCAACGGGCTGGCGTTGGACCGCGAGGGTCGACTCATTATCGCGACGTGGGCAGGCCGGTCCATCGATCGCATCGAAAAAAACGGCAAGCGCACTGTAATCGCCGATCGCTACGAAGGGAAGCGCTTCGGCGGCACCAACGACGTCGTCGTGAAAAGGGATGGAGCAATCTACTTCACGGACGGGTTTGGCGGCCTGCGTCTCAGGGAAAAGGATCCCAGGAAGGAATTGGATTT
>Ga0209684_1000070_pt1 | contig 17501 bp, 16 predicted proteins | sample PanSoiPlot6MoBio_FD_188322 | JGI IMG/M metagenome (GOLD analysis project Ga0209684, IMG submission 188322) | Tropical forest soil microbial communities from Panama analyzed to predict greenhouse gas emissions - Panama Soil Plot 6 MoBio (SPAdes)... | ecosystem: Environmental > Terrestrial > Soil...
ATCCAATTGTTGCACTCGATTTGTGAGCCCGCCCCGCAGCCGCAGCTTGCACTGGAGCCTAGGCAAAGTTTGTAGGAACCGTCTCCGCTCCCGCGCATGCGGGTCTACCCATTGCTCAGTTGGATTTTTCGTTCTCGATATGGTAGCTATGGCAGGAGTCAAGCGGCAATCTTTTGTCGCTTTACAATTCCTATGCTGGCGCGAGCAGTTACGATTTTACTGCTGGTTTGTTTCCCCCTGGTACTTCCCATCACGGCCGGCGGCAAAGTCATTGAGCAGCTCATCGCCGTCATCGATGGCGAGCCCTACACGCTGTCCAACATTGGTAATTACGCCAAAAGCAAGATGGCCCGCTCATTTCCGACAGGAGACTTGAACCCCATTAACGCCAGCGATCGCGAGGTGCTGGAACAATTCCTCACCGAAAAGTTGATAGAGGCAGAGGTTCGAGAGGCGGGCATCAAAATCGCCGATACGGAAGTCGATCAGTATATTCAACAAGTCAAACAAGCCAATCGGTTGTCGGATGAGGATCTGAAGGCGGCATTGATTCGGGAAGGGCAGACGCTCGCGAGCTATCGGTCAGCGGTGAAGGCTGAATTGGAAAAGAACGAGCTGATCAATCGGCAGGTGAAAAATAAGGTCAATATTACTAACGAAGATGTCGAGCGTTATTATAAGCTCAATTCCAAGAATTATCGCGCCGATGATCGCGCCCATATTCGAATTATTTTGTTTACACTATCAGAAAAGGCGCCCCCCGAGCAGGTGCAGGCAACTTTGGACAAGGCCAAGGCGGTGTACGAACGGATCAAAGCCGGGGAAGACTTTGCGGCATTGGCGCGCGAATACTCTCAAGGGGCTGGAAGCGCTGACGGCGGCGACATTGGTTGGATCAAGCGCGGCACCTTGATACCCGGAATCGAAGACATGGTGTTCGAGAAATTGTCTGTCGGCCAGGTCAGCCCGCCCTTCCGTAGTAGTCTGGGCGTGCAGATCCTGAAGTTGGAGGGGCGCGAAAGCGGGAACGTTCAGCCGCTTTCCGCTGTGGCGCCCAAAATCAAGGAAGAGCTTTACGTTAAAGCCTTAGAAGAACGGTTTAACCGGTGGCTCAAGACCGATGTGAGAAGGAAACACCGGGTGGATGTAAAGATTGCCGGCGTTGTGTTCAAGCCAGAGGATAATAAGGAAAACCTCGTAGATTCTTTGATGGCCAAATCGCCGCGGTCCACTAAAAAGGAGGACCGGTCCTTCATGAGCTACCTGAATCCACTTTCATATATTGTCAAAGAGACTCCGCTGGAGGAAGAGGACAAGGCAAGTCCGGTGTATAAGAAAAAAGTTGTCACTGTATTCGGAGTTCCACTCTTTTCCAGCGACGATGATGCTGATGATGTTCCTGATGTTCTGTCCGCTCCGTCAGAAAAATCAACGCCCGGTTCCAGTCAGCCCGGCGGGTTTTTCGATTCGCTGAATCCATTCTCGTCCAAAAAGCCATAATCTCTTGCCTCAGAGTTCTTAAGCAGGGATAATTGTCTGTCTTTGCTTATGCAGCAGTTTATGCCGCGAAAACCTATCGTCGCTGTCACCATGGGTGATCCAGCCGGGATCGGACCAGAGATTATCCTGAAGGCTTTGGCCGATCCCATGGTCAAGCGTTCGTGCCATCCTTTGATCTTAGGTGATTGGGGGGTTTTGCAGCGAACAGGTGCAAAAAGAAAAAAACCTCCCAAGTTGATTTGTTGGCGCCAGGGCCAGCCGCTGTTGCCTCTGCTCGATCACGGCGGTTTTGTGGTCTGTCCATTATCATCTCTCTCGGTCAAGGAATCGCATCCGGGCTCACCGTCGAAGGCGGGTGGAGACGCGGCATATCGCTACATTTATGTTGCCGCTAAGCTGGCGCTTGCGCGAGTCGCTAGCGCGGTAGCGACGGCACCGATCAGTAAAAGCAGTCTTCAGCTCGCTGGCCACAACTATCCCGGTCACACCGAATTGCTCGGAGAGCTGAGCCGCACTCGCGAGTGTCGCATGATGCTTATCGCTGGGAAACTGCGGGTAGTTTTGGTCACGGGGCACATAGGCTTGGCACGAGTTAAGGGGGCGCTTAGCCGGGCCGGCATTCGCACAACTCTGGAGCTGGCGCATCGCGGTTTGCGTGACTTCTTCGGCATCGACCGACCGCGGATCGCCGTCGCGGCGCTCAATCCGCACGGTGGCGAAGAAGGGATTTTCGGCGACGAAGAAAAAAAAATTATTGCCCCGGCGGTCAAGTCGGCGAAGACTAGGGGTATAGGCGCGTACGGCCCGTTTCCAGCGGATAGCTTATTTCATCAAGCTGCCCGGGGGGACTACGATGCTGTAGTGTGCATGTACCATGACCAAGGACTGATTGCCCTGAAACTACACGATTTCTTCGGTGGCGTCGCTCTGACTTTGGGTCCACCGTTCATTCGGACCTCTGTCGATCACGGTACGGCCTACGACATCGCCGGCACCAATCAGGCGGACGAAAACAGCATGAAGAAGGCAATTCTATTGGCGGCGCGCCTGGCCCAGCAAAACGGGAAGCGGAGGAGTGCATGAACCCGAGCATTTTTCGTGAGTATGACATTCGCGGATTGGCAGAGAAGGATTTTGATACGGATTTTGCCCTGCTCTTAGGAAAAGTGCAGGGCACCTGCATAAGCGCCAAGGGCGGCAGGCGGGTTACCGTGGGGCGAGATTGTCGCGCCACCTCTGATCCTTATGCGGAAGCGGTGATTGAGGGACTAGCATCGACGGGCCTGCAGGTTTACGACATTGGTGTTTGTCCCACGCCGCTCATGTACTTTTCGCTGTTCCATCTCGACGTGGATGGCGGTATACAGGTGACCGCCAGCCACAACCCCTCCGAGTATAACGGCTTTAAACTGTGCGTTGGCAAAGACACGCTTTATGGCGAACAAATTCAGGATGTCCGGGGCAAAATGGAGCGGGGCGAGTTTAAAGAAAAAGTCGGCGGTAAAGTAGAACGCTACGAAATCATTCCACCTTATCATAAACATCTGCTGCAGGATGTCCCTCGATTGGCGCGACCTCTGAAGGTCGTCGTGGATGCCGGCAGCGGTGTGGGTGGACCGGTGGCGCCGCCGATTTTCCGCCAGCTTGGCTGTACGGTATGGGAAATTGCCTGTACTCCAGATGGGCGTTTTCCCATCCACCACCCTGATCCAACGGTACCGGAAAACCTCGAAATGCTCATTGATAAAGTTCGCCTTGAGAAAGCGGATCTGGGTATTGCCTACGATGGTGATGCCGATCGTATCGGTGCTGTGGATGAAAAGGGAAATATTCTTTGGGGCGACGAACTGCTCGTTCTGTTCTCCCGCGATGTGTTGCAGCGCCATCCCCATGCAGTCATCATTTCTGAGGTCAAATGCTCGCAGCGGCTTTATGACGACATCGCCAAAAACGGCGGCAAGGCGATTATGTGGAAGGCCGGTCATTCATTGCTTAAAGCCAAGATGAAAGAAACCCATGCGCTTTTGGCCGGCGAGATGAGCGGTCACATGTTTTTTAAAGAGCGGTACTTTGGCTACGACGATGCGATCTATGCGTCCTTGCGTTTGTTGGAGATCCTAGCCAAATCCGGCCAGCCGCTATCGGCTCTTTTAGCCGACCTGCCGAGGAGCGTGTCGACACCGGAGCTGCGGGTCGATTGTCCCGACGATAGGAAGTTTAGCATCGCCGAAAAAGCGACGGCCTATTTCCGCGAGCACTACGATACTATTGAGGTCGATGGCGTTCGCATTCGATTCCCCGAAGGATGGGGTTTGATTCGCGCCTCCAATACCCAACCGGCCCTCGTACTGCGCTTCGAGGCGCCATCGGCGGCGAAGCTCAACGAATATCGCGCCATCGTCGAAGGGAAGCTCAAAGAGCTTGAAAGCCAGTAAGGCGAGGATGGCGGGCAAGATCGTCATCAAAGGGGCGCGAGTTCATAACCTCAAAAACATCGACCTGGAGATTCCGCGCGACCGCTTCGTTGTCATTACCGGAGTCTCAGGATCGGGCAAATCCTCTCTAGCTTTCGATACCCTCTACGCCGAAGGTCAGCGGCGATACCTAGAGTCTCTCGCGGTCGATGCCCGGCAATTGCTCCAACAAATGGAAAGGCCCGATGTTGATTCCATCGAAGGGCTTTCTCCCGCTATTGCGATTCAGCAAAAGGCTGCAATCACTACGCCGCGCTCAACCGTAGGGACCGTCACAGAAATCTACGATTATTTGCGCTTGCTTTTTGCGCGAGTGGGAAAACCGACTTGTGTTCAATGCGGCCGCGAAATCAGAGCTTGGACCATTGAGGAGATGGTGGATGAAATATTATCTCTGCCGGCCGGGACGAGAATTCTCGTCATGGCTCCTATCGTTTTGACGAAGGAGACTGATTATCGTGAGCGACTCAAAGAATTGGCACGAGAAGGCTTTGCTCGAGTCAAGATCGACGATGAGATTCACGAACTTTTGGGGGCAACCAATTTCGGTAAGTCTCAACCCCATCAAATCGATCTGGTGGTGGATCGCTTGAATGTTCGCGCAGGCGTGGAGAAGCGACTGGCCGATTCACTCGAAATCGCATCGCGCTTCGGAGGTGAGATCATTAAGGTCGAGACTCTGGGCGGTGGCGTCGGAGAGTCCCAGGAGAGGGTTTTTAGTCAAAAGTTAGCGTGCGTGCAATGTGGAATAGCGCTGGCGGAAATGACGCCGCAAAGTTTTTCTTTCAACAGTCCCGAAGGTGCTTGTCCAGCCTGTGGCGGTCTGGGCACGAAAGCCAAGCCGCAACGGAATGCCAAAGCTGGCGAGCCAGCGACTGAGGCGAGTCTGTGCGAAGTATGTAACGGCAGCCGTCTCAAACCAGAAAGCTTGGCCGTAAAACTAAGTGGAAAAAGCATTGCTGAGGTCACCGCGCTGACTGTGACCGAGGCGTTGGATTTCTTTAGCCAGCTCAAGCTGGGCACCAAAGAGCGTGTGGTTGGTCAAAAAGTTCTCGATGAAACCGTTAGTAGATTCAATTTTCTGATAGAAGTGGGTCTCGATTATTTAACTTTGGACCGGCCCTCCGCTACTCTTTCCGGCGGCGAAGCTCAAAGAGTACGGCTGGCCACGCAAATAGGCTCGCATTTGGCGGGTGTGCTTTACATCCTCGACGAGCCGAGCGTCGGTCTGCATCAGAAGGACACCGCGCGCCTGTTATCACTTCTCAAGAAGCTACGAGATTCAAATAATACGGTCATTGTGGTCGAGCACGATCGAGAAACAATTATGGCAGCGGATCATGTCATCGATATGGGACCCGGCGCCGGAATGCTTGGCGGAGAAGTAGTGGCGCAAGGCACGCCCGAAGAACTTATGACCCATGACCGCTCACTCACCGGCCAGTACTTATCCGGCCGGACGAATATTGGATTTTCTCCCCAGCGAAGAAAGGGGACGGGTGAATTTCTCATTATCTCCGGCGCCCGGCAGCAGAATTTGAAAAACGTTACGGCGAAATTTCCCCTTGGGGCGATGACTTGTGTCACCGGAGTTTCGGGAGCGGGAAAAAGTACTTTGGTCATGGAGGTTCTTTTCGACGCGGTGGCCAAAAGGTTGCAACGCTCCCCCGTAAAAGGCGAAGCGTTCGACGAGCTGACAGGTTGGGAGCGGTTTGATCGCGTGATCGGCATCGACCAGGCGCCCATCGGCCGAACGCCGAGATCCAATCCGGCCACTTACACCGGACTTTACGATCATATTCGGGATCTCTTCGCGCAATTACCCGAGGCGCGGATGCGTGGCTACCCGGCGGAGCGGTTCTCTTTTAACCTAAGAGGCGGTCGTTGCGAGGCTTGTCGCGGGGACGGAGTTGTACGAGTGGATATGTATTTTCTTCCCGACGTATATGTGACTTGCGATGTCTGCAAAGGCAGGCGCTACAATCGCGAGACCCTGGAGATTAGGTACAAGGGCTTGAGCATCGCGGATGTACTGGATTTAACGGTTAGCCGGGCGTTAGAGATTTTTGGTCACATCCCGCCCATCTACGAGCGCCTCATTGCCTTGCACGAAGTTGGACTGGGCTACCTTCAGTTAGGCCAGCCGGCTTCAACGCTTTCCGGCGGCGAATCGCAAAGGGTCAAGCTCGCACGCGAGCTGGCGCGACGATCCACCGGCAGGACGCTTTACATCATGGACGAGCCTACCACGGGACTTCATTTCGACGATGTCAAGAAACTATTGGATTTGCTACATCGTCTAACGGAGGCGGGCAATACCATCGTTATAATCGAACATAACCTGGACGTCATCAAAAGCGCAGATTACATTATCGATCTGGGACCCGAGGGAGGGGCTAAGGGTGGGCAGGTGGTTGCCACGGGAACGCCTGAGGAAATCGCTGGCGTTCTCAATTCTGCGACAGGGCGTTATTTGAAGAAAGCGCTCGCGTGAAAAATGCTCAGGAATTGGTCTGAGCGGGTCGAAGCACACTTGATAATTCGTATATATTTCAACAGCTTGTATGATTTATTATTCCTATTGACTCCGCTGGCTGTTTTGGTTAACTATATATCAGACTAACTTAGTCCGAAATGTCAGAGGGCGAACGGGGTGAAGTTGAATACGCCGATTTACATGGATAATCAGGCTACTACGCAGGTGGATCAGCGCGTGCTGGAGGCGATGCTGCCGTTTTTCACCATCAAGTTTGGCAATGCCGCGAGTCGGAACCACGCTTTCGGGTGGGAAAGCGAGGCCGCGGTGGACCAAGCGCGGGAGCAGATTGCAAAGGTGATTGGCGCTTATTCACCGAGAGAGATCGTCTTTACTAGTGGCGCGACTGAATCAGACAACCTGGCGATCAAAGGGATCGCCGAATCGTACAAGCAAAAGGGCAATCATATTATCACTTGTGTGACTGAACATAAGGCAGTCTTGGATAGCTGCAAGGTTTTGGAAAAGCGTGGCCACTCAATTACTTATTTGCCGGTGGGGCGGGATGGGTTCATCGATATCGACAGCCTCCAGGATGCGATCACGGGCAAAACGATTTTGATTTCCGTTATGGCAGCAAATAATGAGATCGGTACGCTACAGCCGGTGAGGGAAATTGGGCGTATCGCCAAAGAAAGAGGAATTTTGTTTCATACGGACGCAACACAGGCTGTGGGTAAAATTCCGGTGAACGTGGATGAACTGGGCGTTGATCTGCTTTCGTTATCAGCGCACAAAATGTACGGGCCGAAGGGCGTTGGAGCGCTTTACGTTCGATCCATGGCTCCGCGGGTCAAACTCAGTCCCATCATCGACGGTGGTGGCCATGAACGGGGTATGCGATCGGGCTCGCTCAACGTTCCGGGAATCGTCGGTTTGGGTAAAGCTTGTGAGATAGCGCATGCTGAATTGGCTGCGGAGGGAAAACGACTCGTCACGTTGAGGGAGCGACTGAAAGACGGAATTCTTCGCCAGTTGGATGAAGTTTACGTGAATGGTCATCCCACACAGCGTTTACCCGGCAACATGAATATGAGCTTCGCCTATGTCGAAGGAGAGTCGCTGCTCATGGGTCTCAAAGAGATCGCCGTGTCGACAGGTTCTGCCTGCACCTCGGCAAGTTTAGAACCTTCATATGTGCTGCGCGCCATCGGTGTGGAGGAAGAGTTGGCGCATACGTCGATCCGTTTTGGTCTGGGCCGGTTCAATACCGAGGAAGAGGTTGACTATACGATTCAACGAGTGGTGGAAGAGGTTCGCCGTTTGCGCGAGATATCGCCGCTTTATAAAGAGAGAAAGCCCAAGTTGCAAAGAAGGCATCCGATGGAGACTAAATTACAGGAACAGGTTTCTTAGTATGGCTGCAGGAGTTAGCATAACTGAGCGTGCCGCGGCGAGAATCAAGGAGATTGTCGCTACGGAAAATCGCGAGGGACAGGGTTTGCGACTGAAAGTGGTCGGCGGAGGATGCTCGGGTCTTCAGTACAAGGTCGATTTCGACATCCCGAAGGGAACGGACAAGATTTTCGAGAAAGACGGAGCCAAAGTGTTGGTCGACATGAAAAGCTTGCTCTATTTAACCGGCACGGAGCTCGACTACAAAGATGAATTGATGCAATCGGGGTTTGTATTTCAGAACCCCAACGTCAAGCGTGCTTGCGGCTGTGGCGCATCGTTTACGGTTTAAACAAAGGCAGAAGAATGAAAACAGACACCCATACCGTCGAAGATCTGACCAGACGGGAATACAAGTATGGTTTTTTCACCGACATTGAGTCGGATACTGTTCCACCTGGGTTGAACGAAGACATCATTCGTCTGATCTCAGCGAAAAAGAATGAACCGGAATTCATGCTCGAATGGCGGCTCAAAGCCTATCGTCATTGGGCCAAATTGGAGAGATCTCAGGCTGAGCCTAAATGGGCCAAGGTCCACTATCCGCCCATCGATTATCAGGCGATCAGTTACTACTCGGCGCCCAAGAGCAAAGGCGAGAGACCCAAAAGTTTGGAAGAAGTGGATCCAGAGCTGATCAAGACCTACGAGAAATTGGGTATTCCGTTGCGCGAGCAAGAGCGGCTCGCCGGGGTCGCAGTGGACGCGGTGTTTGATAGCGTCTCGGTGGCGACCACCTTCAAGGGCAAGCTAGCGGAATTGGGCGTGATCTTTTGTTCCTTTTCCGAGGCGGTGGAGAACCATCCCGAGCTGGTTCAGAAATATCTCGGATCTGTGGTCCCCTACACGGACAATTTTTTTGCCGCGCTCAACTCGGCGGTCTTTAGCGACGGTTCGTTCTGTTACATCCCGAAGGGTGTGCGTTGCCCCATGGAGCTTTCCACCTATTTTCGCATCAATGCGGCGGAAACGGGTCAGTTCGAGCGCACTCTTATCATAGCGGACGAAAGCGCCTATGTGAGCTATCTCGAAGGTTGCACCGCGCCCATGCGGGACACAAATCAGCTGCATGCCGCCGTGGTCGAGCTTATCGCCCACGACAATGCACAGATCAAATATTCGACCGTGCAGAACTGGTATCCGGGTGACGCGGAGGGCAAGGGCGGCATTTACAATTTCGTCACCAAGCGCGGCAAATGCCTGGGCAAGCGCTCCAAGATTTCCTGGACGCAAGTGGAGACCGGCTCCGCCATCACTTGGAAATATCCCAGCTGCATTTTGCAGGGAGACGATTCGATAGGCGAGTTCTATTCCGTCGCCCTCACGAATAATTATCAACAGGCCGATACTGGCACGAAGATGATCCACATGGGGAAGAACACCAAGAGTACGATTATATCCAAGGGAATATCCGCGGGTCATGGCCAAAACACGTATCGCGGGCTGGTAAAAATCATGAAAGGCGCCAGCGGAGCGCGCAACTACTCGCAATGTGATTCCCTTTTGCTAGGAGATAAATGCGGCGCGCACACGTTCCCGTATCTTGAAGTTCTCAATAACAGCGCTCAGGTGGAGCACGAAGCTTCAACTTCAAAGATCGGCGAGGACCAGCTCTTCTATTGCAGGCAGCGCGGCATCTCCACGGAGGATGCCGTCAATATGATCGTCAGCGGTTTTTGTAAACAGGTGTTTCGCGAGCTGCCGATGGAGTTTGCTGTGGAAGCTCAAAAACTCCTAGGAGTAAGCCTTGAAGGGAGCGTCGGCTGATCGCTATGACAGCGGAAATTTACTTCGATAACAACGCGACGACTCGCATAGCACCGGAAGTCTTCGAAGCGATGCAGCCGTTTCTCACCGATCTGTACGGCAACCCTTCGAGCATTCATCGCTTTGGGAGTCAGGTAGGCCAGAAAATCGCCGAAGCGCGAGCGCAAGTAGCTGGGTTCATCGGTGCGGCTGATCCCGTCGAAGTCATTTTTACCAGTTGCGGGACTGAGGGGGATAACGCCGCGATTCGAGGTTTGCTCGAAGCTCGTGGGGAACGACGCCATATCGTGACCACGCAGGTGGAACATCCTGCGGTTATGGGCCTTTGCCAGCACTTGGAGAAAAAAGGCTACCGTGTGACATGGCTTAAAGTCGACCAGGACGGAATGCTCGACTTGGAGGAACTACGCGAGGCCTTGACCGAGGACACGGCGCTGGTGACGGTCATGTACGCCAACAATGAAACTGGCGTAATTTTTCCGGTGGATCGCATCGGTGAGATCGTAAGAAGCAAAGGGATACCGTTCCATGTTGACGCGGTTCAGGCCGCCGGAAAAATCCCTTTTAAGGTAAGTGATCTTTGCATAGATTTGTTGACGATATCGGGCCACAAGTTTCACGGACCCAAGGGGATTGGCGCTTTGTACGTACGTCGAGGAATTTCCTTTCCTCCTTTCATAATCGGCGGGCATCAAGAACGAAACCGCCGAGCCGGGACGGAAAACGTCGCCGGCATTATCGGCATGGGCAAGGCTGCGGAAGTGGCACAAAAGCACCTTCCGCAATATGGGGAGCGGATTCAGGCACTGCGAGATCAATTGGAAGCATCGGTTATGCAATCTTGTCCCGAGTGCCGAGTAAACGGCAGGAACCAAGTTCGGGTGCCCAATACAGCGAATATTGCTTTCAGGTACCTGGAGGGAGAATCGATTTTGGTTTTGCTAGACCAGTACGGCATTTGCGCTTCGACGGGTTCCGCCTGTACGGCGGGCTCTTCAGAGCCTTCCCACGTCTTGCGGGCCATGAGGGTCCCCCCGGACTGGCTCCAGGGAGCCGTGCGCTTTAGTTTGAGCTGGCTTAATACGGAAGAAGAAGTGCGTTATGTGAACGAAAAGCTGCCTTTGATCGTCCAACGCTTACAGGACTTTTCTGCTCTAGGAAAATTGGCAAGTCAGAAAGGAACTCTGGGGGATCGAGTGAAAGCGCCGAACGGTATCGGGGCAAGGGAGTAACCAAATGAGTCTTATGCAGATTTCTCGAAGGGTCGATTACGGTCTCCGTGCGGTGATTTACCTTTCAGGCCAAGACCCTGAGAAATGCTGCTCCATAACGGAGATTGCCAAGCAGCAAGGAGTCCCGAGAAAATTCCTGGAAAAGATCATTCAGGATTTGATCCGCAAGGGTTTGATCAAATCGAGACGAGGTTCGTGCGGAGGGTACATGCTGGCGCGTTCGCCCGATGCGATTTCGTTTTACGATGTGATAGAGGCCATCGAAGGTCCCGTCGCGGTGAATGCTTGCCTGGACCAGCACTTGGGTTGCGATCAGCTGCCGCGGTGTACAATGGTGGGGGTGTGGAGCGAAGTTCAGAGACGGGTCATCGAGGTCTTTACGAGCACAAAGATTGCCGATTTGAGACAATCGCCGTGCAATAATTTTGTCACTTCTTCTCTTTCGAGTGCGGCATGAACTGGATCGAAGATTGCTTCGTCAGGCGTACCCAACAGCGAGGTGGTTCTTATGAGTTATGAAACTGGGTTGAGCATGGAAGAGCGGGTTACCTCGCTTTTTCAACCGGACACGCTACTGCCAGATCAGTATCTGGAGACTTTTCGTCGCAAGCTCCATCTGGAACCGGAAAAAAAGCTGATGCTTGCGGTTCTAGAAGATGCCATTGCCTGCTTCCAGAAGTACGTATCTGCGCGGGATGGTAAAGGGAAAGTCCTCTTCCAAGAAACCGAGGAGTGGGTGCTGGACCAAGGCGGCAATTGGCTATTTTCGTTTGCTAATGTCTGCGACACCCTGGGTTTTGACCCCGACTATTTGCGCCGTGGCTTGCTCCAATGGAAAGCGAAAAAGTTAGAAGGGCAGTTTAAAGCCAGAGTGTTCCAACTGACTTCTCGACGGACAGGTAATAGAAAAAGCGGAGTTCACGTATCCCGTAGAAGGCATCGATTGCGCAAAGTTGCCAGTCGATAATAGCGAACCCGAATAGCTACTCACAACCGAGAGGCGGAGGGTGACGTGAACTCCTCCGCCTTTTTATTTTTGTCGGATTGTTTCGCTTGAAAAGCTAAGCAAAGCAATTCATAAAGTTAAAGTGGCGCATGGGCGAAACAGATTCTCCCTAGGGCAATTTTTTTACCGCCTTAGGTATCGCATCGGAGAGTATGCACTGCGCAGTTTTAGGTTAGTGATGCCGTGGATCCCTTACCGTTTACTCTTGCTTTACACCCTGGTGATGGCGAGAATCACCTTTACCATTCTCTGGAAATACCGGCGGCGAATGGAAGAAAATGTCGCCATGGCACTGGGGGATAAGATTAGCGATCGGGCTGAGCGCAAAGCGCTGGTCTGGCGCGCCTGGAAGAACTTTGCCCAGGGGGTTCTCGACACCGCGGCCACCATGCATTTTTCGAAAGATAGAATCATCGCAACGCTACCCCTCGAGGGCGAGGAACATCTAAAGCGGGCCTTGGCGAAAGGAAAGGGAGTGCTCGCGTTGAGCGCGCATTTGGGCCCTTTTACTATGATCGGTGGCCGATTGACTGCGAGCGGCTATCCGTTCAGCGCCGTAGTCAAGCATCCTCGGGACGAGAGGTTCGCGCGGGTGATCGATGCCTATCGCGCCCACCTAGGAATCCAGACGATTTCTGCCAGGCCGCGGCGGGAGGCGGTGCGGGGAATTGTAAAAGCCCTGCGTGACAATAGAATCGTTTTGATCATCGCCGACGAATTCAAGTCCGGTGGCGTGATGGTGAATTTTATGGGCCAATCCTCGCCGGCTCCTCGCGGTCCCGCTTCATTGGCGCTAAGAACCGGTGCCGTGACGCTGCCCGTGTTTGCGGCACGGCAACCCAATGGTTCACTGGTTCTTTCGATTGGGCCTGAGATTGAACCGGTCCAAGACGATGACCTTGAGCAAAGTGTGGCGGCGACCACCGCTGTATACACCCGTCATCTTGAAGAAGCCATTAGCCGCTACCCGGATCAATGGAATTGGCTTGGCTTTCCACGCGATGGGAGAATCCCTCGTTCAGAGATTGGTCGACCGGAACCGCCGCCGGGCGAGCCGTCGCCGATCTCATCGGGGTCAGCGCTCAGAGCGAGTAGCAAAGAGCAAAAAGCTAAGAGCTAAGAAAATGCTTTGCGCTATGCGCTTTGCTCTTTGCGACGGTTCCTATGCGTCGATCGGGTTCTGAGCCGCCAGGTTTAAAGCTTCGAATCGAAGCCGGTCCCCAAAATGCTTTTCTTCTCTGTTTCCTCCAAATAGCGCATGAAGCGATATTTGTTTTCGATTTCATCGAGCCGCAAAGCAGGAAGGTTGGCTGGCTGTCCGGGATCAACTTTGGCGGCAATAAGCGTCAGTTCATTTTGCTTCCACGCTTGGACAAACGCGGCGCGAAATTCCTCCGCTGACTTGGCCCATGCTGCATGTTTGTAGCCGGCACCTTTGGCAAGGCTTACCGCGTCGGTGATCCGTGAAGCGGTGGCAGTTCCACCCGACGCCTCATAGCACTCATTGTCGAATAGTAGATGAATCAAGTTGCCCGGATTTTGGAGCGCGATGGTCGGAAGACCGCAGAGGTTCATCAGGAAAGCGCCGTCGCCGTCGATGGCGATGATTTTGCGGTGTGGCAAGACCAGAGCGAGCCCTGCAGCAATGGAGGAAACCAACCCCAGAGTTCGTGTTTTTAAATTTCCATCGCCGGGCCTGAGCGCCCACCACTCGCGGGCGCCCCAGCCCGTGCATACCACCAGAGCATTTCCCACGTCAGCCGCAATCGCCTTCAAGCAATCGTAACGTTGCATTATTTGACCCCGAGGACTTTCTTCGTCAGAAGCACAGCCACGGGCCTTTTCGAATCCTCGGCCAAGATCTGAGCGCCCCGTAAGAGTTCACCGATCTCCTCAGGTTCGCGTAAGACGTAGCTACGAATTCCCATCGCTTGAAGCACCGGCTCCGTAACCGAGCCCAGAGTCGTGAAACCGCGATCCCCAATGTCACCGGCGTAATAGATGAGAAGCAACGTCGGTATCTGGAATTGAAGAGAGGTCGTGGTGAGCGCGTTGCAGCTGTTCAGGAAACCGGCGTTTTGCATGATGAGGGCGGTCTTGGTGCCGGCAAGATAGGCGCCCGCACAGATGCCAATGCCTTCTTCTTCGCGGCAAAGCGGCACGTGCTTGAGCTCACGATCTTGGTCCACCGCGCGGATCACTTCAACCATTTTCTCGTCGGGAAGCGTCGCGACTAATGTGATCCCCGCACTTTTAAGTCCGCTAACGATCAAGGCGGCGCTTTGTATGGCGTTCATAGCGGTAACGATTCGCTCGATCCGTGAATGGTTGTCAACAAGCTTTTTTGCGCTGTCGATGCTGTGGGACGGAATACTGCGAATACGATCCGATTGTCAAGCAACGGCGCGGAATAGCTCGCGCAAAGAGTGAGAACCAAAAACTCGAACTACGAAACCTGTCCTGAGCCGTGTCGAAGGATCCAAAATTAGAAACAAGTTCAAATGGCCGGAAAACACGAGATTCAAAACATACTTGATTCAGATTCGGCGTTTTGGATTTCCCGAGTTCGAGATTTATTTGCCTTTCCAGTTTGTTCGGATCCTTCGACACGGCTCAGGGCAGGTTTCGATATTTGGATTTCGAAATTTGATTCATGGCGTCCCTTCGACAGTGCTCTCAGGACGTGCAGGCGCGAAGAATATCCGAATCCGAGAGTCTTCGCCTCCCGGAAAAATTTGCGCAAGCCGCAGAAACTTTTAACGAAAGTAGTACACGTTTCCTCTTGACAGCAAGGCGACAAGCCATATAGTGAGGCCGACGATGGAAAAGGAAGTCAAAGTTAGCGAAGAACATGTTTGGGTCGGACTCGAAGACCAGCGCGTCTATCTGGGACTTACCAACTACATACAAAACGAACTTGGCAAGGTGATATCGGTGGAGTTGCCTGACATCGGCGACAAAATTGAAGGTGGCGAAGTCTTCGCAGAGTTAGAGTCGGTTTCCACCGTCCACGAAGTGGTATCTCCCGTATCAGGCACTGTTTTAGCTGTCAATTCGCACCTGGAAGATCATCCATCGATCATTAATGAAGATCCCTACAACGATGGCTGGCTGGTCGAAGTGCGGCTAAAGGATCAGTCTGAAATCGATTCACTCATGGACATGGATGAGTACTATCATTTCGTTTTCAAGGACAAAGCATAGAACTTTTTCTCTCGCCTGGTTTTTCTTCTTCTTAGCTATAAGTTGGTTCCGGGTTCACGCAGCGCAGGAGCAGTCGACGCCCCATGAAGGCAAAGATCCATTTACTCAAATTCGTAGTGCCATGGTGGAGCGCGATCTGCGCGGGCGCGGGATTAAAGATCGACGGGTGCTAGCCGTCATGGATTCCCTCCCACGTCACTTGTTTGTGCCAGAGAACTTGCGATCCGTCGCATACGAAGACCGAGCCTTACCCATTGGTCAAGACCAGACGATCTCGCAGCCTTACGTCGTGGCTTTCATGACCGAGCTCCTGCAGCTGAAGGGCCCGGAGAAGGTATTGGAGATCGGTACGGGATCGGGGTATCAAACCGCAGTGCTCGCCCGATTAGCCTCTGAGGTATTGTCGATTGAAATTCTTCCTCCGCTAAGCGAGCGCGCCAAAGAGATTTTAGAGCGGATCGGCTTTGATAATATCCGCCTCAAAGTCGGCGACGGATTCTTTGGCTGGGACGAGAAAGCTCCCTTCGATGCGATTCTGGTAACAGCGGCCGCTCCGAAAGTACCGGGGCCACTCTGGCGTCAACTCAAAGAAGGCGGCCGCTTGATTATGCCGATAGGGAAGGAAGGTCAAACGCAAAGATTGGTCCGCATCAGAAAGATCTCCGGCAAGCAGGTTGTTGAAGATATCACCGGCGTTGTTTTTGTGCCTCTGACGGGCGCGATTCGGCAGGAGCCTCGTTGAGAGTCCTCGCTCTGCTCTTTCTGGGGTCCGACGAAGGAAAGCGATAGATCACCTCTCCGGGACGCACAAGATTCAATTCCTCGCGGGCGAGTTTTTCGAGATAGGAATTATCATTACGTAAACGGAAAATCCGCTGGCGCAAAGCGTCGTTTTCTTTCTGCAGGCGATAATTCTGCTCGTCCAGTTTTGTTTTCTCTCCGCGCAACCGCCATAGATGAATGACTCCCCACTCACCGGCCATGGTGTAAAGGGAAAGCAGGATGATGAGGGAGGCCATGCCATAGAGCAGCCAGTGGTGCGATGGTGGTAAGGACAATCTCATGAATGTGATTTCGTAGCATTGTAACACATTTTATGCTTTTGTGCTTTTAACAATCCTGGTGGAGGTGGGACATGAAAATACAGCGGGTGCATGCTCGCGAGGTGCTCGACTCCAGGGGGCAACCGACAGTAGAAGTCGAGGTCGCGCTCAAAAATGGCGTGATCGGACGCGCCACCGTGCCTTCCGGAGCGTCCACGGGCGAGCATGAGGCGGTGGAGCTGCGGGATGGCGGCAAGCGTTTTTTGGGTAAAGGGGTGGCGCGCGCAGTTGAAAACGTTAATCGCAGGCTGGCGCCACGGCTGCGCGGAAAAGAAGCCCAAGAGCAAGCAGCCATCGACCGCATGATGATCGAGATGGACGGTACGAGCGACAAGGGAAAGTTTGGCGCCAACGCGATTCTCGGGGTTTCCCTGGCCGTCGCTCACGCCCAGGCTAGGGCACGCGGCATTTCGCTTTATCGCTACCTGGGAGGGACCGCGGGCAAGACCTTGCCTGTCCCAATGCTTAACGTTTTGAATGGCGGCGCCCACGCGGACAATAATGTCGACGTGCAGGAGTTCATGATCGTGCCGTATGGAGTGAAAAGCTTCGCGGAAGCGCTACGAGCTGCGGCGGAGATTTTTCAAATGCTCAAGAAAGTTCTGCACGACCGCTCCTATTCTACCAGCGTCGGAGACGAAGGTGGATTCGCGCCCCGGGTAAAAAGCATTACCGAAGCGATTGAACTTTTATTGGAAGCGATTGCCGAGGCTGGCTACAAGACAGGATCGCAAGTGGCTTTAGCCTTGGACGTCGCATCCAGCGAATTTTACGACAACGGCCGCTACGTCTTTAAGAAATCAGACGGCCGCGAGCGGGGACATGAGGAGATGGTTCGTCTTTATGAAGACTGGGTGAGACAGTTTCCTATTGTCTCCATCGAAGATGGATTTGCCGAAGACGATTGGGAAGGTTGGAAGATGATGACAGAAGTCTTAGGGAACAAGATCCAACTGGTGGGCGATGACCTGTTCGTGACGAACAAGACACGGCTTAAACGAGGCATTGATTCCAAGGTGGCCAATTCGATCCTGGTTAAAGTGAACCAGATAGGCACCCTCACTGAGACGCTGGAGACCATGGAGCTCGCCAAGGCATCGGGTTACACGACAGTCATGTCCCACCGTTCCGGTGAAACGGAAGATGTTACGATTGCGGATCTGGCGGTGGCCACCAATGCTGGACAGATCAAAACCGGCGCTCCGTGCCGCGGCGAGCGCACAGCGAAATACAACCAACTTCTCAGGATCGAAGAGGAGCTGGGAAACCGAGCAGTCTATGCGG
>Ga0209684_1000071_pt1 | contig 17480 bp, 15 predicted proteins | sample PanSoiPlot6MoBio_FD_188322 | JGI IMG/M metagenome (GOLD analysis project Ga0209684, IMG submission 188322) | Tropical forest soil microbial communities from Panama analyzed to predict greenhouse gas emissions - Panama Soil Plot 6 MoBio (SPAdes)... | ecosystem: Environmental > Terrestrial > Soil...
ACTCGTTCTCGAGCACATGACGACGGGCGCGGGCAACGACATAGAGAAAGCAACCGATCTGGCGCGGCGAATGGTATGCGAATGGGGAATGAGCGAAAAACTTGGACCGATGACTTTCGGTAAGAAAGAGGAAGAGATTTTTCTCGGAAGAGATTTTACCCAGAAGGTAGACTATTCAGAGAGTACGGCCATTGAGATCGATTCTGAGGTCAGGCGCATTATTCAGGAGAGCTACCACCGGGCCAAGGAGCTGTTGAAAACCAATCTCCGGCTTCTACACAAGGTTGCGGAAAAGTTGCTCGAAAAAGAGGTCCTGGATGGCTCGGAGATTGACGCGATCGTCAGAGAGTTTGACGGGAATGGTGGAGACCCGCTTACTCCTTCAGCCGCCGCGGCGGTTGCCTAGGCAAATCCGCGCTAAACTCCCCACCTTCCACCAATCTCCACGTTCTAATTCACCACGCGCCTTGTGGTCGTGAGCAGCGTTCCGCCGGAGTGAGTTGAGAGTCTGCGATTTCGCTGACGATTGCCTGCATATCAACAACCGGCAAGGGTGGACTATCGTGTCCCTGCGAGAATCCCAGAGTTTGAATGATATCCCTAAGCGTCTCGTTACGCGCCATGGGACCATAATCATGGAGCGTCGAACGGCTCTCATGGGAGTTCTCAACGTCACGCCGGATTCTTTCTATGACGGCGGACGCCGATTCGTCCCGGAAAAGGCGATTGCCGCCGGCATGGAGTTCGCGGCAGCTGGAGCTGATATCATTGACATCGGCGGAGAGTCGACGCGCCCGGGGGCTCACGCGGTCTCCGAGCAGGAAGAACTGGAGAGAGTGCTTCCGGTGATTCATGGTTTGCGCCGGGAGGTTACCACTCCGATCTCCATCGATACGTACAAAGCTAATGTTGTCAGAGCAGCGCTGGATGCGGGAGCGGACATCGTTAATGATATCAGTGCCCTCCGATTCGATGCCGCCATGGCCGCTCTGATAGCTAAAGAGAAAGTGCCGGTGGTCCTCATGCACATGCAGGGCACACCGCGCACGATGCAATTGGCTCCATGCTACGGCGATGTCCTATGGGAAGTGAAGGATTTTCTCGCTGCCCAAATTCGCTTTGCCCAGGAAAGCGGCATTGCGTTGGAAAAGATCATCATCGATCCGGGTATCGGGTTCGGCAAGAGCATCGAGCACAATCTTCGTTTATTGAATCGCCTCTCGGAGTTGTCGAGCTTGGGCCAACTGCTTTTGGTGGGCGCATCACGCAAAGCGTTTATCGGGAAGATCCTGAATGTCACGCCCGATGAGCGCTTGGAAGGTAGCCTTGCAGCCGCGGTGGCGGCAGTTTTGGCCGGCGCTCATATCATTCGTGCCCATGACGTTAAAGAAACGCGGCGCGCGGTGAACGTCGCCAATGCGATTCGTGACGCGGTGTGGGACGAAGAATAAAGCCATGGCTGAGATGATCGGGCAGCTACGCTGGCAGGACGGTCTGGACATCGGAATCATTGCATTCTTGGTCTATCGGGTATTGCAGATGATTCGTGGCACCCGAGCGATGCAGATGATCGTGGGGCTGGCGGTGATTGTGCTGGCCTATGCGGCTTCGCGCGCGGCGGGTCTTTTTACGCTTAACTGGGCGTTGGATAATTTTCTCAGTTCCATCATCTTGGTTATCGTGGTGATTTTTCAGAGCGACATTCGCCGCGCTCTTACCCAAGTCGGAACGGCTCCGCTTTTCGGCGCCGCGGAACGCCTGGTCTTGCGGCGGGAAGATATCATCGAAGAAGTTTCCCAGGCGGCGGTGGCGCTGGCTCAGAAAAGAGTGGGAGGATTGATCGTGGTGCAGCGCGAAGTGGGGTTGAATGAATACATGGAAATCGGCACGCGGCTGGACGCGCGGGTAAGCCGAGAACTTGTGGAAAGTGTTTTTCTGCCCCATTCGCCGATCCACGACGGCGCGCTCGTCATTCAGAAGGGCCGGGTCACAGCGGTTCGTTGTCTCTTGCCTTTGAGCACGAATCCGAATCTACGAAAAACTTGGGGCACGCGCCACCGAGCCGCCATCGGTGTCACCGAAGAGACCGATGCTGTGGCAGTCGTAATCTCGGAGCAGGAAGGCACCATCGCCTTGGTTGTGGGCGGAAACGTAACGGAAAATATCGATGGGACAAGGCTGCGTGCCGCGCTTCGCGATTTGGTCAGATCATGAGAAATCTCTGGGAGAAAGTCGTCTCGTTAGCGGGGAGCAATCACGGGCTTAAAGTCCTGGCTTTGGTTATAGCGGTGGGGCTATGGTTGGCAGGGCACCGTGATATAGAGCGGGCCGTCGAAGTACCCATCGAGTTTAGCAATATTCCTTCTGATCTCATGGTTATGGATAATCACGTGGATTACGTCGTTTTACGCCTGATGGGTCCGCGCACGCTGGTTTCGACTCTTGACGCCCAGGATATGCGGCTCTCGCTGGACCTGGGGGGGGCGAAAGCAGGCGCGGCGAGTTACCCTCTAGACTCCGGTTCTTTTTCTATTCCTCGCGGCGTAACGATCGCTCGGATTACGCCTCCAGTCGTTCATTTAAGATTGGAACCGGTGACTAGAAGGAGGGTGCCAGTAACGGTGCGCTTCGCCAATAGACCTCCGACCGGTTTCAAGATTGCCGCAACGTCGGTGCAACCCGAGTCCGTTGCCGTGCAAGGACCAGCGGAAGACGTAAGACGCTTGATTGCGGTGGAGACATTTCCCATCGAGCTTGAAGAGAGCGGCGCATCTGTCAAACGCAGGGTGAGACTCTCAGCGGATGGCAAGCCGTTTTCTTTCACCCCCGACCAGGTTGAAGTTGCGGTCGCGCTGGAAGAAGAGCAAACAAGCAGGGAATATAATCGCGTCCCCTTGCAGGCGAGGGATTTTGCCGGACAGTATCGTATAATGCCGGGGTCAGTTTATCTGCGGCTGTCTGGGCCAACGCGCGCTCTGGCGAGGCTAGAAATAGGCCGGGATCAAGTTTATTTAAACCTTAAAGGTTTGCCTGTCGGCGAGCACTCGGTGCCCTTGACCTTCAGCTTGCCGCCTGAAGTTAAAGTGATCGAGCAGAAGCCGCAGCGAGTTAGAGTTCGAATAATGAGAGCAGAGCCCTAGGACAAGTTCTTAGCCCAGAGGAGTCTACAACCATGAATGAACCGCCGGATAAGAAAAGGAAGCCGAAACGACGTCTTTTTGGGACTGACGGGGTGCGAGGTATTGCCAATCAAGACCCCATGACGTCGGAAATGGCATTGAAACTAGGACGCGCGATTGCCAAGGTGCTGCACGACCCTGTAGCACACCCAGGTGACGGATCGGGGCGCGGCAAACCCCCGTCATTAGTTAACGTGGTGGGTGATGGCAAGGAGCATCGGTACAAGATTCTCATCGGCAAGGACACACGCCTCTCCGGCTATATGCTGGAAACAGCATTAGCTTCAGGGATCTGTTCCATGGGAGGAGACGTATTGCTGGTGGGCCCGCTGCCGACTCCGGGGGTCGCCTTTTTGACCCGCAGCATGAGAGCGGACGCGGGCGTGGTGATCTCTGCGTCGCACAATCCCTATCAAGACAACGGCATCAAATTTTTCTCCTGGGAGGGCTTCAAACTTCCCGACGAAGTGGAAGCCCGCATGGAAGAGATGATTTTCAACGGCGAGACCGAGCAAGACCGACCTACGGCATCCAAGATCGGCAAGGCCTTTCGCATCTCGGACTCGGTGGGGCGCTACAATGTTTTTCTCAAAAGCAGTTTTCCCCGTCACCTGTCTCTGGAGGGCTTGAAAATAGTCGTCGATTGCGGTCACGGCGCTTCTTATAAAGTTCTTCCCGAAGTGTTGGCGGAGTTGGGGGCCGACGTTTTGCCCATCGGCGTCCAACCTGACGGGGAGAATATTAATCGCCGTTGCGGGGCGCTTTATCCGGATGTTGCGCGGGATGTGCTACTGCATGAGCACGCGGATTTCGCCGTGTCGTTGGACGGTGACGCGGATCGAGCCATCTTTGTCGATGAAACGGGAGAAATGCTGGATGGAGATCACATCCTGGCCATGTGCGCCAAAGAAATGCAGCACAAGGCCATTCTCAAAGGAAATACCGTGGTAGCCACGGTGATGAGTAATCTTGGTTTGGAGCTCACGCTCAAATCTCTGAACGTGAACTTGGTTCGAACGGAAGTCGGCGACCGCTACGTTGTAGAACGGATGCTGGAAGGCGGCTATAACCTGGGCGGCGAGCAGTCCGGCCATATTTTGTTCTTGGATCACAACACGACGGGAGATGGCGCCATTACTTGTCTGCAGGTGCTCGCGCTGATGGTCGAAAATGGCAAACGGCTGAGCGAGCTCAAAGGCGTTATGACTCGGCTGCCGCAGGTTTTGCTGAACGTCAAGGTAAGGGAAAAGAAGGATTTCGACAGTATGCCAAAAGTCGCACACAAGATCGCCGCCACGGAAAAGGCTTTGAACGGCCGCGGCCGGACGCTCATTCGCTACTCCGGCACCGAGATGTTGGCACGCGTGATGCTCGAGGGCGAAGACGCCGGAAGGATTGAAGCCATGGCGCAGGATATTGCCGAGGAAATCCGCGCCGAGGTGGGGATCTAGGGATGATTCGCCTCGGCGTCAACGTTGATCACGTAGCCACGGTTCGACAGGCCAGGCGCGTCGATGTTCCCGATCCCGTGGAGGCTGCCTTGCTCGCAGAAAAAGCGGGCGCCGACGGCATAACGGTTCACCTGCGGGAAGACCGTCGTCACATCCAGGAACGCGATGTACAGCTCTTGCGCCGGCAGGTCAGGACAAAACTCAACCTGGAAATGGCAGTTACGCCGGCAATGATGGCGTATGCCGAGACTCTGCGTCCAGATGACGCGTGCTTTGTACCCGAGAAGCGGGAGGAGTTGACCACCGAGGGTGGGCTTGACGTTGTCGCGCACAAGATAAAAGTACGGGAAGGTGTGAAACGCCTCCAGGATCGTGGAATTCACGTCAGTCTTTTCGTCGATCCCGAAGTCAATCAAATCGAAAGCGCTAAGGAAGCCGGCGCTCACGCAGTGGAAATTCATACCGGGACCTATTGTAACGCTGCCCTCGCCGGCCGCGATAGGGAGCGCGAAACTATCGCCAAAGCCGCCATCTTAGCGCGCAGTTTGGGTCTGGAGGTTCACGGCGGGCATGGGCTTAACTATGAAAATGTTCTTCCCATCGCGGGCATTCCGGAATTCGTTGAACTTAATATCGGTCATAGCATCATTGCCCGCGCCGTCATCGTCGGCATCGAAGCAGCGGTTCGGGAGATGAAAGAGCTGCTGGCTAGCGCCAGGGAATAACAGTTCCAACCGTTCCAGCAGTTCCAGCCGTTCAAACCGTCTCGGTCGGTTCGGGCGTTCTCAGTCTGACTGCTTGAACGGAGCGCAGCGATTGAACGGATTGAACTATGTTCGTCGTTACCGCTGAGCAGATGCGCGAGATGGATCGCCTGACCATCGAGAAATATGGCGTTCCCAGCCTCGCGTTAATGGAACAAGCCGGAGAAGGAATCACCCGAGCTATCCTGGAACGTTTTTCCCGGCTGGCAAGAAGGGGCGTTTTGATTGTTGCCGGCAAAGGCAACAACGGCGGAGATGGCTTTGTGGTTGCCCGTCTGCTCAAAAAGCGGCGCATTCCCTGTGAAGTCGCCTTACTGGCGCGCAAAGACGAAGTATCAACGGATTCCGCACACAACCTGCGCGTTTATATGAAGCTTAAAGGAAAAGTCGTGGAGATTGCTTCGGGTGGATTGGATTTGCTGAGGCAGCGCATGAAAGGGAAGGGCTTGCTCGTCGATGCTATTTTGGGGACCGGGATTAAAAGCGATGTGCGAGGGCTTTACGCCGAAGCGATATCTCTAATGAACCTGTCGAGTCTACCAATGGTTGCCGTCGATATCCCTTCGGGCCTCCATACAGATAGAGGAATACCGCTTGGCGTATCCGTACAAGCGGAATTAACGGTGGCATTGGCTTTTGCGAAGCTGGGTGAGGTTATTTATCCAGGACTGAACTATGTCGGCAATCTTGCGGTCGCGGATATTGGCATCGATCCCAGGGCTGTACAAGAAGTTGCTCCCAAGACCGAGCTCATGCAGCAAGAAGAGATCAGCTGGCTGGTTCCGACTCGGGATCCTGACAGTCACAAAGGTACCTACGGGCATTTGTTAGTCATCGCGGGTTCTCGGGGAAAAACCGGTGCAGCGATCTTGGCGTCTCGGGCGGCGATGCGCACCGGCGCAGGTTTGGTGACGTTGGCGACGCCGCGCTCGCTGAACGATATTTTCGCTAGCTCTTTAGTCGAAGTTATGTCTGAACCTTTGGCAGAAAATGCCGACGAAGAGATGGAACCTTTGGGCGATGAAGCATGGCGCCTGCTGCTCGCGAGAAAAAACGTCGTGCTCTTCGGGCCCGGCATCGGAGTCAATGACGCGGCGCGCAATAATCTCCGCTGGCTGCTACGCAATTTGGAGTTGCCTTGGGTAATCGATGCGGATGGACTAAATAATTTGGCGCTCGATTTAGCTCGCTTGCGCAGTGCCAAAACTCCGCCGGTGCTCACGCCTCACCCCGGCGAGATGGCACGCCTGATCGGCAAGGATACGGCTTCGGTCAACCAAGATCGGATCGGAATCGCGCGCGCGTTCGCGACGGAGCATCGTTGCTACTTGGTTTTAAAAGGAGCAAGAAGCGTGATCGCCACCGCCGACGGCAAAGCGTTCATTAACCCCACCGGCAATCCGGGTATGGCTAGCGGCGGCATGGGGGATGCTCTCGCGGGAATATTGGCTGCGCTTTTGGGTCAAGGACTAAGCGCTGAGCACGCTATGAAGCTCGGTGTCTATCTTCATGGCTTTATCGGCGACCGGGTGGCGGCGGAAAAGGGTGAAATAGGACTCATTGCTTCGGACATCATCGAGGGCTTGCCGGCTGCCATAAATGCGCTATCAGCGATGCCGACGAGGAGTCCACACGACAAGCCGAGAATGTCCGGCGCTCCAAAAGTGGCTGACTAACGAAAGTTTTAAGGGAAAGCGGCCGTTTTCCATGTGGGATGCGGCTAACCTTGGAGCCAGGATGAGTCAGTCTCGAAATCTCAGCGAAAATATATTACTTGTCCCTATGAGGTTCCCTTCCTGATGGGTTCGTGGAGCGTTGTGACCTGCTCTCCACAGCAGACGAAAAGCTGGGGAAAGCGGGTGGGTAAACTATTGGAAGGGGGCGAAATCATAGGGCTCATCGGGGAATTAGGCTCCGGGAAGACCTGTTTTGTACGTGGGTTGGCGGAAGGGTTGGGGGTAGACCGAGAGGCATGGATTCGCAGCCCTACGTTTACGTTGATTAACGAATATCAGGGCCGATTGCCGGTTTATCATATTGATCTTTACCGGCTAGGGGATCGCCTTGAGATAGAAGGACTTGGACTGCGAGACTACCTGTATTCAGACGGCGCGAGTGTGATCGAGTGGTTCGATCATCTGCCGGCTAACGACGTGGAGGAATACCTAGAGCTCAAGTTGGAGTATGCCGAGGGCGATCGACGGCAACTAACATTTAGTGCGCACGGGGAACGATACGAGAAATTAATAACAGAGTTTAAAGTTCAAGGTTCAAGGTTCAAAGGCAAGACTTGAACCGATTCGGTTTTTTGGAACGTTGAACTTTAAACCTGGAACCTTGAACGATATGTTATGAGTCTATTAGTCCAAAAATACGGCGGAACTTCCGTCGGCACGATTGAGCGCATCAAGCAGGTGGCGGAAAAAGTTTGTCGCGCGAAGCGAGCGGGAAGTGAAATCGTGGTGGTGGTTTCCGCAATGGCTGGGGAGACCAACCGGCTGGTATCCTTGGCCCATGAAATCTCCGAGATTCCGGATGAGCGGGAAAAAGATGTTCTGCTGGCTTCGGGCGAGCAAGTCTCGGTGGCGTTATTGAGCCTGGCGCTAAAAGAGTTGGGACAGCCAGCCCGCTCGTTCTTGGGGCATCAAGTCAGAATCGAAACCGACAGCGCTTACGGCAGGGCACGCATCCGGAATATCGATTCGACCAAAATTGTTGAGTCGCTGAAGAATGGCGAGGTTGTCGTAATCGCGGGTTTTCAGGGCGTTGACGAGGACGACAACATTACGACTTTGGGGCGGGGCGGCTCGGATACCAGTGCGGTCGCCTTGGCCGCGTTTCTCAATGCCGACGCATGCGAGATTTATACCGATGTAGAAGGGGTATTTACCACCGACCCGGCCATCTGTCCGGAGGCGCGAAAATTGGCGCGGGTTTCTTACGACGAGATGATCGAGTTGGCAAGCACCGGCGCCAAAGTGCTGGAGATACGGTCCGTAGAATTCGCCAAAAAATTTTCAGTTCCGGTGCATGTTCGCTCGACGTTTACTAATGTCGAAGGCACATGGGTCGTTAAGGAGGAGGAGAGCATGGACGACGTTTTGGTTTCGGGCGTCAGTTACGATCAGAATGAGGCGAAGATAACGCTTCAGCGGGTTCCGGATCGCCCGGGCTTGGCGGCGCAAATCTTCAGCCCCATAGCCGCCGCCCACATCATCGTCGACATGATTATACAGAATGCCAGCGAAGACGGCACAACGGACTTAACTTTCACCGTGCCTAAAGCGGATTATAAAAAGGCACTAGCGATTGTCGAGAAGGCCGCAGCCGCGGTTAAGTCGAAGGGAGTCAAAGTCGATACGGACATCGCGAAAATCTCCGTGGTGGGCGTCGGCATGCGCACACACGCCGGCGTGGCAGCGAAAATGTTCGAAGTGCTTGCCCGGGAAGGAATCAACATCGAGATGATTTCGACATCGGAGATCAAGATTTCTGTGGTTATCGACGCGAAGTATACGGAGCTGGCCGTGCGGGTGCTGCATGATGCCTTCATCGGAAAGCGAGAGAATGTATGAAAGACGTTTTGATTTACGATACGACACTAAGGGATGGCTGTCAGGCGGAGGACATTTCTTTTACGCTCGAGGATAAGCTCCGCATCGCGGAAAAACTCGAAGATCTGGGCGTGGATTACATCGAGGGTGGATATCCTGGCTCCAATCAGCGGGACGCAGATTTTTTCAAGCGGGTAAAGAAGCTCAAATTGAAAAATTCCAAGGTCGCTTCCTTTGGAACGACGCGCCGGCCGAGTGCCAAGCCGTCGCAGGACGCGAGCCTAAAAATGCTCCTGGATGCCGATACTCCGGTGGTTACGTTGGTGGGTAAGACCTGGGATTTGCACGTGCGAGATGATCTGCGTATCAGCAAGAAGGCCAACCTGGAGATCATCGCGGATTCCATCGCCTACATGAAGCGGCACGTTGATGAAGTCATCTTTGACGCGGAACACTTCTTCGACGGTTTTCGCTGCAACCCGGAATATGCGCTGGAGTGCTTGGAGGCGGCCCAAGAAGGAGGAGCGGATTGGATCGTCTTGTGCGATACCAATGGCGGGCGATTGCCGAGCGACATTCGGGAAGCCGTGGGCCGTGTCCGCGAGAGCATCCGAACCGCGCTGGGAGTGCACTGTCACAATGATGGGGAGCTGGCGGTAGCCAACACGATGGCTGCAGTGGAAATGGGCGCGCGGCAGGTTCAGGGGACCATCAATGGCTTCGGCGAGCGTTGCGGCAATCTCAATCTTTGCTCGATGATTCCCAACCTGCAATTGAAGATGGGAAAAAATTGCATCAAGCCAGCGCAGCTCAAGAAGCTGCGCGAAGTCTCCCATTTCTTTTATGAGCTGGCCAATATTCAGCCCAACAAGCGCCAGCCCTATGTCGGTGACAGCGCCTTCGCGCACAAGGGCGGCCTTCACGTTTCCGGCGTTTTAAAAAATCGGGAGACCTATGAGCACATCGATCCGGACTTTGTCGGCAATCGGCAGCGCGTGCTGGTGTCTGATCTCGCCGGACGCAGCAACGTCATTTATAAGGGTAAAGAGTATGGCATTGATCTCAACGGCCAAGACCAGGCGGTGCACGACATCCTGCGCCGCACAAAAGAGCTCGAAGGTCAGGGCTACGAATTCGAAGCCGCGGAAGCGTCGTTCGAGCTTTTGATTCAAGCGGCACTCGGGAAGAAAAAGAAGAATTTCAGTTTGGTTGGGTTTCGCGTCATCGATGAAAAAAGAAAAGAAGGGGAGCCGCCGTTATCCGAGGCGACCATCATGGTCCAGGTCGACGGGGTCATGGAACATGCCGCCGCGATGGGCAACGGGCCGGTGAACGCTCTTGACCAAGCGCTGCGCCGTGCCCTGACAAAGTTTTATCCAACTTTGAAACAAGTCGAGCTGCTGGATTATAAAGTCCGCGTTTTGTCATCGGGAGAAGGGACGGGCGCCTCGGTGCGCGTGCTCATCGAGTCCGGCGATGGGCAGGACCGCTGGGGTACGGTGGGCGTTTCCCATAACGTTATTGAAGCCAGTTGGCAGGCGCTAGTTGATAGCATCGACTACAAGCTTTACAAAGATTCTAAGCATACGAGGAGCTGAAGGCAGAAGGCATGAAACTTTTGCGGGTTTGAAACCCGCTCGTATCGTTACGTAATGCCCAAGCGCTTATCCGGCATGTGGAACGCTATCAAGGAAGATATGGAAGTTGTTTTTCAGCGCGATCCGGCGGTGCGGTCGCGCTGGGAAGTGGCACTTGCCTACCCCGGCTTTCACGCGATCCTGATGCATCGGCTAGCGCACTGGCTCTGGCGGCAGCAGTTCACCACGTTTGCGCGGTTCGTGAGCCATGTCAGTCGCTTCCTCACCGGGATAGAAATCCATCCGGGCGCGAAAATCGGCCGGCGCTTTTTTATCGATCACGGTATGGGAGTTGTGATCGGAGAAACCAGTGAGATTGGCGACGACGTGACGATTTATCAGGGCGTAACGCTCGGTGGCACGTCGACCAGGCCCATCAAACGGCACCCCACGATAGGGGATTCGGTGACGATCTTCAGCGGCGCCGCGGTCCTAGGCCCGGTAACCGTCGGCCGCCACAGCCGAGTGGGCGCTGGCTCCGTGTTGGTCACCTCCGTGCCGCCCCACTCGACGGTGGTCGGCATCCCAGGCAGAGTCGTGAAAAGTGACGCGCAGCACACCGCGACAGGCAAAGCGATTATCGATCTCAACGCCGCCGATCTGCCGGATCCCATTGCCAAAGCGATCAGCAGCCTAGCCGACTATGTTGAAAAGCTAGAGAAGCGCGTCGACGAGTTAACCGACCGCCAAGGTGGACTCGAAGAAAAAACGGCAGAGGAGAGTGAAGTCCTCAACAGAGTCAAAGAGCTGTTGAAGAATTCGGGAACCTGAGAAGAAGGCAATAGGCATTAGGCAACAGGCATGCGAAATAGGTAGGCGCACGGCATGCCGTGCGCCTACCATCGTTGAGAGCGATGACAAAGAAGAAAAAGGTAGTCGTAGCCATGAGCGGCGGGGTCGATAGCTCGGTGGCGGCAGGTTTGCTGTTGGAGCAGGGCTATGACGTTCAAGGAGCCTCACTGCGCATGTGGGAAGGTGAGTTAGGCCCGCGCGTTTGCTCCGACCATCGGGGAGCAAAGGAAATAGCCGAGTGTCTCGGTATCCCGCACACGCTCTTAGATCTGCGTTCCCGGTTCGTCGAGACGGTGGTCAAACCGTTCGCGGGAGATTATCTGCGCGGCCGCACGCCCAACCCGTGCGTTGCCTGCAATCGCGATTTCAAGCTCGGCACCTTGCTCGAGTGGGCGAAGGAGCGGGGAGCGGATTATGTAGCCACGGGCCACTACGCCAAGATTGCCCGCAGCGCGTCCACAGAACGGGCGTTGCTTTTCCGGGGCGCCGATCGAAGCAAGGATCAATCATACTTTCTATTCGCGCTGTCCCAGGATCAATTGGCTCGTACGCTCTTTCCTCTCGGCGATATGCATAAGAGCGAAGTGCGGGAGCAGGCGAGGTGTTGGGGCTTGCCGGTCGCGGACCGTCCGGAGAGCCAGGACATTTGTTTCGGTGATTACAAGGCGCTGGTTGAATCTTTTGCCGGGGAGGACGCTCCACAGAGCGGTGACGTCGTAAACCGCTCTGGAAAGGTGCTCGGGCGACATCGTGGCATTCACAACTTTACTATCGGACAGAGAAAGGGTTTGGGGATTTCCGCGCCCGCGCCGCTTTACGTATCCGAGATTGAGGAGCAGTCGAAGCGATTGATTGTTGGAACGAGGGAAGAGCTGGGCTGCGTGGGATTCGTCGTCCGCTCGCTCAATTGGTTGAAGCCATTAGACGGTGCGGAAATCGAGGCCGAGGTGCAAATTCGCTACCGCTCGCCAGCCATTCCTTGTGTTGCCCGTGCGGCGGATAGCGGCCGGTACGAAGTGCGCTTCGGCCATTCTTATCCGGCTGTTACTCCAGGACAAGCCGCTGTGTTCTACCTGGGCGAGCAGGTTTTAGGCGGCGGCTGGATCGAGAGAGTAATCAAATAAATTAAAAATGCAAAATAAAAATGAAAAACGATCAGCAGGCATATCCCTATGGGGTTTTATTATTGCCTGTTGTCTATTGGCTATTGCCTAACCCATGCGCATCGCTATCACCACACTCGGGTGTAAGATCAACCAATACGATTCTGCCGTGATTCAAAGCCGGTTGGAAAACACGCATTCGTTGGTACGCTTTGACGAAGAGGCGGACTGTTACATCATCAATACCTGTACCGTGACCGACCGCGCGGATTGGGAAGCACGACAGCTTGTGCGGCGCACGAAACGATTGAACCCATCGGCGAAAGTTCTCGTTACGGGCTGTTATGCACAGGTGAGCCCGGAAGAGGTCGCCCGCATACCGGGCGTTGACTACGTCATTGGGCTCAATCGTATGGACGATTTACTCCACTTCGTTGAGACACCCATGCCCAGTCTGGCGTCCAGCATTTCGGTCAGCGACGTTAAGCGAGAGCGCGGCGTCCCTGTGCTGGGAACAAGAGCGCTACCTGGCCACACGCGCGCTTTTCTCAAGGTGCAAGAAGGCTGCAACTATTCCTGTACGTACTGCATCATCCCGACGGCCCGCGGGCTAAGTCGCAGCGTCACCCCGCGCGAGGTGATGGAACAGATCCGGCAGTTAGCGGAAGCAGGGTATCAGGAAATTGTTCTGACCGGAATTCACCTCGGCGGTTATGGCCAGGATTTGTCGCCGAAGACTGATTTGACTGCGCTGCTGGAAATGATTGAGGACAGCCGGCTCATACCGCGCGTGCGGCTCAGCTCCTTGGATCCGCGCGAAGTGCCGGATCGGCTGCTCGAGCTGATGGCCGGTTCGGATGTTATCTGCCCCCACCTGCATGTGTGCGCCCAGGCAGGTGACGATGGGATCTTAAAGCGGATGCGGCGCAACTACGACACGGCATACTACCGCGTTCTTTTGCTCAAAGCGCGGGAGCGCTTGCCGGAAGCCGCTTTGGGGAGTGACATTATCGTCGGATTCCCGGGCGAGACCGAACAACAATTCGACGCTGCTCACGAATTTTTCGCTTCCCTTCCGCTGACGTATTTTCATGTTTTCCCGTACTCAGAGCGGCGCGGTACTGCTGCCGCGTCGTTATCGGGCCATGTATCCACGAGTATAAAAAGAACCCGCGGACGGAGAATGCGGGAACTGGGCGCACACAAAAAGCACGAATTCTGCCTTGGTTTCCGCGGCCGAACAAGCCGAGTCTTAGTCGAGGGAAAGGTGGATAACAAGACGGGCTGCCATCGAGGCTTCAGTCGCAATTATCTTCCGGTGATGGTACGGGGCGCAGGTCAACGGGTCAACCAAGAAGTCGATGTTGAACTCGACGCTTTGGACAATGGCTGGTTAATCGGCAATCTAACAAAGCAAAATTTTCAGGCGTCCGGCATAACGATGAATGTTTAGCAGGTGGTGTTGAAGGAAAAACGTCAGTTCGAGGTTCTCCAGAGGGAGCTGGGGTACCGCTTCAACGATCCTTCCCTTCTCGTGCGTGCTATTACGCACGTTTCCTTCCAACGCAACAAGATTGGCTCTCACAACGAAGTGTTGGAGTTTCTCGGCGACGCGGTGCTAGATCTCGCCATCAGCGATCTTTTGATGCGCCGGTTTCCGGACAAGAGCGAAGGCGATCTTTCACGCATGCGCGCGGGACTGGTCAATTCTTCCGTGCTGGCGGACAAGGCCACTGATCTCAAGCTGGGTTCCTTACTTTTTCTCGGTAAAGGCGAGGAACGTAGCGGTGGGAGGGAAAAACCGTCTATTCTTGCTGGAGCGTTCGAAGCTTTACTGGGCGCCGTGTATCAAGACGGGGGATACGAACCCGCCCGTCGTCTCGTGCAACGATTTTTTGGTTCAGATGTGCAGGTGAAACAGCTCGGCCAGCAAGATTATAAAACCAGGCTGCAAGAAATCAGCCAGATGCTTTTTCGCCAGCCGCCCGTGTACCGGCTTATCTCCGAAAGCGGTCCGGACCATGAAAAGCGCTTTGTCACCGAGATCGCCGTCGGCGGCAAAGTCTTGGGTAGGGGTGAGGGGAGGAGCAAGAAGCAGTCTGAGCAGGAAGCCGCCATGAGAGCCCTAACCCAACTCCAGCGTAGCGGCGACGTCGCGCCGGGTTAAGCTGCGCTAACCCAGAGTGCCGAGCGTTTATTCTAGTCCCATCAGTCTTGCTGGGTTGGCGCAAGCGACGAGCTTTATTTCGTCCATGCTCAGTCCACCTTCGTAGAGCATGCCGAGAAACATGCGGAAGAGTTCCGCCGGATTCGGACTGTAAGGCCGAAAATAGTCCGTACTGGCGATCACCTGCCGTAATCCGATTTGACGAAACTGCTGGACGAGTTCGGGGGAGTCCATGCGGCCCGGCGCCAATGCATTCCAGCAGGCCTCGAGGAATGCGCCCATTTCCGCGGCGCGCTTCATAGCGTCCACGGGCATGCCTATGATGTGGCTCTGGACGTGGTTGACGACGATTCTATGACTAAAGTTCATGTCCCGCGCTGCTTCGATAAAAGCAAGGGATTCTTGCCAGGATACATGACCCATGGCAAGGGTTAGATCGTGCGCTCTACAGCATTCGATGATTTCGCGACCGAGGGGGACTAATTTGCCTCTTTCATTGAGGAAATAGTAATTGGGATTCTCCAGTTGAGCGTAGTTCTTATAGTAGGACTTGAATCGAGCGCTGAACCCTTTTCGTTCCACGTCATTGCGCGCGCTCCATGTCGGGAGAAAGACCATTTTGCCGCCCAGCTCGGCGCAGGCTTCGATGATACACGGATTCGGCCCACCAGCGGTGATGTTGAGCGCGACACTAGACCACAAGGCAACATTGGTTTGAACGGATGCGAGGATGTAGGGGACGACGTTGGCTGTGGGCCACCAGTGGGATTTCAAGACCACGCCGCGCATCCCTAGCGCGTCGGCCTTCGGCAGCCACTGAAACTCGGGTTCCCGTTTTCGTTCCCTGGCCGAAAACTCGAAATCGATGTGACAGTGGACGTCAATAGCGCCTTTCATCATTTCATCATAGATCGTCATGGGCCTGTGGCTCTCTCCAAAGATTCTGTTCGCGAACTGGGCTGCGGCGCGCAGTTACCGCGCTTGAGCTTGTTTCGGTAAACAGCAGCGTTTGTATTTTTTTCCGCTGCCGCAAGGGCAAGGATCGTTCCTTCCGGCCTGACGGACGAAAGTCTTCGCGTCCGCAGCCCGGACCAACTCCATGAGTTTTTCCCCGGGCTCGCCGGCCTGCACCAATTCTGCGAAACTTTTGAAATAGGGCTTGCTGTGTGTAAAGAAACGCTTTAGCCCGGCGCACAAGTAGTTGAGTCCCGCCTCCCCGTCCGGGGTTTTGATCACGCGGTCTTTAGGGCAGCCGCCGTTGCACATGTTTAACACTTCGCATTGGCGGCAATAGCGCGGCAAGCTGGTCCATTTATTTTTCCCGAATTCCCGCTGCCTCGGGTCCTCGATCATTTCGGCGAGCGTCTGCTCGAAAATATTGCCAATTTTGTATTCCGGCAAAACATAATGGTCGCAGGAATAAAAGTCGCCGTTGTGCTCTACGACGGGCACATCGCCGCAGGTCTCGCGGTAGATGCACAGCGCATGCTCCATCCCTAAAAATGGCCGCACGGACTCGTCAAATAGTTGGATAAAAACTTTGCCAATGTCGTTGCGCACCCACTCGTCGAAGATCGTAGAGAGAAACTCGCCGTAGGCGGCCGCGGGCACGGAACGGGGGTTGATGGACCTCTCGGGATCATCGTTGATTTCGACTAGAGGCAAGAACTGCAAATATTGGCCGCCGATTTCTTTTAGGTAGCGATAGACCTGCGTGGGGTGCCGTACGTTGACGTCGTGAACAACACAAAGCAGATCCACGTGCACTTTGTGGCGGCGGAGCATCTGAAAGGCCTGCACCACCTGCTTGTGGGTGGGCTTCTGTCCTTTGGTGACCCGATAGTGGTCGTGGAGTTCCCTAGGGCCGTCGAGGCTCAGGCCGATGTAAAAATTCTCTTTGGCGAAAAACTCGCACCATTCTTCGTCGATGGTCGTGCCATTGGTTTGAATGCCGTTAATAATTTTTTTGCCTTCAGGAAGGTGCTTTTTTTGCAGCGCCACCGCCTTGCGGAAAAAATCTACGCCGAGCAGCGTCGGTTCGCCGCCGTGCCAAGAGAAACTGACTATCTCCTTGGGCGTCGCCTGAATGTGCTGCAGGATATAGCGCTCGAGGGTTTCGTCGTTTAGCCGAAAGTTTGTGCCTTTGGGATAGAGATCTTCCTTCTTGAGGTAATAGCAGTAGTGACAATCGAGATTGCAGATCGCCCCGATTGTCTTGACCATGATCTGAAATTCACGGGCTGCAGTTTCCAAAGGGATTACCTCCAGTATCCGAACAAAAGCGAGGCTGCATTATTCATGTGCGCCAGTGATCGAGGGACGAGTCCTTAGAGCGAAGGGAACAGGACTTTAGCTCGGAGTGGCCCACAAACTGGCTTGGTGGAGCGACTGTCTTGGAAACTACGATCGGCGAGCCAAGTCCCAAAAATGGCATTGATACAGTTCGTCTCTGTGCCTTCGCTCCCTCGGGCTCGCCCCTCGATCACAAAGCGTCCTGAGTGGACTTTACTCGAAAAAAACGTGGATGTCATCCTTAGGGAACCCAATCGGAGATAAAGATGTTGAACTCTCTGGGCTCCTTGGAGTTCCTTGTAGATGCGAAGATAAATTTCTTTCCGTCGCGTGAGAACATCGGGAAGCTATCGAATCGAGCCCCGGAAGTGATTCGCTCGAGGCCGGATCCATCGACGTTGATCAGGTAGAGCGAAAAACTCCGTCGCTCTGGATCATGCAGGTTGGATGAAAAGATAATTTGTCGATTGTTAGGATGGAGAAAGGGAGCCCAGTTCGCTGCACCGTTGTTGGTGATTTGCCTCTTGTTCGAACCGTCGGC
>Ga0209684_1000076_pt1 | contig 17206 bp, 14 predicted proteins | sample PanSoiPlot6MoBio_FD_188322 | JGI IMG/M metagenome (GOLD analysis project Ga0209684, IMG submission 188322) | Tropical forest soil microbial communities from Panama analyzed to predict greenhouse gas emissions - Panama Soil Plot 6 MoBio (SPAdes)... | ecosystem: Environmental > Terrestrial > Soil...
GAGATCGTCGCTTATAGGTCAAATACGGAGGTCGTTCCTTCTTCGACATTTCTTCACTCCGCCTTTTTGTACAGGCTCAACGTCTGAGTTGACGCGGCGGCGCGAATTCATTCAAGCATCGCCGGACCAATCAAGTTATGAAACACGCTCCCGCCGCTCGCGTCCAACGATTTGTTGGCCGTCACACGCGAGCACTTAGCTTCGGTTTGTGGGCCTCGAACTCCGACTTGCACAGCCCTATAGCCTTCCTCATATAGCCGCGCCAGAGAACCTTGGCGATGAACGACAGAAATGGTGCGGCAAGGGACACTCGCGGCTTGAATGCGTAGCGCCACTTGACATCGGTGCCCCCAATAGCAGGATTCGCCGCGAACCACCACTCGCCGTTCGCACCGGTTGTGACGAAGCGCAGCGAGCCAGTGAAGTCACTAACCGTGTAGCTGAAGTAAGTGGGGTAATCGTACGCGGTGAGGAGTTCCTTAGCCGTACTGCCATCCGACAAGCAAACAGTACGGGTCTGACCTGGAGCGTCCCAATCCCCCGTTTGATCTCGCGTGCTTGTTACAGCGGGAGCGCGCCGTAGCCGGTGAAGATTGTGGTCAAGTCTACCGGAACAATATACCGAAAGACATCTACTTGCTGTCCGTCGATCTGGACCTGCACGGTTGCCGAAAAAAAGGTCCATGCGATTTCTCCTGATAATAACGCCCAACGTTTCAGGTCGGTTACCATGAGAATTGCACCTTGAGCCTAAAAAGCTCGCACCAGTTGCACTGCAATGGGCCGTAACGTTGAGCCAATTCCCGTCGTAGAAGTCCTCCGATTCAGGAAACTGTCTACTATGAATTCAAAGCGCGAATCCGTAGATTTTTAACAACGGCGGTCCGAGTTTATCGAGTTCGACCATCGTAGATATGCCTAACGCTTTGCGGCTGAGCCGTGGCGAATAAGCGAGCCTGAAAGGCGAGCGTTCTCGACATCAGTCTTAAGCCGCGGGTTAGAAAGTCACATCAATGTAGGTTGAATAGGAGCTGGGTGGTGGAACGCTGTAGCCCTCATGACGCAAGCCTTCAAGATGAAACTCGATTGCCTCGCGCATATTCTGTTCAACCTCCGGCTTGGTTGAGCCCGTGGCAACACAACCATCGAGGTCGGGAGAATAGGCGGAATATCCCGTTGCCGTTTTTTCAATAACAATCAGGTACTGCATTCGTTACTCCTTCTTCAGGCTAGCTTGTTTGAAAATGCTGTTCAGTGTCCCCGGAGCGAGGTCGTCTCCAGGTTTTCCCGGTAACGTCACGAGACCAGTCTTCGTCGGGTGTTTGTATTGCCGGTGGCTACCTTTGGTACGGACCAGATACCATCCATCATCTTCGAGCAACCTGAGAACATCTCTGACTTTAACCTACCAACATCCACCACTACCAAAGTTTAGCACCCCAACCTCTGAGCTGTCTAACGCTGTGCCGCTCAAGAAGCAATTTAGGCAAGGACGTTCAAGGCAGCCGCTGCCGTCCGGAGCGGGTTGTCGATAGTCCAAATGGTGCACCCCGTGAGCAGTGTCGAACCAAGAAGATGAGAATCCACCCAACCAATACCACGTCCATAGAGACGTCGTGCCTCTATAAAGCTTAACAGTTCCTCGTATTCGACAAGATGAGCTTGGGGCAACGCTTTCAACATACTTAAAATCTCGCTGCGCCTCCGCAAGTTTCCACATGCCAACTCGCCGACAATGAACGGGTGACAAAGAACTTGCTGATCAAACAGCAAGGTCTTTAGGCGCTCACTTCCGGCTCGAAAATGTGCGATCCAAACCGATGTATCTACGAGAATCATGCGAGACGGGGAAGACGACGCCTCGGAATCTCACGCAGTTGCTTCTCGGTTCCCCCAAGATTGGCCAAACGGCGCGCGCTCTCTTTGGCAATGAGAGCCTCAAGTCCCAAACGGACTAAAGAAGTTTTCTCTTTGACTCCGGTCAGTTTGGCAGCATCCCGTAAAAGGCCATCATCAATGTTAAGTGTAGTTCTCATATGCATGAGGATGCCCGAATCATGCATACGGGTCAAGTGGAGATAACGAATCAGGCTGAGAGGGCGAGACCAGCGAGCGCAGCGAGCAAGTCGAAGATCCTCCTCAAGCCGATCGTTAGCCAGTCTCGTGTTAATCGCTAGATCCTCCAAGATGAGACAACCACGCCAAGACCAGGCCCGAGATTAACTTGGCCGCAGCGCCATAGGGCATCGGCTGAGTCGGTGATTTACCTCTGTCTTTACCGTGGCGGCCATCGCTGCGCAGCGTGGTATAGCTATTGGCAGTTCGCGTAAACAGGTTGGCATCAGCACGGACGATCCAGCCGCGATCGACCATTTGACCACCAACATCAGACTCGACAAGTTCAAAAAGGAGATAAAGTTCGGGCCAAGTCAGAGTCGGGCGGCCGATAATGGTGAGAGCGTCGCGTGCGCGAAGCTATAGTGACGCAGCTCGGAGGAGCGGTGAAGCAGCAGCCTCACGCGGATCGGGCAAAGCTTTACCTCCGAGGAGCGCCTGCACAGGACCACCTTTAATTCGCATCTCTCCCCGACTTGCAGTTAGAACCGTGTGTGCAACAGTCCAGTTAGCATCCAGCCCAAAAAGTTTGTCGGCCAGGGACAGCGGCCGAAAGGTTGTGGAAAGCAGACGGCCAACGCCATTGATTAACTCAATCTGCTTTTCAGCAAAAGCACGGACCGGTTGGTAGTCGTCACCAATAATAACGGCGGGAATGGCGAGTTCAAATCCACCGTCGCGTTCGGCAACGTAAACGTCCTGTCCCGCCAGCCATAGCGTAAATCTTCTAAGTCAAAGTCGTCGCCAACCAGAGGAATGGCCCAGGACATGACCGCTCGCTTCTCTGACATAGAACTCTAGTTGATCAGGCTAACCATTGAGTATCTTGGTCTACCATGTACTTTTATGGGACTGCGCAAATTTTACGCGTTTTTCCAGTCTTCCTGGCACTTGTCAAAGTTCGCTATGAGAGGGATCAAACCGACAACCACTGACCAAGAAAATTCCAACATACCCGCAATATGGTTTGTATTCATACCAATAGCGAGTCAGCCGGACTCAATACTCCGCTACCGCCACGGTTGAGCACGTGTGTGTAGATCATCGTCGTTGACACGTCCTTGTGGCCTAACAATTCCTGGACGGTTCGAATGTCGTAGCCGTTCCCCAGCAAATGATTGGCGAAGGAGTGAAATGCACGCGATGATAACAACAGCGGCCAAGCCCGCAAACCTCAGGTAGCCGGGGCAACCAGAGACTCAGCGGTTGCCCAACATCGCGGATGCTAAAATCAGCGGGCCGCTCCGAACTTTATTAACTCGATCTGTCTTTTCGTTCCGGCTCCATTTGTTGCGGCATCAAAAAAGGATTTGACTACGCTCTTACTCTCAGGACTGTAGTAAAAAGTGCCTACCTGAGGGTGTTCTCCTAGACGTGATGATTGCACTTTTTCGAGCCGGAAAGCACTGAAGTTGCCTGCCGGCGTGGTAACTTGTTCAAATCCTGTTACACTGATTTCAGCCGTCCACAAAAGAGGCTTTTTAGCTCCGATCAATGCAAACTCATGTTTATAGTCCCATTTTTGTCCAACGGAAAAAGGAAACTTGAGATCCTTGAGTACCGGCCCCTGCCCTAACAGGGCAAGGAGCGGTCCTCTTGCCGTAGGGCCCGCTGGTTCTCTTCCATTGCCCGTCATTTGAAAGGTCTTGAAGTTCCCCTGTGAATAGAAAACCTCATACATTCCGTCAAATGGATTTGACCTGCTGATATTGCCAACAAGAAGATCTGCCTTTTCATATTTATTCTCTCCTTTTTTTTAAAAGGCTGATCCAGCAATTTCATGGTGTTGAACTACACAGACTGGCGCCTCGCCGCAATAGCTCTTTGGAGCTAGTGACGGGTTTCTCGCCAGATTTCTCGCCGGCTTTTCACTTTGCACTGTACTGACATCCCGTTTTTGAGCCAGCTCAACGAGTCTGTCTCCCACCCTTGACAATAACGAAATAGTGCAGCTAGGTTCACAAAATGTTCGGCGCCTCGGTCCGCCGAGGGTGATTTGCACCACGGTTGTGAAGGACGATAGATCGTATTTGTAAACTAAGAGGGGGCAGCACATGCCGACAACAAGAAAAACTTTTGACGCCGACGGGCATGTGCTCGAGCCTCAGGACATTTGGTTGCGTTATCTAGACGCCTCGCTGCGCGAAGTTTTGACCAAGACTCCGGGCCTTGAGAATGGCAACAGCACCGGCAACGACGGGCCGCCAAGTCTGTTTCCATTGGGCTTCGTTACCGAAACCGGCCGCAAAGATCTCCTTCAGATGGCCGCCGACGGCGAAAGTCGTCTCAGGGTAATGGATCGCGAAGGTATCGATGTAGCCGCACTGTTCCCGACACACGCGCTTCGTCTCGGGGGAGTCAGGCATCCGCAACTTGCGCCGGCGCTGTTTCGAGCTTACAACGACTGGCTTGCCGAACATTGCGCGGCCAACAGAGAAAGGCTGCTCGGAGTCGCGATGATACCGCTTCAGGAACCTGAGCTGGCCGTGGTGGAGGCGGAACGCGCCGTGGTGAAGCTCGGTCATCGAGGGCTGTTCATCTCGCCGCACCCCGTGGATAACCGAAACCTCGATCATCCAGCTTACGAGCCGCTTTGGGATCTAGCGGAGCAACTCGATATCCCGGCGCTAGTCCATGTGAGCACCGGTATCCGGCTACCGACCGCCGGCGCAGAGCGCTTTGATCGCTATTGCTTATTTCATCTGCACGCGCATCCGATGGAACAGATGACTGCGGCGGCCAGCCTGATTCTTGGCGGAGTTCTGGAGCGCCACCCGCGTCTCCGCGTCGGTTTTATGGAGGCGGGCTGTGGTTGGGTTCCTTACTGGCTCGAACGGATGGATGAGCATGCAGAGAACTATCGGTTCGATGTGCCGTATTTGAAAGAGCGCCCCAGCGATTATTTTCGCCGCCAGTGTTTTGTCTCTTTTGAGCTGGAGGAGCGGAGCATCTCCTACGTCGCGGAAACCGTGGGCAGAGAGACGCTCGTGTTCGCGTCGGATTTTCCCCATCATGATTGTTTCTATCCCGGCGCTATCGAGAAGGTTCGTCAACGTCCGGACCTCGATGCCAAGCTCGTTTCCGCTATGCTGAGCGACAATCCGAGGCGCCTCTATTTTGGGGATTAGTTCCTAACTTTTCAAAGGTTGTACAAGACCACGTTAAGAAAATTTATCCCGCCAAGGCGCAAAGAAAGCATTCTTGTCATTTCGACCGAAGGGAGAAATCCTTCTTAGATCCCTCACATCCGTTCGGGATGACGAGGCTCCGCCCGTCACTTGGCGTGCTTTGCGTCTTTGCGCGAGTGATTTCTTTTCCGATCTGTAGACCAATATTCGAACGGGAATTTCAAATATGTTTGGTTAGGTTTTGAGAAAGAGGCCGAGGATGAGAATCAAAGCATTGACCGTCGCCCTTGGATTGTTCGTAGCGTTTATTTTCTTCCCTGGGTTCAGTTGGGGAGGGCAATCCAACGCGAGGGCGATCATTCACATCCCCACAAAGAGCCTTACTTCTATGCCGCTATTTTTCGGCAAGGACAAAGGGTTTTTTGCACGAGAAGCCATCGACGCGGATCTGGTGCTGATGTCACCGCCTACGGCGATTGCAGCGCTTGTGGCGGGGGAGTTGGATTTTTCTACGACCGTCGGCGCCGGGATCTCGGCCAGTATGCGGGGCCTTCCCATCAAGCGCATCCTCTATATTCAACAGTACGTGACTTTCGCTCTCATGGCCGCGCCGGAAGTCAAAAGTGTCCGCGATTTGATCGGCAAATCGGTGGGCGCGGTGGCGCTAACCGATGCCACCGCGATCGCGGCAAGAGAGATTATCAAGGGGAACGGCATCGATCCATCTGCCGTAAACTTTTTTTATACTCAGAGCACGGAGAGCTCTCGTCTCGCTCTTACGAGTAAGAAACTCTCGTCGGCCATGCTGCCTCCGCCCTTCGCTGAAGAGGCACAGGTTAGAGGTTTCAACCGATTGGCAGAGGCGAAGGATTATGCGCCGCTCAGCGGGATCGGACTTTTGGCTTCTTCGGATTCTCTCAGCAAGAATCCCACCAAAGGACGGTCGGTGATCCGCGCCGTGTTGCGGACCATGGCCTACATGCGCGATCCGAAGAATCACGGCGAACTGGTCGATTACATTTTGAAGATACATAAGATCGACTCCGTTGTTGCCGCTGAAGCATTAGCCACAGTGATGGCGGTGTATAGTAAGGATGGCACCAAGCCGCGGGATGCCGTTCAGAAGGAAATCGATATCTACCGGGAAGCCCTAAAAATTACCAAACCCTTTACTCCCGAAGAGCTGGAGGACATGAGCTATCTGCGGCGAGCTTTCGAATAATTCAATCGTTAGCACATTCGACGGCTATTTGACGTCTTCAAGCGGCGAATAGCGACGCGGCGAAGGCTGTGTGGGCCGCATTGATCGCCGCACTGCGCAGCGTTATCTTGAAATCGGGAAGCCTGTTATTTATAGATCATGAACGCTATCGCGACAAATTACCATTCGAATATCCCCGTTATCGACATAGGCGCGCTCGTCTCCGGCACTGAAGGGCGTTACCAAGTCGCAGCTGACATAGGACAAGCCTGCCGCGAATACGGCTTCTTTTACATTGTCGAGCACGGGGTAAGCGAACATCTCCAACACCGGCTGGAGGAACTTAGCAGAAATTTCTTCGCGCAAGATATCGAAGCAAAGCTGCAGATCAGCATGTCGCGGGGAGGGCGAGCTTGGCGCGGATACTTTCCCATCGGCGGTGAACTGACGTCCGGCAAGCCCGATCTCAAGGAAGGAATTTATTTGGGCGCTGAGCTTGAACCTGATCACCCTCTCGTGAAAGCAGGCACTCCGATGCATGGGCCTAATCTCTTTCCACCCGATATGCCTGAGTTCCGAGCGATCGTGCTGGAATATCTGGCGGCGATGACTCGGCTTGGCCATCGGCTCATGGCCGGGATAGCTCTGAGCCTCGGGCTGGAAGAGTGTTACTTCGCTGATCGTTACACGTCGGATCCACTGATTTTGTTCCGCATCTTCAATTACCCACCGACTCCCGCGTCGGCAGCATCGGAAGGCATCCAGGGAGTCGGAGAACACACCGACTATGGACTACTCACTATACTGCGGCAGGATATGTCTGGAGGGTTGGAAGTGAAGATCAAGTCCCGTTGGGTACCGGCTCCTCCCGTGCCTAACTCGTTTGTGTGCAACATTGGCGATATGCTTGACCGCATGACCGCCGGGCATTATCTTTCCACGCCCCATCGCGTCCGGAATCTGGCCGATCACAATCGTTTGGCGTTTCCATTTTTCTTCGATCCAAACTTTCACTCGGAAGTTAAGCCGATAAAGATCGATGAAAGACTAAGAGACAACAAAAATGAACGCTGGGACGGCTCCAGCGTGCACGAATTTCGCGGCACCTATGGTGATTATCTGGTGAGTAAAGTGTCTAAAGTATTCCCGCAACTACAGCGGCAGGTTTTGTAGAACGTTCCATCCGCCAAAACGGTCACGACCGCTGGGGGGGTCTGGCAGTTGGCTCGTTAAGTTACGATCCTGCGACTCGTTCAAAGCATTAAGCAGTTCGCGCCCGTTGAAACGTTTGGGAACTCTAGACTTGATCCCTAGGCGCTCCTTGATAAATGCTATGGTTTAACTGCTTGAGTAACCCCTATACGCTCCGACTCCTAGACGCTCCCTAGAGTCCATAAGCGAGAGAGAAGAGTGGGCATTACTCATACGATTTTGGCAGGGTACTTCCGAAATTGCATTGCATCTACGATGTTCTGAAGTATCTCCTTTCTCTTGTCTTCCGGAATCTCCTCGGCTGAATGAGGTGATTTCCATCTGATAACTGTATCCTTCTTCACATAGGCTTCAGGTTTTCCAAATACATGATAGACTGTTAGTACTAGAACTTTTTTACCTTCTCGATATTCCACGTAGCCTTTAAAGGACCGGATCTTAACTGTGAAGCCTTTGTCACTCTTAACTATATTGAACAACATGTGACGAAACGCCATAGCGCTACTCTCCTGAGGGTGTGTGACTAACAAAAGGGCATGGGGTCAAATCCTGATTTATGCACTTAGTCTAGCTGCAATATTACGAAACCACCTCCGAACCTTTGGATCTTTCTCTATCTTCTCTCGTATCCCTTTCTCTCCCGACTCACCAACCCCTCGTCCAATCCCCCAAATTACTCGCCTATTTCTCTTTGCTTGATCCCGCTATGACGATGCATTAACTCCATGACCACCGCTCGCTCCGGCCGATGGCCACTGCGTTTCTTGGTCAACTCTTCAATTCTCAGCTCAAAGTACTTCGCCGCTTGCATTATTACGTCTTGTGGCTCGACCCTCTGGATCATTCGATACGATGGCTGGTCCTTGGCGCTGCCCTTCACCGCTCCGTTCTTTCTCTTTAGCTTCTCCACAAAACTCCGCTCTCCCAAAACCACCTGTATTCGTGACCCCGGCTATAGGCCTTTGGCCCGAATCCCCGACTTATCATTAAACCAGGTGCGGAAGGCGGACTCAGAAGATTTTCCGTTCACGATCTGTTCAAGTAGATGCGGCTGATGCCAGTTTTCGTGGAATATATCGGCCGATCGGCTTCCCGACGATTTTTGCCCTGCGCTCTCCCTCAGGCCACTCCATCATCACCTGGCCTCTTAAGATAGTCATCACTGGCCACCCTTTGATCTCCCAACCGTCATAGATAGACCAGCCGGCGCCGCAAAAAACCATATCGTTGGAGAATCGGCACTGCTTTTCCAAATCGACGACCACGAGGTCGGCATCTGATCCGAGCGTCAAAGCTCCCTTTTGGGGATAGAGGCCAAAAATCTTTGCCGGGTTGGCGCAACACACTTCCACTAGTCGCTGCAGCGTGATGCGTCCCTTATTGACGCCCTCGCTCAACATGATCGGAAGCAAAGCCTCCACTCGGGAGGGAAATCCGCTCTGCGTTTGCCAAACGTCTCCCTTGACCTCCATCTCTTCCCTGGACTTGCCGTAGTTGACATGATCGCTGCCGACGGCATCCACTAACCCGTCGCGCAACGCGTGCCACATTTTTTCAATTGTTTCCGCGCTCCGCAGCGGGACGTTGATCTTCCACATGTCTTTGGGGAGGGACAAATAATGGGAGCCGGTCTGGCTGAACATCCTGACACCCTCCTCTTTAGCCTTCATGATTTCTTTAACTGTCTCTGGAGTCGTCACGTGCTGGATGTAGAGCGGGCAACCGGCGATCTTCGCGTAATAGCTGTAAGCTCTTACGTGACCCGCCTCGCAAAATGCGGGCGATCTATCGTCCCAAGCTCCGTTATCCTTTCGCCCCTCTCTAATCAGATCCTGTTCGATCATTCTGGCGATTTCCCAATTTTCGCAATGGAGTGAATAGATGGCGGGCGGGCCCAGCCGCGCTACGTTTCTCATCGTGGCGTACACGGTTCCGTCGTCATAACCAAAAATCCCCTGCTGCCGGCCGCCGATCCAGGTGTTCCATATTGCGGTGCCCGACTTTAAGTGGAGCTGCGTTTTAAAAGAGATCACGCCATGCCGCTCAGCCAAGGCCGGTATTTCGAAGGCGTGCGTGTCGTTCATGACCTTGGCAGTGAGATAATAATCGACCATCGAATGCTGATCGCCGACTTCGGTCAGGATCGGGAAGACCTGCAACCAGGGCGGGACATCTTCCGGTCGTTGAAATTCAGTGATGGACTTGCGAACCACTGTTGAGGCGAGCTGCATGCCCCAGGTCGTCACTCCCGTGGCGACGGCCGCCTGAGTTTCAGTCTTGATGTCTTGTTCCAACAATTGGGCGTGGCCGAGGTGGCATTCAGGATCGACCACGCCGGGAATGATGTATTTGCCGGCTACATTGATCGTTTTTTTACCGGGAGGACAGTTTTTGTCAGCCGCGATAGCGGTGATCTTGCTGTTTTCGATTGCAATGGAGCCGTCAAAGATCGCGTCCGGGGTGACGATCTTTCCGCCTTTAACTACGAGGTCAACTTCGTTCGCCATGTCGTTTTCCTTTCCAATGTTGTTATTGGGTCGGTACAGAGATCCCAGCGCGGCAAAGCTGCAATCGAGAATCGGAATATCTCGCGCAAAGGCGCAATGGCCGCAAAGAAAAAATTCTTGTCATTTCGGCTGAATGGACAAATCTTTCTCGGATCCCTCACATCCATTCGGGGTAACGAGGCTTTGCCCGTCATTTACGCTGTTACCGCGAGGCACGGTCTTATTCGGTGTGCCCCTCACTTCTTCCCCCACTTAGTCGGATCTTTCCTCGCAAATTTCGTGGGACGCAGAACGGAAATCCCCTCTGTTTCTTCGATGTATCTCACGAAACGATTGCGTTCCTCGAAAAGGTGGTAATAGCGCGGTGGCACGTCGGCAATCGAAGGTTCGATCTTTGCCACAAGCAGAGACAACTCGTTTTCTTTAAGCCGTCGCTCCGTTTCGCGGGAAAACGCATCAAGATCTCTAACCGTCGCTGAATTTCGAACCCCCGCTTCTCTGGCCATTCCAGCGAGATCTGCGCCGCTGGCTGTATGACTAGGGGCGCCGCCGATGGATTCATAGCATTCATTGTCAAAGACAATGATGGTTAGGTTCTCCGGCTTTTGCATCGCCACTGTAGCAAGTGTATTCAAGCCGAACAGCAGGCTTCCGTCGGACTCTAAAACCACGACCTTACGATGGGGCAGGCCGAGAGCTAACCCAAGGCCGAACGGCATCACGGTGCCCATCCCCGAAAGGAGCAAATTGCCATCCCGAGGTTTGACCATATCCCACTCTTGTTCGGTGACGCCCAATGTCACAACCACAAGTTGGTCCTGAATCCGAGGCGCCAGCAATTTTAAACAGTCGATTCGTTTCATCGCACGGTCTCCCCGGAGAAAAGCAGGGCCACGGGCCCGAGCGCCGTATCGAAGGTCTGCGTAATATCGCGTACACCGACTGCGATGTCCGGCTCTTTGCGGATCGTGACGTACGGGATTTCCAATGCCTGCAATATGGGCTCGGTGGTGCGGCCGATGGGGCGCCCGAAAAACGCTCGATCGCCCACGTCTCCGCGGTAACTCATCAGCAACAAAACCGGAAAGCAGTAGAGCCGTCCGAGCGCTTCAGTAGCAGAGCGCAGACCGGAATTTTCCATAATGATCGCCGCCCGCAACCCGGCGCACCAGGCTCCGGCGCAAATACAAACTCCTTCCGCCTCGTGAGTGACCGGGACGACTTTGAAGTAAGAATCTTTGGAGATGAGCTCGTATACCTCGAACATCCAGCTATCCGGAAGGACAGTAATCAACCTAATCTCGTTTTGCTTGAGAGCGTCAACGAGCAAACTTGCCGAGGAAGGTTTCATGAATTTTTTACCCAAGTGTCGTTGGTTTTTTACCGGCGCTTGTAAAGGCCGTCGATAAAACCGTTTGCATCGAGCTCCTGAATGAATCTCGAGTCGACAAAAATTTCCGGCTTGACCGTTTTGATCCGAGGATTTTGTTCGATCAGAGTATCCAAAACGGTCTTGATGCCTTCGAGGCTGGGATATTGTTTGCGTGGAAGCATATCTTCTGCAACAGCCCGGTCATACGCTTTTGAAAGCACCTCGCGATCACTGAGACCTTGCATGTACTTCGAGAGCACTTTGATGCCGTTTTCGCGATCGGTCTTCAGCAGATGAACCGCCTCCAGCTGCGATCTCACGAAACGCGCAATCATTTCAGGTTTTTCCCTGGTAAGCTTGCGTGTGGTGACAACGGCGGCATTCTGATAGGGAAGACCGAGCGCAGCGAGGTCGGCTAAAACATTAAAACCTTTCTTTTCCGCCGTGAAGGTATGAATTGCGGTGTAGACGGTGGCTTGCACCTTGCCGGTATCCAGCGCGGCCTGGCGAGTCAAAGGGCTCCCGATTTGAACGATCGTCGCATCTTTCCCCGGCGTGAGGCCGATTTTCTGCAGGGCGTAGCGAGCGATGAACTCGCTAGAAGAGCCGAACCTGCTGATGCCTACGGCTCCCCCGCGCAGCAGCGAAGCGGTTTTGATTTCGGGGCGGCTGACAAGCCACCAATCAAGTGCCACGGTTCCGCCCGCAACAAAAACGACGTCGGCGCCGGCCAGATGCGCATTGACTACGTCGGGGCCGGGATTGATCGTGATAGCTGTTTCGCCCGACAGCAAGGCCATAAACGCGGTGGGCGATGAGGTAAAAAAGACCGTATCCACGTCCAGACCGTTCTTGCGAAATATGCCGGCCTCTTTGGCCATCCATAATGGCAAATAATTTGTGCTGATGGAGCCGTAACCTACCGCGAGCTTCTCAGATTTTTGCGCGCGGGCATTCACGCCTAGAATTGCCACAATCACAACAACGCTGATTACTAGCATCCAGGGGTGCTTCATTGCGCGAGCCTTCTTAGCTCCTAGGCTTTGCCGGTTGGAATCTGATCTGTGAAAGCTTCGCAAAATGAAACTTCTTGTTCGTATCGCGCGGCAGTATCGTAAACTGGTGAATCGCGTATTCGTGTTCATATCGAGAATGGGCATTGACTCCATCCAGAGGAATAATGACCTCATAGCCATAGACGCGGCCGGCGGCGGAGCTGGTGTAGAGAACCGCCACATTGGTAAGCGAGCCTACCACCACTAGATTCTTAACGCACCGTTCGCTTAGGAATTTTTGCAGCTCGCCGCCGAAGAATTTGTCAAAAGCATCGGGATATATAACCGGCTCGGTGTCCCGGCGCTTGAGTGGCAAAGCCACCTCCTGCATTGGAGTGCCTCTGGTATGAGCGGAAATCGTATAAATGATAGGTACGCCGCGCGCCCGTGCGCGCTCGAGAAAGTTTCCCAGAGGTTTCATCAGCTTCGAGCAGACCTCCTTGGGATCGTGACAGCGCGCGCTCAGATCGAGGACGGCGATGGCCGTCTCGTTGACGACCAAACTCACAGGCTTAGGCTTTGGCCGGTTTGGTCCGTTCTTCTTGGCCATTTTTCTGTTCCTCCACCAAGTCCGTGTTGAATAACGCGCCGCAGCCGGGACAATAAAGCTGTTCCAGTAGGAAATGCTCAGTCAACTCTTGGAGCAAAGGCCCCGCCTGGGTGGGCGGTGAGAGCCTGCGGGCGCAGGAATCACGCCAATTTTCATTTGCGCGGCAAAGAACGCGGAGGCACTGCGTGCATCGGATCCACTCGCTAGCCTGGTCCGCATAGACTTCCAGATTCTCCCGCAGAGGGTGATTCATCGTGGCTGTTGTGTTCTTTTCTGTCTCAACTTAAGCCGAAGCTCTCGAGTCCCCGTTGGGTTCAGTAACTGTGTGCTCTCCTCGATGATGACTCCGTAGATTTGCTCCGCCGTTGCCTTGGAAACCAAACAGTTTCTCACGTCTTCGAAGACCAGTTGCGGCTCTCTTTCCAGCGGATCGCCATAGCCGCCGCCGCTCGCCGCTCGAATGTAAAGAACATCGTCATTCTTGAGTTCGACCTCGGAATAGGGCAGCAGTTTTCGCCGCCCACCGAGTTCGTTCAGCTCGCGGGGATACTTGCGCTGGGCAATCAAGCCCGGCAGCTTGCTTTCCTCCAGGAGCATGAGCAGGCTCGGAGCGGCCGGATAGCCGCCAAATATTCCTTGTCCTGAATTTCTTAATCCGGCAACTCCGAAGGCGATGAGCTTGATCTTGTCCTCCGGCGCATCGTGAAGTGCCATCGCGGCCTCCGCCCCGGCTCCGCCAACGAACTTCCCGGCCCCGCCGCCATCCGTCACGTGACGACGGAACAAATACATGAGCGGGAAATTCGATTCGATCCACTCCGCGTTGTGCGCGGTCAAATAGCCTCCAGAATTCATTCCGTCCCGATAAGAAGTCGCGCCGGCGCCGCTCAAGTCCAACAACGTCGAGACGTAATATCTGCCGTGCTGATTTACTCCCGCGTGCCGGGCGAGCCGAAAGCCCAGACTCAAGGCCATGACTTCTCGCTTCCACTTGTCGCTCGTCGCGAGCATCTGCATCAAGACCGAGCCGGATAGGTATTGCACAGTCTTCATGCCCGAGGTGGTGTTGAGCGAAACCGGCGCGGGATATTGAACATTGACCACCGTGCCTTCGGGAGCGATCACGTTGATAGGACCGAAAGCGCCGTGATTCCTAGGCAGGTCGTAGCCCAGCGTAGAAAGCACCGATTCAAAGCAAGCTCCGAAGGTAGCATGGTACGGCAAGTTGATGCCGCGGCGCGCTTGTTTATCGCTTCCGGTGAAATCGAAGGTCAAACGATCTCTTTCTTTGGTCAGGGTCAAAACGACTTTCCATGTTTCATCAGTCTCGATGGCGCCGGAATCCGTCCAGACTCCGTCGGGGATCTCTCCAATCCTCGCTCTCAAGATGGACTCGGAATGGTGTATCATGTCGGAAGAAACCGAAGTGATCAGCTCCGCTCCATAGTGCTCGATCATCTCTTGCATTCTGCTTTTGGCGACGTTATTGGCAGCGATCTCGCACTTTAAGTCCAGCCCCACCATGACCGGTTGACGGGTCATGTTGATGAGCGTGTCGAACACGTCCTGTCTAAGCTTGCCTCTCTCGACCAATTTGAGTCCCGGGATTCGCAATCCCTCGTGACAGATCTCGGTGGCACCCGGGGAGTTTCCGCCGGGAGACATGGCACCGATGTCCATCACGTGAACGAAGGTCGCGCTCCAGCCCAACAGCCGCTCCTTGTAGTGTATGGGCGAGACCATGTAGATGTCCGACTGATGGATCGCCGCAAGATAGGGATCGTTGATCAAGAAGGTATCGTCGGGATAAATACCGCCGCTTTCCTCGAATCGCTCTTTGATTCTTTTCACCGCGAATCCGGCGCAGGCTGCGTGGCGGGCCATAGATTCGCCTGCCGACAAAACATTTCCGTTAGCCGTATAGAGGGCAGCCATGTAGTCGTGCATCTGCGTGGTATTGACAGTCCCGCCCACCCGCTCCAGAGTCGTTCCCATTTCCAGGGTGATCTGATGAAGCCTGTGCGATAAAATTTCAAAGGTGACTGGATCTACGGTCATGATTATCTCAACCTCAGATTATTTCCTTGTCGCATGGCGTGGAAGCCAAATTTCGAAATCCTAATTCCGAAATCCGAAACAAACCAGAAATTAAATCCCAAATCCGAAACCCGAAACGGGCTCGTTTGGAATTTGCTAATGTTTTGAGCATTCGAAATTGTTTCGGATTTCGAGCTTCGAATTTCAATTGTCATGCATTGACCAGAAGTCTCACGTTGTGAAATTCGTCGACCATCGCGCGGTCTCTGAGATTCACGACGATGGTCGTTACCGGTGTCTCTATAATCACGGGGCCGGTGAGGGTTGTCCCCGGATCGAGCCTTTCGAAATCATAAATGTGAGTTGGAACGAAGGCACGCATTTCCTCGACATATACGTCTCTTCTTCCTTTTAATGCCTTTTCCGGGTCGGCGCTCTCGCTCGTTGGTGCTGACTTGATCTTAGGCTTCTTCAAGACTCCTACGGCAGTTACCCTGAAGATCAAAATCTCTTTTCCCGCCTCGCGGTATCCGGAACCCTTCCCGTAAGCCGTTTCGTACAGCTCATCGAATCGGTTGTAAAGCTCTTCCATGTCCGGTTGTTCTATTTCGAGTATGCCGGGAGGAAAAGGCACGCCGATTTCATGAACCTGATACCGATACCGCATATCGAGGCTGCGCACGATACGCATGTCTCCGTCCGTAAAACCAGCGAGGCGCAGATCCGTAACGGCCTTGCCAACGAGCGTAGAGAAATTGGCATTGAGTCGTTCCAAGTCCGCGGGAACCAGCAGATGATCCGACTTGCCGTATTCGTATATCACGTCGGAGCTGATGAGGCCCGTGGCTCCGTGAACGGACGCGGAGATCGGGATGACAACCTCCCTGATGCCAAGCTCCGCGGCGTAGCGGCTCGCATGCACCGGCCCCGCACCGCCGAACGCGAAGAGGACAAAATTTCTTGGGTCGTGCCCTTTCTCTACGGTCGCCTTTCTGATCAAGTCGCTCATGTGAGAGTTCGCGATCCGATAGATGCCGCTCGCCGCTTCGATGTCGTCCATGCCCAGTGGCTTTGCGATCTTGTCGCGAATGGCATTGAGAGCGGCTGTCTTGTTGAGCGACATTCTGCCACCCAAGAAATAGTTTTCATTCAGATAGCCGAGAACCAGATCGGCGTCCGAGACCGTTGGCTCGACACCGCCTAGTCCGTAGCAGACCGGACCCGGCTTCGCACCGGCGCCATGAGGTCCAACTTTGAGCAATTTCGTTTCGGGCTCGATCCAGGCGATGCTGCCGCCCCCAGCGCCGATCGACTCGACCCAGATTTTGCTCGACAAAATGCTGTGGCGAAGAATGACGGGCTTGTGCTCCCGTTCGATCACTCCATCCCGGATTACGCTGACTTTGAAAGTGGTTCCTCCCATGTCGGTGGCGAGTATGTTTTTCTTTCCAATCAGGCCGCCGAGAAATCCACTGCCGACGACGCCCGCCGCCGGCCCGGACTCGATGGTCCCAACGGCGTTTTTGCGCGTAGCCTCAATGCCCAAGACGCCGCCATAGGCTTGCATGATCAGCGGTTCTCCGGGGAGTCCCTTCTCTTTTAGAACTCTTCGAAGATTCTGCAGATAGGCGGAAATTCTCGGGGCGATGTAGGCGTTGAAAACCGTGGTCGCGGCTCGTTCGTATTCGCCGGCAAAGGGAGCGATCTCACTCGATAGCGTCAAAAAGACTGAGGGGCACTTTTGGGTAAATAGCTCCGCCAGAGCTCTTTCGTGAACATCGTTGGCGACGGACCACAGAAGGCAGATGGCAACGGAGTCGACCCTGCTGGCTGCCAATTTCTTAACAATCTCCTCGGCTTCAGCCAAATCGAGCGGGAAGATGATCGCTCCTTTGTAATCGACGCGCTCGGCGACCTCCTGCTCGCCGAAGGCGTCCACCAGGCAACCACCGGCAACCCGGTGCGCGCCGCCGCCGCCTTCGACGCGCTCGCCGAAGGCGACTCGCTGCGCGCCGATCCGGACGTCATC
>Ga0209684_1000077_pt1 | contig 17085 bp, 15 predicted proteins | sample PanSoiPlot6MoBio_FD_188322 | JGI IMG/M metagenome (GOLD analysis project Ga0209684, IMG submission 188322) | Tropical forest soil microbial communities from Panama analyzed to predict greenhouse gas emissions - Panama Soil Plot 6 MoBio (SPAdes)... | ecosystem: Environmental > Terrestrial > Soil...
CTTTTCCAGCACGGTTTTGGGCAACAACATCACCGTCGATGCCGAGATCGCGAAGCTGTCGCTGGTCGTCCGGGTGGCGCGCGAAGTCTGGGGTTGAAGGGAATCCTATTGCGGCACGGGGTGATGACGGAACCAGTCCGCCAGGAAATCAGCCAGGTAGCGGATCTTTTTCGACGTCTCGCGTCCGGGGGCCGAGACAAGAGAAAACTGAGACTCGCGTGTTGCCAGGCCAGCTTCAGGCACCCAGAAACGTCCTGATCTCTTGCGTCAATTCCTCCGGCATCTGGTCAGGAAGAAATGGCCTGTCGGCATTACCTTGCCCTCCGCCTGGACGGCCCGCTCTTGCCACGTTTGCAGAACGTCGTACATGCGATGGAACGGCCCCTTTTCGACCACAACACGAGCAGCGGGCACTGAATCTTTTTTTCAAGGTCTGCCTTATCGTGCGCGAGGTCGATCGAGCCTGCCGCGCGATAATCTTCACAAATGGCATGGATAGTGTCGGGCCAGCGAAAGATGCGCAGATATTCCTGAAACACGGCGGGGCTGATCCAGTCGGGCAGCGGTCCGTGAGCTTGTTCCCGCCAAGCCACAGCAAAGTGCACTTCAGAAAATATTCGGCGCTGTTCTGGACCATGGTTTCGGGAAACGGCGACGGCTGAACCAATGATAAAAAATCGTCGCGAACTCTTGCGTGATGTGCTGATACAGCAGATAGGTCGGCACAATATCCAGAATGACGAGCTTCGTGAGCGCTTCAGGGTGATCGAGGGCCAGACGATACGCTACGCGTCCGCCCCGGTCATGCCCCACGAGCGCGAATTTCTCAAATCCCAGATGCGTCTTCACTTCCAATTGATCCTGCGCCATCGCCCGCTTTGAATACGCGAAATGATCCCCACCTCCGGGCGGTTCGCTGCTGTCGCCATAGCCGCGCAAATCCGGCATCACGACAAAATAATCCTGTGACAGCGTCGGCGCGACCTTGCGCCAGAGCACATGGGTCTCCAGAATACCATGCAGCAGAAGCAATGGCGAACCGTTGCGGTTGCCACCGTAAACGGTGTTGATCGTGGCGCCCGAAGTCTTGAACTGCTCAGTCTTAAACCCTTTGAAAAATTCCTTGTGCTGAGTATCGGGTTCAGCCTGTGCATGCGTACCGTGCGGTAGTGTCCTAATTTGAAATCACGGCTTCATCTCTTGCTCTGTCGGTTTTGCAATCTGTTCTTTTTGCTGAGGCGTAAGGTTCTCAGCGCGAATAAAACCCAACGCTTCATATCGAGTGGCACAGGTAGAGGCTTGAATGGAATCAACTACGGGAAAATACCCTCGGCAAGTAATCTGCTCACCGGTTTTTGGATGGACTAGCAAAACCGTTGCGCCATCACAGCCAGCAAGTAATAGCGGTAAGAAAATTAGTAACCGTTTCATGCTTCCCTCTCTATAACCCTCTATTTTTGCTTCTTTGCTTCCGCTACTATGTAAGCTTGGACTGCATTGAGGGCACTATTGATTGGCGGGACTCCTAAAATGGCAACATAGCGTATTTCACCGTCATCGGTCTTGTAGCTCCACGCGTAGGCTCGTTTTGCGGTCACATGATCGGGCAACGTAAATACTTCAACGGTTCCATGCCATGCAGTCTTTCCCTCAAAGGTCTCATGGATGGAAACCGACACTAGATGCTCGCTATTGCATCCATGTAAATCTTTGATCGCTTTCTGTAGTCCTTTTATTTCTGTCATGAAGCCATTTCTACCAGGTTTTGATCGGTGAGCGGACCGTTGACAACGCCGGCGCTCATTGCTGGTGTCATTTTCAATGTACGATGAAACCGAACGAAATTATAGAAGCAAAAATATAAGTCCATTGCCGCTTGGAAGTTTTCAAGTTTTTTTGAAAAACCATTGGTCAATCTCGTAAGGCGTCGGCAATGCATTCGAATGGGAAACATAGTAAATTCCATTGTGTCTACGAGTAGAGGGCGCAAGATGTATGCCATCGGGCAAGAAGCCACTATATTCAATTGCTGTTGTAAGAGAAGTGATGGGAATTTGCGTTGAAGGTCCGCCACCGAGAACTCAAAAATTCCGCCAGCAATCGCCGATAAACACAACTGTAGGAGCCGAAAGGTCCTGCCGAAAGACCGTAACCAGCGTCACGCGCCCTGTTCTGGACGGTGGGGGTATTGTATCAATTCGCCTCATAGACACAGGCCTAGACATTTCCCAGATCGCGGTACATTGCGGTAAGAGGGCTTTTAAATGAGCTGGCTGTAAGATGGATCGATGTCAGCTCTTTATTTCCCGGACGCTCGCTTTGAGGAGGGGCGTGCGTGATTTTGGATTTTAGATTACCGATTTTCGATTAAGGAGAAAACGAATGCACGAGAAAAATCGAATTCCGTTCGGTTTCTCTTGGTCTCATTGCCGACGATCTCAAACGCCGCATTGACGAAGCCAGCTGCTACGTCCCTCTCGAGCAACTGGCGCTCAGTCCCCAATGCGGTTTTTCCAGCACGGTTTTGGGCAACAACATCACCGTCGATGCCGAGATCGCGAAGCTGTCGCTGGTCGTGCGGGTGGCGCGCGAAGTCTGGGGTTGAAGGAAATCCTATTGCGGCACGGGGTGATGACGGAACCAGTCCGCGAGGAAGTCGGCCAGGTGGCGGATTTTTTTCGGCGTTTCGTGTCCGGGCGCCCAGACAAGCGAAAGCGGATGAACGGGAATCGGAAAGTCGGCAAGCACTTCGCGCAGGGCTCCAGACTTGAGATCCCCTCTAACGCAATAGGCCGGCAAGATTGCGATGCCTAGAGCCTCTAATGCGGCCTTGCGCAATACCAGTACGCTATTGGAAGCGAATGGTCCCTGCACTTTTACCGAGGCTAATCCCGTGGCGTCACGGAGACGCCAAACCCGGTCGCTCGGATCCGAGTTCACGTGGATTAAACACTGATGTTGAGTGAGATCTCGCGGCCGGCGTGGCTCGCCGTGTCGCGCGAGATATTTGGGCGAGGCACACAGCAGCCAACGCAAATTGGCAATTTTTCTGGCCACCAGGCTTGATTCGCGAACCGGTGTCGTATGCACAGCGACATCGAATCCGCGTTCGATAAAATCGTAGCTCCGAAACGAAAGGTCATCGAGCATGAGACTGATATGAAGATGAGGATAGGCCGCCGCGAAACTCGCGATCGCGTCGCCTAGCGCCAATGTAGTAAGAGATTTGGGGGCAAGAATTTTTAGCGAGCCGGCGGGCTCCTTTTGCAACCGTTTGAGGGAAGTGTCTTGTGCTTCGATCTCCTTAGTAATTCGCTGGCAAAAATTGAAATGCTCCGCCCCGGCTTCTGTCAGAGTTATGCGGCGTGTCGTCCGCGTCAGCAGCCGAACACCAAGGTGTTTCTCCAGGTCCGTCACATGGCGCGAAATCAGCGCGCGCGACAGGCCGAGAGTCTTGGCAGCCTCGGAGAAACTGCCAAGTTTAATGACTTCGACAAAGCTCTGCATGGTTCGAAAACGGTCCATAGCGCGATCCGATTAGTCAACCATCTGCAACTCTGTTGTTAATATTTCCGCTCTTCTCTGGGCAAATCCGGAAGAGTAATGTTTGGTTCACGTCGGCAAGCGGTTCAATAATCCGCCGCCGATCGATTAGAGCACTTGTAAAGTGAACAATTCAAGGTCTACTGAGGGCTAGGGGCGCTCTTTTACTAGAGGGTTAGAGCAACATGACGAAACGTCGCAAGGGGAAAGTCAATTGGGGAGCAGCGATTGTCGCTGCTTGTTGTTCCTTTTGCTGGTGGGTGCCTGGAATGGCCGTCGGAGCAGAACCACTAAAAAAAATTCGCGTCGCCATTCCAAGTATAGTCATTGATTTCGGGCCGCTATGGATCGCGCGGGAGAAGGGTTTTTTCCGCGACGAGCGTCTTGATGTCGAAATCATCTACAGCCAGGGAAATATCAGAGGCGTTCAGGCTCTGCTCGCCGGCGAGGTGCAGTTCGGCATCGGCGGTTCAGCGGGACCCATTGGCGCGCGTGCGGGCGGCGAAGGCGTGGTGATCGTTGCCGTCCCTATGAACCGGCTGGACTACACTTTCGTCGCGCGTCAGCCGGTAAAGAGCGCGGCCGATCTCGTCGGCAAGAAAATCGGCATCGGTTCTGTGGGTGGTTCGGACGAAGTCGCCACCCGCATCGCTCTGCAGCATTTGGGCGTCGATCCGGCGCAGGTGACGACGCTGGCCAGTGGAGGATCGGCGGAGCGGCTAGCTGCATTGCGAGCGGGTGCCGTCGATGCTGCCACAGTTGGTGGCGCGACTTTCATCGGCGGCGGCGCCGGCCTGTACAAGGTTTTGGATCTGCTCGATCTAGGTGTTGAATTTCCGTTTACAGCGATATTTACCACGCGCAGATTCACCGCGGCCAATCGTGATGCAGTGATGGGGCTCATCCGCGGCTATATGTTGGGCGTTCGTTTCTTTCAGCAAAACAAGGAGGAAGCACTGGCGATTACCGCCCGCAATCTCAAGACGTCTAACCGCGATCTGCTCGAGCGGCAGTGGCAATACGTGAAAGACCATGTCTACGAGAAGGTGCCGATGCCGACCGAGAAAGGGTTCAAGTTGGTTTTTGATATGATGGCGCCAAGAAATCCTAAAGTAGCCGTGCTGCGGATGGACGATGTGTTTGACGCGAGCTTTGTTAAAGAGTTACTGGATAAGGGGTTCTTTAAACCCTAATACGACATTATGTTGAAGCGGCAATGGCGATGAGCCCTATAGCCGTGGGCAAAGGGACAGTGCCTTGAGGGCCACCCCGCAATCCCCTAAGGGTGAATGATTCGTGGGGCCAGTGCCTGCAAGCGCCCTGCACGCTTAAGTGCCCCCGGCTTCCGGTCTCACCGCCATTAAGCGGCGTAAGTTTTGTCGGATTAAAATAAATAGCGAGGTTTAAGCTAATGGCGACGAAATCAGCTAATGCGAACGGAGCGAGGATAGATGTTCACGCCCATGCCTTTACGCCCGAGTTTACGAGAGTGTTAAGAAAAAGCGTATGGCGGCCGCTTGCCATAAGAAGCATCTGGGAATGGGATGAAAAGAGATTTTTGGGTGAAATGAATCGCTGGGATGTCACGTTACAAGTCCTGTCATTGCCTCAGATGTACGAGTACTTCGATTGGGGAAATCGCCAGCCAGCGGTTGAAATGTCTCGGGTTGCTAATGATGAATACGCGGAAATATGCGCAAAGCATCCAGACCGGTTCAGGATGTTCGCATCCATTCCGATGATGGACGGCGACCAGGCGTGCAAAGAGCTGGAAAGAGCAAGGCGTTTCCCCGGATTCTCCGGTATTACTCTCTGCACCCATATTCGAGAGCGCGCGCTGGATGAACCCGAATTCGCGGCCTTCTTCGATTATGCCAATGAGAATGGTTTAGCCATGTTTCTCCACCCGCTGGAGCGGCCGTTGCCCAAAGAGTGGAACGTTTACCGTCTCGATCATTTGATTGGGCTGCCGGTGGATACGACCTTTGCGTTATCGAGACTCGCGCTAGCAGGCTTCTTCGACAAATATTCCAACCTCAAAATCATTGCCGCTCACGTTGGCGGGGCAATCCCTTTTTTGGCCCGTAGAATCGAAAGAGCCTTTCGCGAGGGCAAAAGCCAGCACAAACCGAGCCATTATTTTGGCCAACTCTTTTACGACACGGCGGGACCCACGGACGAAGCCATCGTCGCCTGCGTTGCCAGAATGTTTGGTTCCGAACAAATCGTATTCGGCACTGACTATCCCTTCGGACTCGGGCAAGAGGGAAAGCAGTACACTGAACATGCCGTTGGGGTGGTCCAAGAGTCGGGTTTGAGCGAAACCGATTTGGCAAAAATATACGGCGGCAATGCGCGCGAGCTGTTGAATCTCTCGTAGCCTTGTGCGGCAATAGCGCAATTGAACTTAGAGATCTCGCGCAAAATACGCCAAGGCCGCAAAAATCCGAAATTCGAATATCGAAATCCGAAACAAACGCGGAAAAAATCTCAAATCCGAAAATCGGCTAAACATCTGAAGGCAAGTCATTTTGAATTTTCCCGCGTTGTTTGGTCATTTTATTTTGTTTCGAATTTCGGATTTCGAGCTTCGAATTTGAGTTTATGGTTAAAGGAGCCGTATAAGATGATTCGCGTTGCATTCGTGATCGGTGGCTATCCGCCCGAGGAGCATAAACGCCGTGCCGATGTGGCGTTGTCCTACTCAACGCCGGAAATTCAAGTCGGCATCGTCGATGTCGCCGCCAGCCCGTATTTTTACGGCATGACGCCCACAGAAATTCAGCTCGTGGCGCCGGCGTTTATCGATGCCTTCAAACGTGCCGAAAAGGAGGGCTACGACGCGGTGGTGCCCTTGGGGACGCTGGACCTCGGGGTGGACGGCGGCAAATCGGCCGTCGACATTCCGGTTGTCGGGCCGACAGAAGCCTGCTTGCATGTCGCTTCGCTCATCGGCGACCGTTTCGGCGTTATGGTTTATCATCCCAGCCTGGTGGCATTTTCCCGCGCCATTATCAGGCGCTACGGGATGGAAGATCGGATTGTTGATTTTGGCGTAAGCGGTTTCGATTTGCCTGACTTAGCGGCGCACCACGATGAGGTCGTCGAGAACTTCGTCAACGAAGCCAAACGCCTCGTAAGGCAAGGCGCTGAAGTGATCTATCCGATGGGCATCAGCCAGTGCCCGGTGCATATCAAGCCTGATTGGCTGCAAGAGCAACTGGGCGTTCCGGTGGTCGAAGGTTTTGGCACGCCGATTCGGATGGCGGCGCTGCTGGCCGGGCTCGGCTTAAAGCAAAGCCGCCTGCGATGGGTTAAATCGCGAAATGTCTGAATGCGTCGTTGGTTACCGCAGCCTGCATCTGTAGATCTTCCGTGCAAAATGTTTGACAGAACGAGTTCGAAAAATTTTCTTTCGCCAAGCGCTCTAAGCTCGCAAAGAATCCAGAAATCCCCCTTTCATCCCTCCTGCAATAAAGGGGAAAGAGGGGGATTTGATGAACCTTGGAAAGGAGGCAGTAAAAATGGCGAATTACGAAACGATCCTCGTGGAGCGTGAAGAGGGAGTTGTCACCGTTACGTTCAACCGCCCGCACAAAAAGAACGCCATGAGCCCGAAGCTGCACCATGAGATGGTGGAGCTGCTGAGCACGCTCCGGTATGACAAGGACCTGCGCGTTTTGGTCATTACCGGGAAGGGAGACAGTTTTTCGGCGGGAGAAGATTTGAAAGAATTTTTCTACGAACAGCGGGAGCGTCGCGAATTCGAAGCGCTGTTGGACAAAGCCCTGGAGTGGCGCGTCCGCCTATTGCGTTCTTTCCCCGTGCCCACCATCGCCATGGTGAATGGCTGGTGTTTTGGCGGGGCATTTTCCATCGTTGCCGGATGCGATATCGCCATTGCCGCCGACGAAGCGATGTTCGGCCTATCGGAAGTGAACTTCGGTCACTTTCCCGGCGGACCCGTGAGCAAACAGATCTCCGCCATCATGCGGCCGCGGGAAGCGGTCTATTACATCCTCACCGGGGATCAGTTCAACGGCAAGCGGGCGGCGGAGATCGGCTTGATTACCTACTCCGTCCCGCGGGCTCAGTTGGAAGAAGAAGTAAAAAAGCTGGTGCAAAAATTATGCGCGAAAGAACCGAATGCGTTGCGCGCCTGCAAAGAGGCCTACCGCGACAGCTTGCTGATTCCTGACATGGACGCGGCGCTCTCTTACAGCACAGCCAAAAGCGACCAACTGTCTTTCTTGCAGAACAGCGCCTGGAAGGATCAAGGGATCAAGCAGTTTATCGAAGGTAGCTATCGTCCCGGCAAAGGGCCGTACAAGAAAGATGGCTGACGTCAAAATTTCTAAATAAAGTATTCACCGCAGAGACCCGGAGTTCGCAGAGTTCGGAGAATTTTAAGTCAAAACCTGTTTCCTCTGCGCCCTCAGCGCCTCCGCGGTGCAAGTCGCCGGGTTCTACTTCGCAGGAAAACCGTAGGACGTCGCGCTATTTCTTGAAGACGGCTTTGAAGAAACCTTCCTTTTCAAGCTTGCGCGCGATTGTTAGATCAAAGACCTGGGCAATCAAAGCATTCTTGGCCACCGGCTCCCGTGCGCTTACCTCTTCCACGAGTTCTTGGAAGCTCTTGGGATCAGGCTCCAGGTTTTCCGCGTAAAACTCGTTGGCGATGAAATCATAGGCCTTGCTGAGAATGTCCGCCTCGTTGGATTTCATATAGCGCGCCAAGGCCTTGATGCCTTCCTCGCGATTGCGTTTGAAGCGCGCGATGCCTTCGACAAAAGCTTTGATAAAGGCCTCGGCAGCGGCTGGGTTTTCGCGTAAAAATTTCGCCGACACGACAGGGCCGAGGTACGGATAATTGAGGCTCACCTGGGCGAGGACAGTATAGCCCTGCTTGGACAGCCGCAGTCCGGACATGAAATCGAGGGCAGCTCCCTGAACGGCGCCGGACTGTAACGCCGCCAGCCGCTGGGGCGAACCGCCCACCTGAAGCATCGTGATGTCTTTGTCGGGATTCAGTCCCAGATTGCGCAGCGCAACGCGCGAGGCGATGGCGCTCACGTCGCCCAGCCGGTTTACCGCTATTTTGCCTCCGGCGAGCTCCTTTACGCTCTTGATTCCCTTTGCGACGATCAGACTGTACGGAAAAATTTTCGAGGTGACGCCGAGGATGCGAACGTCTCCGCCGCGCAGCACCGCCGTCATGGTTTCAGCGATGCCGTTCTGCGCCGCCTGGGCTTGCCCGGCGAGCATGGCTTGAAGCAAGACGCTACCGCCCTGAATGAAGACGAGCTTGCCGTCCAGTCCATATTTTTCGTAAAGGCCGGCATCGCGGGCGAACCAGAGGGGAGCAAATTGGCTGCTGGTTGTGGGGTAGGCGATAACGATACTTTCCAGCGCCCCGGCGGAGCGCGGCCACAGGCTCCAGGCCAGGGAGCAAAAAACAATTGCCTGAATCAATCTACGCACGTCTGTGCCGTCTAGCAGTTCAACGTTCAAAGTTCAAGGCTTGTCCTGAGCGGAGTGAAGGATCGGCTTAATGCTCTCGGAACATTGAACCGCGCGCTCTCAAGGGCGCGACTTTGGCCAGCGTACGCGGCTCTGCTTGAGGCCGAGGCCGGCAAGCAGGGCCGCCATGCGGATTGGCGCGCCGATGGCTTCGACGACGGGAACGCCGAGCCGGTCTTGAAGCCAGTCCGGCTTGATGTGCACCGGACATTGGCTGATGCCCATGGGGATAATGACTTCGGCGCCTTGCCTAATTAGCCGTTTGGCTTCGTTGACGAAGTTCTCGACGACCTCATCGTGGTGCGCAGCCAGATCCGGCAAGTCGAAACCGGTGACGCCGAAATCGACCACATGGTGCTCCATGCCGTATCGGCGCACGATGCCGCGTAAAAACGCCATCTGGCTTTGGTGGTATACAATCAGTCCGAACCGGTCGCCCACCAGGGATGCGACGTGCAGAGCGGCTTCCATGGGCCCGATGACCGGAATATCGACAGCGGATTTACCGCCGTCCACACCAAGCTCTAGCGTTCCCAGCGGTACCACCGCATCGTAGCCTTCTTTCTCCGCGCGCTTGAAGCTCTCGATGAAGGCCGGGGCCACCCACTGAATTTCTGCGGGGGTCATGCCGTAGAAGTATGGGCTCGCCGCGACGTCGACAATCCCAACCTGAACTTCTTGCGTGGAGTAAGACAAAGCGACGTCGGCGCGTCGCTTGTGCTCCTCGGGCGGATAGCCGCCGATGACAAAGGCAACTCGAATCATAAAATCTCCCAAAAGATCCTAAAGCGCCTCGGCGCTTCGAGAGCATGTACCGGCTTTTCTGTACAGGGAGTAGGAGCTATGTGTCAACGGCACTGACAAGCAAGCCAGAAGTCAGAGATCGGAGATCAGAAGCCAAAGTTCAGGCGTTCACTTTCTACGCACGCTATTTGACTACGACCTTCCCCAGCTCCGTGCTCCCGGCCCCTGCTCAAAAATAACTCAACACTCAGTACTTGTCTTTATCACCAGCGGTATTGGGCTCCATGAATAGGCTGGCCACGACACCGAGCAGCATCAAAATGAACCCAGTCAAAAAGGCACACCAGATGGCGTGGGCGAGAATATCGACCAGGCGGGGCAGCAGCTCCGGTGGCAGGAGAGCACGCATGACAGGCTCGAGCAGATTCTGGGGATTGTCGATTTTTTCTCTAAGGTTGGCTGAGAGTGGCGCGCCAGTGCCAGCCCCAAGTCGCTCCAAACCATGTTGCATTTGATTGAGCAGCACCGTTCCCAGAAGGGTCACAGCAAATGCGCCACCGAACGTTCTGAACAACATGAGCGTTGAAGTCGCTGCACCGATGCGCCGGAACGAAACGGCGGACTGCACAGCGACCAGGGTCGTAAGGTTCGTCAAACCCATACCGATCCCTATGACGACCGCGCTGAAGAAAACTACAACAATTCCACCCGCTGACATCGGCGCGACGAATAGACCATAACCGAGTGCTAACAAAACCATTCCTACCGCGGCCATGCACCGATAGCCCATGCGATTAATCGATCCTCCGGCAAGGAGGCTGCCAGCCGTCCAGGCGAGACTTAAGAGCAACAACGCCAAACCGGTTCTTGAAGCGCTGATGCCCACGACGCCTTGCAGATATAGCGGCAAGTAGCTAATGGCGCCGAAAACGCCCATGGAGGCCAAGGTCGTTACGAGAATAGAGGTCTTGAATAATTTCAGCTTAAAGAGGTCCAATGGAACAATAGGTTCTACCGCATTCCGCTCGATGACGAAGAAAACAGCCAGCGCCACCAGTGTGAGCGCCATCAGCCACCAGAGCTTGGCGTCCAACGGCTGGTGCACTCGAGCGCTCAGAGACAAAGTGTAGAAGAGAAGCATCAAGCCGACCAGCAACGTGGCGGCACCGAGTAAGTCAAGTTTCGGTTTGTGCCTTTCTGCCGCTGCTTCTTTCATCCCGAGAACGATGAGGCTTGAGGCTGCTGCGGTAATAGGGAGGTTGACGAAAAAGATCCACCGCCAGCTCCAGTGCTCGACGATGAGGCCGCCCGCCAGCGGCCCAAGAATCGAAGAAATTCCCCAGATACTGCTAATGAGACCCTGCATTTTAGCGCGCTCGTCGCTTGGGTAGAGAGTGCCAACGATGATAAACGCCAGCGCATAAATCGCACCGCCACCGAGACCTTGGATGGCGCGGAATAGAACCATCATCTCCATACTCTGCGCTGCGCCGCAGAGTATGGAGCCAAGCACAAAAATGCCGATACCGGCGAGCATCAAATTGCGCCGGCTGAAGAGGTCGGAGAGTTTGCCGAATATCGGAGTTGCCAGCGCCGACGTGAGCATATAGATGGAAAAAACCCAGCTGTAGAGTTCCAGTCCGCCGAGCTTCGCCACGATGGTTGGCATGGAGGTGCTCACAATGGTCGCGTCGATGGCAAATAGAAAGATGACCAGCATGACCCCGGCCGTGGCCAAGATCCGTTTAGGATCCGCGCTGTGAGATGGTCCTTCGGAAAAATTCACGTTGCGCAATCGGGTGGAGTATTCATGACTTGAACTAGTGTGGTGGAACTAAAGTTCGTTGAAGAAGTCTTTGACGATCCCCCTTTGGGGGACTTTCAACGGCCGACTGTTTGAATTTCTTAACGGTCTTTAGTTACACGACACTAGATTGTAGTGATAGTCAAGCAATGCCTGAGAGAATCGAAGCAAGTAGCGAGAATGGTGAACCATAGACAAGCTCGTCAACGGCGCCGGGACCGCCCTTTGGTTCTCTCAATGTTTATGCTAGCCTTTTCGTCAGAAAGATTTCAGGACTGGTATGGGACTGGAGGTATAGATTATGTTTGAAGGTCTCTTTCAACCTGCTCACCTTCTGGTCATTTTCGTGATTGCCCTTGTCGTTTTCGGTCCGAAAAAACTTCCCGAACTTGGAAAAGGGCTCGGTGAAGCGATCCGTGGATTCAAAAAAGCACTCAACGAAGATGATAAACAGGCAATCACGGGATCTGAATCCTCCAACAACGAACAGAAGCAGAGTGACCGATAGTATCGCCGCTGATTTTTGCTGAATACGATTGAAGAAAAATAGTTTTGTTCGCCGCATCTAGGCTCTTAGCGATCACACACACATCGCCACCCCGTTGCGGTTTTCAGTTTGCGCAGCTAACGTTGTCAGCACTCCCCCTCCTCAGTCACCGATTGGCGAACCGCAGCGAAGCTTTCATGGCGAAAAACACTGGCGCGGAGTAAGATCATTGGGTCGGTTCACGTCGCACATCTTTGTCGACAAAAGTGATGCCGGGATTCGCCTAATTGCGGCGTTCAAGTTACTGAAGGCCGTGCTGCTCTTGGCGCTGGGATTTGGTGTTGCGGCGCTGTTGGATAAGCGGCTGGCGTACAACCTGCACCACTGGATAACGGTTCTATTGTTAAGGCAGGACAATCGATATCTTCGCGCGGGCCTCGCATGGTTGACGGGAATCGATCATCGAAATCTTCGGCTCTTCGAGATCGGCACGTTCTGTTATTCGGGACTTCTTTTTACCGAGGGCGTCGGCTTGCTTATGTTAAAGCGCTGGGCAGAGTATTTGACGGCGCTTATCACTGCCTCGTTTATCCCATTTGAATTCTTGAGTGACGTGAGACGGTTCGGCGCCGGAAAAACAACGGTCCTCTTTCTCAATGTAGCAGCGGTGTGGTATCTGTCGGCACGGTTGTGGAGCAAATCCGGGGAATCTGTAATCAATCGTCGCCCTGAATCTAATACATACGCAGCAGGGCGGCGCCTTTAAAGCCAAGCATAGGCGGCAGATCTAACTTGAGCTGGATGGGATAAACAGGGACATTACTCGATGAACTTTACTCAGGAACAATCTGAAACCCAAGTCCACATTCGGAAAGGACTTCGCTGGTATAACGTCTTGATTCCCTTCCTGGTCGTTCTCTTGACCGTCTTGGCCTTCTTTCCATCTTTGCACAATGGTTTCGTGGATTGGGATGACGACGCAAATTTTCTCGACAATCCCTTCTTCCGGGGTCTGGGTTGGAACAACCTGCGCTGGATGTTCACGACGGTCTATCTGTCGAATTATCGACCGCTAACCTGGGTGACTTTTGGCTTCGACTATATTCTATGGGAGATGAACCCTTTCGGTTATCACCTGACCAGTCTGCTCCTGCACGGGGTCAACGGACTGCTCGTTTATTTTCTTGCCCTTCGGTTGCTGTCGCTAAACGCGTCCGGCGAAACGGCTTCGCACGGGGTTCGCCTGAGACTAGTGGCGGGTTTGGCCGCGCTGGTATTTTCTATTCACCCACTCCGCGTCGAACCTGTGGTCTGGTTATCGGCGAGGAATCATTTGCTTTCGGGTCTTTTCTACCTGTGGGCGATTCTTTGTTACTTGCGAGCCGCAGAAAATTTCACTCCTAACCCGCGACGGTGGCGCTGGTTCGCTGCGGCTGTAATCCTTTACGGCTTGTCGCTGCTTGCCCAGTTGAGCGGCATCACATTTCCGTTGGTCCTCCTAGCTCTTGATATTTATCCCCTAAGGCGGCTCGGAGGCGGTCCCGGAAGGTGGCTTGGAGCAGAAGCTCGCCTTGTATGGTTGGAGAAGGTGCCTTTCTTGCTCCTCGCGGCGAGCAGCGGATTGTTTGCGATGCTTGCAAAACAAGAAGTGCTCTTTTCTTTCGAACAACTGGGAGTATTGCGTCGCGTCGCTCAGTCCGTATACGAGCTGGTCTTTTACGTTTGGAAAACAGTTATCCCTGTGGGGTTGTCGCCGCTCTATCAGTTGCCGTTTGATTTCAACCCTTGGGCCTGGCCGTTTCTCGTGAGCGGAGTGGTCTTGCTGGTGGTTAGTTTGGGCCTGTTCGCTCTCCGGCACCGATGGCCCGCCGCTTTGGCGAGTTGGGTTGACTATCTGGTGATCGTGATACCGTATGTGCTTTTAGTACCGGTTTTAGGCAGCGCTCAAAACGGGCCTCAGGTTACGGCTGACCGGTATAGCTACCTCTCGTGTCTTCCATGGGCCGTTCTGATCGGAGTTTTCTTGCTCCGTTGGCAAAACTGGCTGAGCGAACGAGGTGGCTGGAGAACGGTTTTTCTGGGAACGCTGCCGGCAGTTGTCATAGTGGCGGCATTGATGTCTTTGACATGGAAACAAACTCAAGTCTGGCATGATCCGGAAGTTCTCTGGAGACATGCGGTGGCGGTGACGGACAATTCGCCTTTCAGATCCATGGGCGCGCATTACAATCTCGGCAACGTTCTACGAAAAAAGGGTAGCTTGGACGAGGCGGCGGAGCATTACCGCCAATCGCTGAGTCTTAATCCTCTCTTTCCCGAGACGCACAATAATCTGGCTCTGGTCCTGGTCCAGTCGAAAGATCTCGTTGAATCTCAAAAACATTTTCAGGAAGCGGTGCGCCTTCGCCCGAGTTATTCTGAAGCGCGAGCCAATCTGGGTAATGTCTTGTCGATGCAGGGTGAGCCCGAGGGGGCGATTGAGCAGTATCGGGAAGCTTTAAAAACCTCCCCGCAGCTGGACGGCGTACGCTATAATTTGGCTCTGCTCCTGGCCAAAACGAACCACTTTGCCGAAGCCAAGACCGAGTTTCAGGAGTTTCTCAAAAGACAACCTGATTCGGTGGAAGGACACTACATTTACGGAACCATTCTTCTAGCGCAGCGAGATTTCGAAAACGGGATGCGGGAATTGGGAGAAGCGTTGAGACTGCGTCACGACTTTGCCGACGCGCATATAACTCTCGCCCGCTTTCTTTGGCTTCAAGGCAAGCGCGAGGAAGCAGCCAAGCATTATCAAGAAGCGCTGCGGATATTGAAGTCAGACAACCAATCCAAGCCATCGCAATAGAGCTAAACTGTGCGGCGATCTTTAGACAATCGCCATAGGTGAATCAAAAAGTCCAAGCATTGTTTAGGGCCGAGTTTACTCTGCCCATTTTTCCGCTCGTCAAACAGATAAGGGATTTCTTTGATTGTCTGGTACTTACCCCGGGCCAACACCTCTAAGAGGATTTTGTATCCAATGGGTCTGAGCGCCACGGACTCGATGACCGTGCGCTTCATGATAAAGTATCCCGACATCGGATCCCGAACCGATTGCACGACCTCAGGAAGAACCAGAGCGGTTATAAGCTTTGCTCCGAGGGCTATCAATTTTCGCGCAGGTCGCCACTCGCTTACCCCACCTCCCTCGACGTTTCTGCTCGCAATCACTATGTCTACCTGTGAGTCGAGAATGGTTTCCAACAAAATTGATAAAACTTCCGGCGGATGTTGTAGATCGCCATCCATGACTCCCAACAGCTTTCCTGTCCCTGCTTTCCATCCCGTGATCACTGCTGTGGTCAGGTCCTTCTGGCCCCGGCGTCTTATGAGCTTTAGGCGGCAATTTTGTTGCGCTAGTTCCTGAACCGCTTGCCAGGTTCCGTCAGGACTGTCGTCGTCAACAACGATAATCTCAAAATCCGTGAGCGATTTTTCCAAGAGCGCGGTTGTGCGCTGGAGCAGCGGCACAATGCTTGGCCGTTCGTTGTAGGTTGGGATTACGAGGGATAGTAACATTATTTTGGGACGCGTCTCTCGAGGCGGGATGGGACCTTATCATCAATACCCGCTGGTTGAGTGAATGTGTTCGCAGTCGCGAAGCGCGGAATCGTTATTGATGAGATTATTAGTATGTGGACACCTAATATTGATGCGAACGACGCCCAAGCCCTTCCGAGCGCGAACCATGGGCCTGTGCCTTGTAGGCCACCACCCCCTCCTCTCCAAGGTAGCTACTCCCACGGTTTGGGCCTGAAGAAACCTTCACGCTCGGGTGCTCGCGCTCTCCATGACTCGGCTCTCGTTCGGTGCATGGTTACTTATCAATTTCTGAATTGTTGGAACCTCAACGCTGGAGTTGCGAATACGAGGGACTTCACCTTCTCATGAGAAACTCTTCACGTAATTGTTGATAGGGTTTTTCCAACTGCACCGCGTCTTCAGGTGTGATGAGCAAAATCCGTACGCCTTTGGCCTCAATGTCGATATCGGAATATTTCGGGCGCAGCCCGCGCCTTCCCGAAATCCGTCCCAAATCGAGAAAGATCTTTTGCGCGGTCTCAGAAAGGAGATAGTCATCTAGCAAGGCGGCGGAATAGGGATGAGGCGCCTTCCTGGTCACGCTGAGGGGGCTCGGCGTCGCTGGTGTGGGATCCGGATAAGAAATTTCCACCGGACAACCCTTGGTGTGCTTTAGGTCGGCAACCCGATAAACATACAGATCAATGGCCCCTTTGAATTCCCCGGCGCAGAGCAACTGTGTCAAGAGCGTGTGACCTTTACGAACGACAACTTCGTTTTTGGTGATCGCTTGCAAATATTTCTTGGTTTTTTCCGATCCCCAAGTTTTTAGCCACCCCATAAGCGATTTGTCTGGATCCATATCGATGGCAAAGTTACCCTTCCACTTGGGGTCCAAAAAGTCTTCATACTTTTTGGGTACATCTCCCGGAGCCACCAGGCGTGTATTGAAAGCGATGGCCGCCACGTTGTAGTCGTAGGCCGTCCAATATCCTTGGCGATCTTTGTGCGTGTCGAAATAGGCAGTTCTCTCTGGAGAGGCATAGCGTCCCAAGATGCCCGCCTTCATCAAAGCCGGCACATGCTCGTTGCTCGGGCCCACGACGTCGGCTTCAAACTTTCCACCCCTAAACTCCGTCAATACCCGATTCGCGATTCTTTCGCCCGAAGCACGGTAGGCGTCGAGTTTCACGGGATAGCGCTTTTCAAAATCGACTTTGACTTTTTCCAGATGATCCGCGCTCAAGTTGCCGTATAGCACCACTTTGCCCTCGGCCTTGGCTCCTGCAATAAGGACCTTTTCCCGCTCGTCGCGCGACAGCTTGGATAACTCCCGCCAGATCTCTTCTGGTTCTTTCCCCAAGGCGTTGGCTCCGGCGGCGGCGAAAGAGGCCCATAGGAAAAGGATACCTCCAAGGCGAAA
>Ga0209684_1000079_pt1 | contig 16934 bp, 14 predicted proteins | sample PanSoiPlot6MoBio_FD_188322 | JGI IMG/M metagenome (GOLD analysis project Ga0209684, IMG submission 188322) | Tropical forest soil microbial communities from Panama analyzed to predict greenhouse gas emissions - Panama Soil Plot 6 MoBio (SPAdes)... | ecosystem: Environmental > Terrestrial > Soil...
CGCGATCTGGTACGGCGATTCGGTGCCTTTACTGCCGTTGATCATGTTAGCTTCGAAGTTCGCCGAGGCGAAATCTTCGGGCTTCTCGGTCCGAACGGGGCGGGGAAGACGACGACCTTTCGCATGCTCTGCGGACTTCTCCCGGCCACAAGCGGGACGCTGCGCGTGGCGGGGGCGGATTTGCGCCGCGCGCGCGCGTCGGCGCGACAACGGATCGGCTATGTGGCCCAGAAGTTTTCGCTTTACGGACAATTGACGGTTGCCGAAAATCTGGACTTTTTCGCCAGCGCTTATAATCTACGCGGCTCGCGCAAGCAGGAGCGTATCCGTTGGGCGCTGAAACAATTCGAACTCGACTCGTTGACTGAGTTGCCCAGCGGCCAGCTGCCCGGCGGATACAAGCAGCGGCTGGCGATGGCCGCGGCGCTCTTGCACCAGCCCGAAATGATTTTTCTTGATGAGGCGACCAGCGGCGTCGATCCACTGGCGCGCCGGGAATTCTGGCGCCGCATCACCGCTCTCGCCGAACAAGGTGTGACCGTGATCGTTACTACGCATTTCATGGAAGAGGCGGAATACTGCGACCGCGTAGTGATTATGGATGCCGGGCGCGTACTAGCCCAAGGCACGCCGGCTGAAGTGCGTCAGCGGGCACATGGTGAAGGAGAGCGCGAACCGACAATGGAAGAGGCGTTTATCACTATCGTCGAGGATGCGCGAGAGCATAACGGAAGTGAACGAGGGGCGGCCGCCTGATGGCTGTACTGAGATCAAAGCGCCATTCGGTTTCGGGAAAGGGACAGCGAGTGTGGTCCCTTGTCAAGAAAGAGTCGCGTCAGGTAGTGCGTGACCCCAGCAGCATCGCCCTCGGCATCGTTCTTCCTCTTGTTTTGATTCTGCTGTTTGGTTACGGGCTTTCTCTTGACGTCATGAACGTGCCCGTAGCCGTGGTGTTGGAAGATCCCTCGCCTGATGCCACCGAATTGGCCGCCAGTTTCGAGCTCTCCCCATATTTCGACGCCGAGTTTTTGACCTCGATGGCGCGCGCGCAGCAGCTCATGCTTGCGCGCAAAGTCGATGCCATCGTGCGCATCCGGCCCGATTTTGGCCGCCGCTTAGTCGTGGGAGATGCTGAAATTCAGGTTCTCGTCCATGGAGTAGATGCCAACCACGCGCGGATCATCCAGAGTTACGCCCAGGGGGCGATTAACCAGTGGGCAGCGCGGCGCACAGCCAAGGGTCAAGCAGTGTTCAGCGGGCCGGTTACGGTGCAGAATCGCCTCTGGTTCAATGAGGCTAATGAGAGCCGCTATTTTCTAATCCCTGGACTGATCGTTTTGATAATGACGCTCATCGGCGCTTTTCTTACCTCACTCGTCGTAGCGCGGGAATGGGAACGCGGGACGATGGAAGCTCTGTTTGTGACCCCGGTGCGCCCCGACGAGATTTTGCTGGGCAAAACTATTCCTTATTTTGTGCTCGGAATGATCGGGCTGGCCTTGTGCCTTCTGGCCGCTAAGTTTCTTTTCCACGTGCCATTCCGCGGATCAGTAATTGTACTAATCTCTGCTTCAATGCTTTATCTGCTGGTGGCGCTCGCCATCGGCCTTTTGATTTCATCGGCGTTCAAGAACCAGTTCGTGGCGAGCCAGATCGCGCTGCTGGTTACCTTTCTGCCTGCCGTCATGCTTTCGGGATTCCTCTTTGATTTGCGCAGTATGCCGGCAGTGGTGCGAGTCGTCACCTACATTTTGCCGGCTCGCTACTACGTCAGTTTGCTTCAGACCGTGTTTCTAGCGGGTGACATCTGGAGCGTCGTTCTTCCGAATGCGGCGGTGCTGGCCGGCATGGCCGTGCTGTTCTTAGTTTTCACCCGGAGGGCGACGCAGAAGGAGTTGGTTTGAGGCGAGCTATGTTCGACGCACTGCTTCGTATTTTTGCCCTTACCCGCAAAGAGCTGCTCGCCATCCTCAAGGACCCGCGAAGCCGCTATAGTCTTTTCCTACCGCCCATACTCCAGTGCCTTATCTATGGATACGTGGCTACCTACGATTTGAACGATGTTCCTTACGCGGTTCTCGATCAAGATCGCAGCGCTGCTTCACAAAAGTTGCTAGCCGGGTTGGACGGCTCCAGAGTTTTTCGCCGTGTGGCCAACCTGGAGCGTGCGGTGGACATAAAAAATATGATTGACCAGCGGCGCGTTGTGCTGGTCGTTCAGATCGATCAGGATTTCGAGCGGCGATTGCTCTCCGGCGCGCAGGCCAATGTTCAGGTCATCGCCGACGGCCGGAACTCCAACACTGCCGCTACCGCGATGGGATACGTGAGCTCTATCGTCGAATCATTCAATTCCGATTGGCGTACGGAACATGGCCAAGGCGACCCTCCGATCCGGCTTTCAACCCGTGCCTGGTACAATCCGAATTTGGAAACGCGTTGGCACATGATCCCAGCGCTCATCGGCACCCTGACTTTGTTGCAGACACTATTGCTGACAGGACTCTCGGTGGCCCGAGAGCGCGAGCAGGGAACATTCGATCAGTTGCTGGTCACGCCCTTCCGCCCCTCTGAGATCATGGTCGGCAAGGCATTGCCTTCCATGTTCGTCGGCATTATGCAGGCGACGCTGGTTTTGTTAGTGGCGCAGCTTTGGTTTCGCATTCCGTTTGCCGGATCGTTCTTCACTCTTTACACTGGAATGAGCCTGTTTGTTTTGGCGGCCATTGGGATGGGACTCTTGTTGTCTTCCATGGCGGCAACCATGCAGCAGGCGATGCTCTTCTCGTTTCTCCTGATTATGCCCTTCTCACTATTATCGGGACTGACCACGCCGATCAGCAGCATGCCTGAGAGTCTTCAGTACCTCACCTACATTAACCCGTTACGTTATGCCATCAACATTGCTCATCGGGTGTACTTGGAAGGGGCGGGACTTCGTTTGTTATGGCCCGAGCTTTGGCCGCTTGCGATCATCGCCGCCGTCACCCTGCCGATAGCCTCGTGGCTCTTCCGCCACCGGCTGACCTAGGATGAAAGCGTGATAAAATGAATAATGAGGAAAGACCATGAAACGTAATTGTTTAAGCAAGAGGTTTGGGATTACAACGGTGGGCTTTTTTCTGCTTGCCGCCGGCTGTGCCGTTGGCCCGAACTACCAGAAGCCAGATCTCCCGGTTCCATCGACGTGGAACGAAGCGCAACAAAAAGGGGTCCAGGTTCGTCCCACCGAGCTCACCCGTTGGTGGACCTCGTTCAACGATCCGTTATTGGATTCGCTCATTGAACGTGCGGTTCAGTCCAATTTGGATCTGCGCATCGCCGAGGCGAGGATTCGGGAAGCCCGTGGTACGCGGGTCCTTGCCGCCGCCGGCCTTTGGCCGACGGTCAATGTTTCGAGTGGCTATTCGTGGAATCGCGCGAGCGCTAATGCCATCGGATCTCCCAGTCAGAACGGAGGCGCCGTTTCGGTAGCGCCTTCAGGTGCCAGCTTGGAACAAAATTTCTATCAAACCGGTTTCGACGCAAGCTGGGAAATCGATGTTTTTGGTGGCGTAAGGCGCAGCGTCGAGGCTGCAGATGCGACCCTTCAAGCGACAGTGGAAGATCGGCGCGACGTCCTCGTGTCCTTGCTCGGTGAAGTGGCCAAGAATTATATCGATCTACGTGGTTTTCAACGCCGGCTTGACGTAACTCGAGAGAATTTAAAGGCACAGCTAGAAACAGTGGACCTCACCAAAGTCCGTTTCCAGGCGGGACTGGCGAGCGATTTAGACGTGGCGCAAGCGGAGGCTCAAGCCAACACCACCGCCGCGCAAATGCCTACTTTGGAAACTTCTTTGAAGCAGGCAGCCTATGGCCTCGACGTATTGTTGGGATCTCAGCCCGGATCACTGTGGGACGAGCTTGCAGTTGAAAAAGCGATACCGAGCCTGCCGCCTGAAGTTTTGGTCGAATTGCCCGCGGAACTGCTCAGGCAGCGGCCGGACATTCGTCGAGCCGAAAGGCAACTTGCTGCGGCCACGGCGCAGGTGGGCGTCGCGACGGCGGACTTGTATCCGAAATTTTCCTTGCTGGGAACCATGGGGTTACAAAGCGTCAGCGCGAGCGATTGGTTTACCGGCCGCAGCCGGTTTTGGTCCATAGGCCCCACCGTTACCTGGCCCGTCTTCGATGCCGGCAGAATTCGCGCCAACATCGAAATACGAAACGCGCAGCAGGAACAAGCCTTCGGCGTGTATGAAAAAACAGTACTTACGGCATTTCAAGACGTGGAGGTCGCGCTGGTGGCCTACGCCAAGGAACAGGAGCGCCATCGCTCGCTTGTCACCGCCGTGGCGGCAAATCGGCGCGCGCTGGCGATGGCTAACGAATTGTATATTAGAGGTCTCAGCGACTTCCTGAACGTTCTCGATGCGCAGCGCGCGCTGTCGTTGAGCGAGAATGATTTGGCCCAGAGTCAAGCAACGATGGCTTCCAATTTAGTGTCACTCTACAAGGCGTTGGGAGGTGGTTGGCAAGTGCCGTAGCGGTACTGCAAGGCGCGCCGGACGTCTTGCCTGATTTTTGCGGCCGCGCGCAGAAAAGACTGCCTAGACAACTTTCGGTCCTTTGTGTAAATTCACCGTGCTAGTCCGAATAAGTCATGCACCGAAGAAGCGTGACAACGCAGTGTAGGCTGAGGAGTGAACCTCGCAGGAGGCGGGCATAGGCGCGCGCAGCATGGTGACTTATATGGTGCTTGGCTGTCGGTTTGCTTTCGCCCCGCCGGTTGCGCCGCACTTGCGGTTGCTTCTCCAAGACACAGGCCTTTTGCCGGCGACCGGAGAGGTTTGCTCCTCGGCCGCTGTTCTCTGAGTAATCCAGGCTAGATGGAGAGATGCAAGTACATCGTGGTGGAGGGGCCCATCGGGGTGGGCAAGACCAGCCTTGCCAAGATTCTCGCCAACGAGTTTCAAGCCCGAACAGTGTTTGAAAGAGTGGAGGATAATCCTTTTTTGCCGAAGTTTTACAAGGCCCGCGAAACTTACGCCTTTCAAAACCAGACGTTCTTTCTGCTCAACCGTTATCAACAGCAGATGGAACTGGGCCAGCAGAACCTTTTCAATCAAAGTACCGTCGCAGATTACTTATTTGCCAAAGACAACATCTTCGCCACATTGACGCTGAGCACGGAGGAGCTTAAACTCTATCAACAGATTTATGCGTTGTTGAACGCGCGGGTGCCGAAGCCTGATCTGGTAGTTTATCTCCAGGCGCGGCCCGAGGTGCTCTACAAACGGGTTAAGAAAAGAGATAAGAAATACGAACGCAGCGTTACCTTCGAATACCTAACAGAGGTGGCTCAAGCCTATAACCAGTTTTTCTTTCACTACGAAGAGACGCCTCTGCTGGTGGTCAATACATCGGAGATTGATTTCATCGCAAGCAGCAAGGATCTGGCTGACTTGATCAAAGAAATCAACAACATGGGTTCGGGGACGCAGCATTACATACCGCTTGGATCCAGATAATCTGGACTGAGACGGATGCCCAACAGGCGCTATTGGGAAGAGTGAGCGGGCTCTTTCCGCCGCTGGCCTTCCGGCTTTGTCCGGGAGGCCTTTTTGTTTTCGGAGGAGAGAGCAATGACAGACAAGATCACCGTTCCGGCAATCACCAAGATGAAACAACGAGGGGAAAAGATCACTTGTCTTACCGCCTACGACTATTCCTTTGCGCGGATTCTCGATGCGGCTGGAGTCGATATCCTGCTGGTGGGTGATTCGCTTGGCTGCGTTGTTCAAGGACAAGGCAACACGCTTCCTGTGACTCTCGACGAGATGATTTACCATACCAAGGCCGTGGTGCGTGGCCGGACCCGGGCATTGGTGGTTGGGGATATGCCCTTTCTTTCATTTCAGGTAAGCAAAGAACAAGCGGTGCGGAATGCGGGAAGATTTCTGCAGGATGCAGGTGCCGAGGCCGTCAAGCTCGAAGGCGGCGTGGCGATGCGTAAAACGATTGCGGCGATTACGCGAGCTGGAATTCCGCTGATGGGCCATGTCGGATTGACGCCTCAGTCGGTCCATCGGTTCGGCGGTTATAAAATTCAGGGTAAGGATAAAGAGCGGCGGAAAACCATTGTGAACGATGCGCTGGCGGTGGAAGAAGCGGGTGGGTTCGCCATTGTGCTGGAAGGCATACCCGCGGAACTAGCCCAGGAAATTACCGAGCGGCTGACGATTCCCACCATCGGGATCGGCGCCGGTGCGAACTGCGATGGCCAGGTATTGGTAATCCACGATATGCTCGGTCTATTCGATGATTTCACCCCTAAGTTTGTCAAACGTTATGCCGATCTTAAGGCTATTATGACGGGAGCAGTGGAGAGTTTCATAAAAGAGGTTCGCGAACAAAAGTTCCCCGACGAGGAGCATTCGTTCCGATAGGAATGGAGTAATGGAATGATGGAATGGTGGAGTAATGGCAATACTCCAATATTCCAATACTCCATCGCTCCAATCAGGGTTCATGCGCATCATCAAACACATTGCCGACATGCAGGACTGGAGCGAGGCGGAGCATCGTCAAGGGCGGAGTATCGCCCTGGTTCCCACTATGGGCTTTCTTCACGAAGGACATCTCAGTTTGGTGCGGGAAGGGAAACAAAGCGGCGATCGGCTTGTCGTTTCGATCTTCGTTAATCCGAAGCAGTTTGATCCGCGTGAAGACTTTGCTACCTATCCGCGAGATTTTGAGCGTGATCGCAAGCTGCTGGAACGGGAAGGCACCGATATTTTATTCTATCCGACAATTGAGGAAATTTACCCCGAGGGATATCAAACCCACGTGGAAGTAGAAAAGCTCAGTGTTCCGTTGTGTGGCGCGTTCCGGCCCGGCCACTTTCGCGGTGTCACTACCGTGGTCGCGAAATTATTCAATATCGTGCGCCCGCACATTGCTGTTTTCGGCTGCAAAGACTACCAGCAACTACAGGTTATTCGCCGCATGGTGAAGGATCTGAATCTGGGCGTCGACATCATCGGACATCCCATTGTACGCGAGCCGGATGGGTTGGCAATGAGCTCGCGCAATGCGTATCTTAACTCGGCGGAGCGGAAGGCGGCTTTGTGTCTTTCCCGCGCGCTACGCAAAGCGGATACGATGGTAAAGGAAGGGGAAACAAACAGCGCCATCATTCTCGATACGGTTCGGCGCGAGATTACCGTTGAGCCGCTGGCACAGTTAGAATACGCCAGTCTAGCCGACGCCGAAAGTTTGCTCGAGATGGAGCGAGTTTGCGATGCTGCTCTTCTGGCTCTGGCGGTGCGCATCGGCAAGACCAGGCTCATCGATAACATCATTCTCAAACGATAGAGAAAGGAACTGAAGTGGAGGAAGCGAACCGGACAAAGACGAAAATCAGGCTGCGAGAAACTTTGCAACGATATTTTTTGGCAGGACTTTTGGTTTTCTTGCCCGTGGTCATCACGCTGTGGTTCTTGGGCTGGGTCATCGGAATCTTGGACAGCCTGCTCGATGTTTTGCCCGCAGGGGTTCACCCAAAAACTTACCTGCCCTTTGCGATTCCGGGTTTGGGAGCTGTGGTTACCATTGGATTGATCTTTTTTCTAGGGTTTTTGACCAAAGGGGTGGCCACCCGCCGCTTTCTCGCTGCCTGGGACCGTGTTTTCGTTCAGATTCCGGTATTTCGCGGGGTTTACACCGCCGTGCAAAAACTAGTTCAAACTTTTTTGGGACAGTCACAGAGCAATCGGCAGGTCGTCATGATCGAATACCCGCGCAAAGGGATTTACACGGTGGGATTTGCTATGGGCAGGGCTTGGCACGAGCTGGAGAAAAAGAATGAGACTCCGCTGATCAATGTTTTCGTCCCGACGACACCGAACCCCACGTCAGGATTCTATCTGCTCATGCCCGCGAACGAAGTATCACCCATCGAGATGAGTATGGAGGAAGCGCTCAAGCTCATTACTTCCGGAGGATTGATCACGCCCGAAGACAAGAATAAAAACCATGGCTAGAGAAAAATCCTCGGGGGAAAAAAATATCTGCGTCAACCGTCAAGCCCGATTCAATTATTTCATCGATGAAACCTACGAAGCAGGACTCGTGCTGGTTGGCAGTGAAGTCAAATCGCTGCGCGATGGCAAGGCTAATCTCAAAGACAGCTACGCGAGAATTCAGAAGGGCGAAGCCTTTTTGATCAATGCCCACGTCAGCGCATACCCTGGCGCCAATCAATTCAACCACGATCCGACGCGAGCTCGAAAGCTGCTTCTGCACCAGCGCGAAATAGAGCGGCTCACGGGCAAGACGAAAGAGCGGGGATTTACCCTCATTCCTCTGAGACTCTACTTTAAGAATGGAAAAGCAAAAGTGGAGTTAGGGCTGGCGCGGGGGAAAAAGCTTTACGATAAGCGCGAGACGCTCAGACGAAAAGTCGCTGAGCGGGAAGTGGAGCGTTCGCTGAAATCTAGGGATTAGGTCTTGGGTTCCGGGTTGTGGGTCTTGGGTTTTGGAGGGGGACTCGAAACTCGAGACCCGAAACGCTAGACTATTGTCATGGGGGCGACGTGGTTTCGACGGGGGTGGGAAGTCAAAGTGGCATGCCGGGGTTCTGTTATCCCGTTAAACAAACAGATCTGCAATTTAAACGCAGACAATTTCGAGTACGCACTAGCTGCCTAATCGCAGTTAGCGCTTTACCGGTTTTCTCCCACGGGATCGGATAAGGCGTCATTTAGTGGGATGGGCTGATTCCTCTGCCGGAGGGGATGAGGCTGAGACCTAAACCGGCTGGCTCCGAGAGACCCTGCCGCTGGGGGCTCAAAGAGCGAGATCAAAACAACGGCTAAGCATGTAGTCACGGAGATGGAAGACTCTCGGACGGGGGTTCGATTCCCCCCGCCTCCACCAAAATTTTTGCGGCGCAAAAATTTTAGAGCAATGGAAATTGGAGATTGGAACAATCGACACGATCCAATGCGGTTTATTGATCTACTGCTCCATTTTCCTCCGGCCTGCTCCGTGCTCCTAGCTCCGCGCTTCCCAACCACTCTCGGCAACCGACCGTGATTTCGACTAATATTCCCTGAGCGCCGATCTCGGATGTGGCAATTCGACCCTGCCGGGTTTTTGAGCGTAGAGTTAGCTAGCTAGGGCCCGGTAAGGGCCCGATAGAAAGTCGAGACGTAAGAGTCTGAACGCGCAGATGTTATCTAAAACGCTTGACTCAATTGTGCTATGCATTTTAAGATTCAAGAGTCCTGACCCCTCTGACTCTCTTTGTTCTTAACTCCCTGCTCTTTGCCTCGCAGTTCTTGGCGCCTAGCCCTTTACTTCGCGCTCCCATGCCTGGTGACCGCTAACACGTCTCTTGTCAGCGCGGCGACAAATCCAGTAGAGTAACGCCAATTTTGGCCAGGCTACATTCCCTGTTCAACATTTTTGAACAGCGGGAAGCGGTTGAACCTTTCGATAAGACTCGGGGGCAGGCTTTTGGAACGGGCCGCAGTAGTTCGTGAGCGCAGCGATTGGACTGAAGATTCCGGTCATGGTGAGCTAGTCGAACCATTGGAACGTTTTTATGGGCCAAGCGCGGTGACTTCGAGCGACGTGAGGGTGCATTACCGGCTGAGGATGGAAAGGATGAATGGCCGCCGGAACCGGTGGGTTGTCCTGTTCATTTTCATTTCATTGGCAGCGCAGTGCCGGATCGCAAGCGCCGAGGAAAAACTGCGCATCGCTTGGGCCGGAGGTTCGTCGAACGCGCCGATTTGGATCATTCAAGAGAAGGGGCTATTGAAGAAACAAGGCGTCGATGCCGAGATCATCAGGGTCAGCGCCAGCACGGTGGCGCTTCAAGCGATGCTCGCCGGAGAGCTCGACGTAATCAGCACCTCGGTCATCAGCCTCGTGTCGCGCTTGGCTGGCGCCGACGTGGTGATGATTCTCGCGATCATGCCCACGTTCCCAGCGCACCTGGTGGCGCAAAAGAACGTAACCGAAGTAAGACAACTCAAAGGAAAGTTGGGTGGAGTGGGCCGGCCGGGAACCACCGCGGAGATCGGCATGCGTCTCACTTTGAGCCGATTAGGCCTCGACCCGAATGTGGATGTGAAGCTCGTGTCGGTGGGAATTGGAGCCGAGGCCCTGGCCGCGCTTGCAAAAGGGATCGTTCAATTCGGCATTCAAGTCGACCCTTTCGTTCGCGAAGCGGAAAAACTCGGCTTTAAGTCTTTGATCGACATCGGCTCCATGAATATTCCATTTCACTGGAACGGCGTCCTCACTCGGGAAATATCGATACGATCGAAGCGGCCGTTGATTGCAAAGCTGGTGCGAGCCATGACCGAGGCTATTCATCTCTTTAAGAGCGACAGAGAGGGGACCCTGAAGATCATCAGTAAGTACACTCAGATCACCGACGCCGACAGCCTCGACAGGACCTACCAGACCAATGTCAAACTGCTACCGGAAGCGCCGTTTCCGGCACCGGAAGGTGTTAAGACTTTCCTTGATTATATCGCGACGAGTCGGCCAGACGTCGCCAAGGCGAATCCGAAAGACTTCGTCGATATGAGCTTTGTCCAAGAGGCTCAAGCGTCGGGTTTTATCAGGCAACTATACGGAAGATAAGAGGGAGGTTTAGTGAACGTTCACTTTCTGGATCTGAAAAAGACTACGATCTTATTTTTCGATATTTTGAACGGTCATTATCATGCAGCCGATTCATCAACTAAGGCGCGAAAAAAGCCAATGGTGGAGAACGCGGTGCGGCTCATGAAAGCGGCTCGTTCGGCCGGGTTGCCGATCTTTTTCGCTAAAGGAAACCATCGGCCAGACAACGCCACGTCGGCCACACTGATTACGGACACCAATATCAAACTGAAGCCTTGGCCAGACGGCGAAGTCACAAAGGCCGGTGGGCATGTCAGCGGCAATGATTCAAGCTCAGATGTAATTCCCGAACTCGAACCAGGCCTCGATGATTACTATATCCCGAAATACCGCTGGAGCGCTTTTTATCAAACGTATTTGGATTTGGCCTTGCGGGCTCGTGGCATTGATACGATCATCGTATCGGGCGGCTCGACAGACGTCGGCGTTGCGGCAACGGTGTTTTCCGGGAGAGATTTGGATTACAACATGATTGTTGTAAGGGACGCCTGCGCGACCTCACATGACCTGCGTGCACACGATGCTTTGATGGATTGGATCTTTCCCCGCATGTCCCGTGTCCGAACCACCGATCAGGTCCTGAAAATGATACACGATGCGGGAGCAAAATAGGCCATTCAGTCGGATAGCGAAGTGGCCACATCATGAACTATATCGTTGGTGTAGATATCGGCGGAACGTTTACCGATTGCGTGGTCGTAGACGAGGGAGGAGCGGTCACGATCGGAAAGTCTCTCTCAACGCCGGCGGACTTCTCTGTGGGCGCGTCGGATGCTGTCGCGGACGCGGCCAAAAACCTTGGGCTCAAAAGCGTCAACGAGCTTTTGACTTCTACCCGTCTATTCTTCCATGCCTGCACTGTCGGCGATAACACTCTCATCACCCGATCCGGAGCCAAAACGGGGCTGATCATGACCAAGGGCTTCGGCGATAGCTTGCATATGATGCGCGGCAAGATCGCCGAAGGTCTCACCGAGAACGAAATCGCGCACCGGTCCGCCCTTCATAAGCCAGAGCCTTTCGTGCCGCGAAAACTCGTCGAAGAGATCCCCGAACGGGTGGATTACAAAGGCACTGTGCTCATTCGACTCAACGTTGAGGCCGGGGAACAGGCAATCGAGAGATTGGTCTCGAAAGGGGTGGAATCGGTCGCCGTCTGCTTTCTTTGGTCGATCATGAACGATGCGCACGAGCAGCAGCTGGCCGAAATTTTAAAAAGGAAGTATCCAAACTTGTTCTTCAGTCTTTCGAGTCAAGTCGCTCCCTATCTCGGCGAGTACGAACGCGCAGCGACGACAGTCTTCAACGCGTACATTGGCCCGAGGATCTCCGGCTATCTTCAGAAACTACAAAGCGATTTAAAGACCAAAGGATTGGGCAGAGAGTCCCTCATCATGCAGGCCTATGGCGGTGTGTTGGGGATCGAGGCGACCTGCAAAAATGCTGTCGGCGTCATCGAATCGGGGCCCGCGGCGGGCGTGGTGGGAACGCGATTTTTGGGTGAACATATCGGCGAAAAAAATATTCTCGCCACCGACATGGGCGGGACGACTTTCAAGGTCAGCGTCGTCCGCGACGGCATCATCGAGAGGGATTATAAGCCGGTGATTTTGCGGCACAGCATTCTATCCACGAAAATCTGGGTCGAATCTATCGGTGCCGGCGGCGGTAGCATTGCTTGGATCGACCCAGAGACGGGTTTGCTCAAGGTAGGACCGCAGGGAGCTGGAGCTTTGCCGGGACCTGTTTGCTATGGCTTGGGCGGCGAAGAACCCACGGTATCAGACGCGGATCTCGTTTTAGGCTACCTGAATGAAGACTACTTCCTCGGCGGCAGGATGAAACTGGATAAGGAAAAAACGCTGGCAGCGATTCGAGAAAGAATCGCCGGGCCGCTCAAAATGAGCGAGGTTGAAGCCGCCAGCGCAATTTACCGCATCGCCAACTCGCATATGAGCGACTTGATCCGCAAGGCGACCGTGGAGAAAGGGCACGATCCGAGAAAATTTTTGCTCTTTGCCTTCGGTGGCGCCGGTCCAGTGCATGCAAGCCGCTATGCCGCCGAGCTTGATATTCGACAGGTCGTGATTCCACTGACCGCGTCTGTTCATGGGGCCACGGGGTTGATTAGTTCGGACCTAGTTTATGAGTACGGCAAGTCCGATCACGTCGTGGTTCCAGTGGAGAGCGCTCATGTAAACGAAAATTTCTCAACGCTCCTCAGCCGGGCTGTCGATGATCTGCGCGCCGCCGGATTTAATCAGAGCGACATCCAGATTCTGCGCAGCGTCGATATGCGTTATCGCTATCAAGTGCATGAGCTCAACGTGCCTTTCGCTCCGGGGATGTCAGCGATCACCGATCAAGAGATGGAAGATCTCTACGCGCGATTTGACGAATTGTATGAACAGGGGTTCGGACAGGGGTCTGGCTATCGCGAAGCTGGAAAGGAAATTTTAACGTTTCGCCTCACCGCGACGGGATTGCTCAAAAAGCCAAACATCAGACGTGAAGCGATCAAAAGCTCCGACGGAAAGCAGGCGCTTAAAGGCCAACGAGAAGTCTATTTCGAAGAAGAAAGAAAATTCATTGCGACGCCGATTTACGATTTCGAAAAGATGCATCCTGGGACCGCGTTCGCTGGTCCCGGGATTATCGAAACTCCGGTGACGACTATCGTTGTCAATCCGAATGACCGAGGTGCCATGGATGAGTTTCGCAATATCAGGATTCATTTGGCGGGCTCGTGAAAAACAATGCGTACGGAAGATCAAAACCAAAGTGTTGGAGTATCGCAATATGGGGTTCGAAATGCATTACTCCGTCACTCCAATATTCAAGTTACCAACTGACGTCGATTGAGCGCGACTAAAACGTGTGCGACTTGTCAGCAGCCGGGAGGAATTAGGAAATGGAAGTTAATCCTGTAGTCACGAGTGTAGACCCGGTTACCTTTGAAATCATGTCACATCGCCTTTATCAGATCGCCAAGGAGATGGGGACTGCGCTGGAGCGTGTTGGCGGTACGGTCAACACGACGCAGATGCACGATTATATGGCCTCGCTCTATCTGGCCAACGGCGACGTTTTGTCGGCGGGCGATTCCGGGGGGTGGCATGTGGCGTGCGCCGGGTTTGCGGTCAAAAGAATTATCGAGCGTTTCGAAAAAGACGAGGGCATCAACCCCGACGATATTTTTCTGCTCAATGATCCCTATCTCGCGGCGATTCATCAGTCGGATGTCTACATGATTTCGCCCATCCACTTTGAGGGCAAACTGATGGGATGGAGCGCGACTTTCGTCCATGTGATGGACATCGGCGCGATGTCGCCTGGTGGGAATTCTCCCGCTGCGACTGAGATTTGCCATGAGGGAATTAGAATACCAGGAATCAAGCTAGTGGAGCGAGGCAGGCTGCGAAAAGATTTTTTCGACGCGTTCATTAACATGACGCGGCAGCCAGTCATGGTCGGGCTCGATCTCAAGTGCGAGATCGCCGCGAACAACGTCGCCAAGTCAAGAATGCAGTCAATGTTCGAGACCTACGGCCCGGAACTGGTGACTGCGGTATCATCGGAAATGATCAATTACTCCGAGACTATTTTGCGAAGAAGAATCGCGGAGATTCCCGACGGTCAGTGGAGCGACACTGGCATTATCCATGCCGACGATACGTGGAAGGTCAATCTCACGTTGACAAAGAAAGGGGACCGGCTGCTCTTCGATTTTTCCGGCAGCAGTCCACAGGCGAAAAAGGGCATCAACTTGCCGTACCACGCCACCTTCGGTGCCTGTTATGACGCGATTCTTTGCACTATCGCCTATGATCTGCCGAAGAATCATGGGGCGCTGAAAACCATCGAAGTCATTGCGCCGGAAGGAACGGTGGTCAACGTAAAGTATCCGGGTCCGGTCTCCTTGAACACCACGTCAGGGGGCTCGACGGTAAAGTTCGTTGCCAACTCGACGCTGACGCAAATGTTGGCGAGTAGTGGAAAATGGCAGCGGGAGGTCATGGCGCTCAACGCCGGGCATCGGGTGGCGCGCCATGCCGGCGTGAATCAGCATGGAAAATATTATGTTTCCACTCTCGCCGAAGGTGCGCTGGATGGCACAGGCGCGCGGTCTCAGAAAGACGGCGATGATACGGCGCGAGGACTTAGTTGTCACAACATTGAATGGCTCGAGTCGAATTTCCCCTTGCTCTATTTATTTCGACGCAACACCAAGGGTAGCACAGGTGCAGGAAAGTTCCGCGGCGGCGCGGGAGGAGAGTCGGCCTTGACGATCCATGACGCGCCCGAAGGCAAAATCAAAGGGGTGGCTCTCGGCGTTGCCGGGCTGAGAAACTCCGGCCAGGGGCTTTTCGGCGGCTATCCGGGTGCTCCGAGCTTGCTCATGTTGATGGAAGGGACAAAAGTGGGAGAAACGATAGCAGAACAGCAGTCTCCCGATCAGCTGATGGATTTGGGCGGTAACAGCAGATTGCTTCCCTTTTGTGAGTTTGACATGAAAAGAAACGATATACTTTATATGCGTATGGCGAGCGGCGGTGGCTACGGCGATCCTTTGGAGCGCGATCCCCAGCGGGTATTGAATGACATTGAAGACGGAATCGTTTCCCGGGAAGAAGGCCGCGTGATCTACGGCGTCGTGATTGATGAGAATGATAGCACTGTCGATTCCCCAGCCACCGAACAGCTCAGAATTAGGCTGCGCCAGGAGCGCTTGCAAAAATGAACCATCCGTTGCGGGAGAATTTAGAAATTTATGCCGGCGATGACGGCGAATGGGTTCGCTGCAGCCGCTGTCAGCATATCCACTGCCGCGCTGATCAGGATTGGCGAAAATTTTGCAAATTGCGGCTATTGCCTCCGACTAAAGCAGGCCAACTCATGGATACTTTGGCGGGTCAATATCTGCTGCGTCAAATCTATTGCCCATCGTGCGGTGTGCTGCTGGATACGGATTTGGTGGAGGAGAATCATAAAGATGGAGCTTGAAGGCCCTAATCGACCTCAACCCCAGCTACTTAGTTTGGAAAACAAGATCATCATCCCCGCCTTTGTTCTGCTCACCGCCTTCTTTTTACTGTTCTTCACGCAAGATAATTTTCTCCACGCCCAGCCGTTAACAAAAATTCGCGTCGCAAACGTCGGCGGAACTTTCGACCATATTCAAGTCGCAATTAACGGCGGTGTTTATCGGAAATACGGATTCGACGTGGAGAACATTCAAGTCGGAAGCTCGGCTACAGTGGTTCAAGCGCTTCTGGCCGGTGAGGTGAGCTTTGCTCACGTGGGCGCGGTACCCATAGTCGCGGCGGTTGCAAGCGGCTCCGATCTAAAAATCATCGCCGTTATGTTCAATCGTTTCAATTACGTGATGGTTTCGGTTCCCGAGCTGCGCTGGCCGCAGGATCTCAAAGGAAAAACTCTTGCTATCAGCCGTTTTGGCTCCGGCGATGAATTCGTTACGCGGGAAGCGCTGCGGCGCTGGAATATCGACCCCGACAAGGAGGTTCGCTTCCTCCAGGTCGGCTTGACGCTTGTCCGGCTGGCGGCGCTTCAGTCGCGGCACGTGCTGGCTAGTGTAATATCCCCTTCCCAAATCGTCGAGGTCCAGCGAATGGGCCTCAATGTTATTGCCGACCTCAGGGATTTGGACGTCGAATATGCTCATTACACGCTCGCCACAAAAGGGTCGCTCATCGTCGAGAACCGAGCTTTTGTGGAACGGTTTTTCAAAGCCTATATGGAAGGCATCAGATTTTATCGCAGCCATCCAGAGGCCGCGATGGCCTATTTGCGCAAGTTTTCAAAGCTCAACGACGCCGAGCTGAAGATCGTTTACGACGATACACGTAAGAGAATGCGGGAAGAGCCGGTGCCCACCGTCGGAGGAATTCGCACCATCATCAGGAGCCTCAGGGGAGAAAAGGAAAAGGAACTAGACCCACGACAAGTCATCGATTCCAGTTTTTTTGCTAGCATCGCTAGGTGATATGGAACCAGCCCTAGTTGAAATCAATGGCAGGTAATTCGGAAACTCTCCTGAACGAGTTGAACCGGCAGAGTCCTGTGGAACCCGAAAAAAAGCTCATTGAAGGCGAGGAAGGAAGGCGGCGTCGTTATTTATTCGAGCGAAAACGCCACCCTCCTCCAGAGATACGAAGCGGCGTTTGCCAAGCGTTATCCCTTTCTTAAAGCAGAATACTGGCGCGCGGGCGGCGATCGAGTCGGAGCGA
>Ga0209684_1000080_pt1 | contig 16766 bp, 13 predicted proteins | sample PanSoiPlot6MoBio_FD_188322 | JGI IMG/M metagenome (GOLD analysis project Ga0209684, IMG submission 188322) | Tropical forest soil microbial communities from Panama analyzed to predict greenhouse gas emissions - Panama Soil Plot 6 MoBio (SPAdes)... | ecosystem: Environmental > Terrestrial > Soil...
GCGTCTGCGTCCACGTCGGATATATCGAAAGAATCCGTTGAGCGTCTTGTGGATGACACTGCACAGATGGCGCGTGCCACGGCGCAAGATCCCCACAGCGGGCTCCCGCCGGCCGAAACCCTGGCACGCGACCTTCCCGATCTGGAGCTTCTCGACGAGGAAGCGCGCGGCGTTTCAGTTGAAGAAAAAATCCAGATCGCCATGACGGTGGAGAAGAGCGCGTTGGAATTTGATTCCCGCATCACGAACTCCGAGGGTGGCGAGTTCTCCAACAATTTTGGCCGTGTCATCTATGCCAGCAGCCATGGATTTTCGGGGGAGTATCAAGGCTCGACCTTCGGTCATTCGGTGGCGCCGGTGGCAAAGTCCAATGGCTCGATGCAGCGGGACTATTGGTATTCGTCGAATCGCAAATTCGCTCGCCTGGAATCGCCTAAGAGCGTCGGCGAAAAAGCAGCGCAGCGTGTCTTGAGAAGACTCGGCGCGAGCAAAGTCAAGACTTGTGAGGTGCCGGTAATCTTCGATCCAGAAATGGCCGCCTCACTCCTGCGCAACCTGTCATCCGCGATCTCTGGCTACGCGTTGTACAAGGGAGCCTCGTTTCTTGTGGGGAAGCTCGGAACCCAAATCGCTTCGGAGCTAGTGACTGTAATTGACGATGGGACGATAGCGGGCGCTTTGGGATCCCGGCCCTTTGACGGTGAAGGCCTGCCTATAAAAAAGAAGATCATTGTCGAGAAGGGGCGGTTGCAAAGCTACCTCTTGGACAGTTATAGCGGGAGAAAACTTGGCATGGAGTCTACCGGTAACGCCTCGCGCTCGCTGGGTGAGCCGCCGGGAGTAGCTCCGGCTAATTTCTTCTTCGCCGCCGGAGGCAATACACCGGAGGATATCATCAAAACAGTCAAGCAAGGTTTCTACGTGACCGAGTTGATCGGCTTTGGAGTAAACCTCGTGACGGGCGATTACTCCCGAGGCGCCGCCGGTCTATGGATCGAGAACGGCGAACTGACCCATCCGGTGGAAGAGGTCACCATCGCTGGAAATCTGAAAGAGATGTTCCAAAACATTGAGATGGTTGGCAACGACCTCGAGCTGCGCGGCAGGATCGCCGCTCCGACGATCAAGATTTCCCAGATGACGGTGGCGGGGAACTGATCGCTTGAAGATAGAGAATCGAAGATCGAGAATCGCAATATTCTATCCTCACTTCTTGCTCTTTAGGCACATCCAGCGCCATACGCGGAAAGTATATATTCAATTTTTCCCTTCAGTAACGGAGCGATAGTTTCCAGTCGCTGACTTCATAGGTAGTAGCTGATGATTGTCTCGTTGCGTCGCCGGGCCCGACGGCGCAAGCTTGCACGAATCTTGACACGTCAATTAACCGCGTTGTAGGTGTAGAAACCTATCCAAGAGAAAATGTTCGAGTAAGACCAAGGTGTTAGTCCATCGTTGCTTATGGTCTCTATTGTTTCTACTGTCTTTCATTTACTTTCCCAAACTTGTCTTTGGCGAGATTCAGGCCCTCGTAAACCCAATCAATAGCTTGCCGGAGGAGCACAGAAACCGAACCTACTGGAAGAAGCCCTGGACTTACGAAAGTATGCGAATTCACCACGCCTGACAGGTTAATATCGTTTGCAAACGTTCAAAACGAAAACACAAAGGAGGAATTACCAGTGGCAACGATTCGTCATTTAGCCATCCGGACGGAAGATCCCGAGAAATTGGCAAGTTTCTACATCAACGTGTTTGGTTTCAAGGACCTGTATCGGGGGAGCCATCCCGGGCATCCAGGGAAGAAAACAGTTCACCTGACGGATGGATACTTCGAGCTTGCTATTTTGGATAACAGCGAGCAGCAAAGCCCCAACGGGCTTTATCACTTCGGTATACAAGTTGACAACATGGAGGAGACTCTGGAGCGTATAAGAAAACACGCGCCGGAGAAGAAAATCAAAAAACGGCCCGACGGGACACCTTTTGCCGAGACGCGGGTGGCGGATCCGGATGGAAATTTTATGGACATCTCTGTTCATGGGTTCATGGATTACAAGCCGTTGAAATAGATGTTAAGCGGTTGAGCATTCACTGTTCGGCGTCGATCTTGAGCCGCGCAAATAATCAGATAGCTGAGGATCGAGATTTTACGATGTAGGAGTGGCTGGTAGCTGATGATTGAGGACAGAAAATCGTCCTCAATCTTTGGGCCGTGGTCCCACAGTACTTTCAACGGATGATCCTAAACGACCGCTGGCTCTTATCTGGTGTCGAGTTTAAAAGGACTTCGAGTCGAAGGTTGTTGCTACGAGAAAGATTCGTGTTCTGGGTTGCAGGTAGTGCGCTTCAGTGACTTTCCTTAAAGCTCTGATCCCTGCCACTTTTTTGAGCCACTCTTAGTCGAGGTTTTCGTGGAAGTGGAGCCCGCAAATTAGATTCACCCGCATCGTTGGTTTCCGAGTCATAGAGCCACAAATAATACCAGTGGTATTCCGCTCTGCTCCAACCAAACTCACTAATTGCCAATAGAAAATTAAATTCCTGTGTCGTCATCATAAAATCTTGACGCTCCGTTTTTTACTTAGATAAGGGAGCAATTGGGGTGCCAAGTTATCCACAGGTGCTTGTGGATAAGATTATGATTTGGCCCTTCGTGCTATTGTTTAGAATACTTCGTCGGCTTTTATAACCCGTTGTGGTCAACTCATTAGGCTCTACCTATTTGTTGTGTCTCGGGCGATAGCACTTGGAATTATTTCCTTTTTTCTATGACTGCATAGCCTGAAACCACGCTCTCGCCTTTGTCATGTCTCGCTGCGTGACTTTTGTCATAGTTGTCTTAGAATGATGAAAAGATTGACGGGACAGGAGATAGGCGGTATATGTGTTCGCAAATTGTTGATGCCCGGCAGTAGCTTTTGTTTCCGAGGAATAATATTTTGTTAAAGCTTCAAAGTTGATTTATCACTTCAGAAATGGCGTTTAACATAGCGTGTTGGCGATGATGCTTTAGATAGCTGCGGAGCAAATGGCCAAAAAGATTCTTATAGTCGAGGATCACAAGGATTCGCGAGATGTGCTCGTCGCCTTACTGCGGTTTTCAGGATACCAGATTGAAGAGGCAGGGAATGGACTACAGGCATTGGAAAAGGCGCGTTCCGAAAAACCCGATCTGATCGTGATGGATCTTCAACTGCCCGGGATGATGGGTATTGAGGCGGCTAAGATATTGAAAGAAGAGGAGAGCACCGCGCATATACCGATCATTGCTTACACTGCTTTGCTCAATGAGACCTTAAAAGAAGAGGCGCTGAAGATAGGCATGAAATCTTTTCTCGATAAACCAGCTTCTGTGAAATTGATAAAAGAGATGATTCAGAAGTACATCCTTCCATAAGAATCGATTAGAGCGGAACGATACAGACACCCCCTCATCCGAACGGGACTGGCAATTTTATGTTGCTCCAAATTTCGACTCTTCAGCAAGATACAAGAGCTGAGGGGTAGCCCACCCGCAAGCAAATACAAGATTAATACAACAATATGGGGTGAGCTCGTGAAGCGAGTAATCTGCGGCGCAGTGCTTGCGCTGCTGTCGGCGTTACTTATTCATCCAGTCTTTGCGGCTTCGTCCGAAGTCGGCGTGGTTCTCATGCACGGTAAGTGGGGCTCGCCTCAGGGTATGTTGCCGATTGCGCGAGATTTGGAGGCGCACGGTTATATGGTGAGCAATGCGGAAATGCCCTGGTCCGGCCGTCGGCTGTACGACGCCGACTATCCGGCAGCGCTCAAGGAAATCGAGCAGCAGGTGCGCCAGTTGCGTGCGAAAGGTGCCAAGCGCGTGGTCGTGGCGGGACAAAGCATGGGCTCGAACGCGGCTGTGGCGTATGCTTCATCAGGCTTCAATCTCGATGGGCTGGTGATCTTGTCCCCAGGCCATTTCCCAGAGGGAAGCATGGGAAGACGGCTGACTTCTAGCCTCGAGAGGGCGAGACGGATGGTCGCCGAGAACCGGGCCGCTGAGGCCGAATCCTTCGATGACATCAATCAAGGCAAGCAGAGAACGATCAAAATGACGGCCAGCACCTATGTTTCCTATTTCGATCCCGATGGTCTCGGGGCGATAACGAAGAATGTTAGAAAGCTATCAAAGGTCGTGCCCGTGCTTTTGGTCATAGGCACCACTGATCCATTCTATCCTGAATCGAGAGCGATGTTCGATTCAACCCCGCCTCACCCTTTGAGCCGCTACGTCGTGCTGGAGAGCGATCATTTCAATGTGCCGAAAGTGGTTTCGACGGAGTTCCTCAAATGGCTCGATTCGTTGGGCCCGTGAAGAACGCAAAGCCCAATCAGCTAGGCAGAACTCCTTGTTTCTTGTAATCGATTCCCGTTGCCATCGAAGAGATTCTCCACCATCGTTGTTTTCGGTTGACAGCTTCCTCCGCCGAATATAGAAACACAATCTTCGCAGGAAGAAGGGCAAAATTCATGAAAGATGCAGTGAGAAAACTCAATATCGAATACGGATTCAACCTGACCGAGCAGGAGATTGATACTGTGGCGAAGCAAGCGGAGGAAGCTGCGCTCTTATTTCAGCCATTGTTCGAAGTTGACATCGCAGACATAGCGCCGCTTACGAAAGTCGATAAGAGGGTTAAGCCGCCGACTATTAAGAAAGGGAAAAAATGAAGGCGTTGGATGTCGAAGGTTTGACGATTAGTGAGATTGCTCCTCTGATCAGAAAAAAGCAGATTTCTCCGCTGGAGCTGACCAACTGTTATTTCGATAGGATCAGGAAATTAAATCCCACCCTCAATGCATATCTGGCCCTGACGGAGGAGGAGGCGATGGCTGCAGCGAGAAGGGCTGAACGGGAGATCGCCAAGGGAAACTACCGTGGGCCGCTCCACGGCATTCCGTTTTCCATCAAGGACAATATCGCCACCAAAGGCGTAACAACGACAGCCGGATCGAAGATCCTTTCGGATTGGGTGCCGGACTTCGATGCCACCGTGGTCGAGCGGCTTAAGCAAGCGGGGGCAATTATTCTGGGCAAGACCAACATGCACGAGTGGGCCAAAGGCAGCAACAGCATCAATCCTTTTTATGGCACCTCTTACAATCCTTGGGATAAGACCCGAATTCCCGGAGGATCGAGCGGCGGCTCCGCCGTGGCGGTTGCCGCAAGTCTTTGCCCCGCATCACTCGGTACCGACAGCGCTGGATCGGTGCGAAACCCCGCATCGCTGTGTGGCGTGGTGGGACTCAAGCCGACTTTAGGCAGAATCAGCGTTTTCGGCGGCGTCGCGGGGACCGGCGGTTACACCGTCAATCACTTCGGCATACTCACGAAAACCGTCAAGGACTGTGCTTTGGTTCTGGGGCATATAGCGGGACACGATCCCAAGGATCCGCTGAGCTCGAATGAGCCGGTTCCCAACTATACCAAGCCGATTGGAATACCGGTGAGAGGAATGAAAGTCGGGATCATCAAAGGCGGATACTTCGAGGAATGCTTGACCAGCGAAGTCCGGCGCGGATTTGAAGAAGCCTTGAAGATGCTAAAAGCCCTCCGCATAAAAATTCGAGAAATTACGATTCCGCACATGGATCTGGTCCCCGCGTTGCAAGCCGCCAGCACCCGACCGGAAGCGAACTCCGATCATGATCACTATTTAAGAACGCGGCCCCGTGACTATAGTCCTGGACTGCTTTATGGGCTCATCGCTGGACTTTTGATTCCCGCTCCCGTCTACGTAACAGCCCAGCGAGTCAGGCGCCTGCTCTGCCAGGAGTTCGATACCGCCTTCGAGAAAGTGCAGGCAATTGTCGCGCCGACGTTGTTCAGCACTGCCCCAACCATCGAGGATTGTAACCGCGGCTATATCGAGGCCGACGGCAAAAGGATCAATCTTGCGGATCGAGCGGGAAACTTTTTGACCAGATACACCATACCTTTCAATGTGACCGGGCTTCCGACGATCAGCGTTTGTTGCGGTTTCTCATCTTCCGGTCTGCCCATCGGCATGCAGATTTCTGCGCCGGCCTTCCAGGAGGGTAGGCTGTTTCAAGTAGCGCATGCCTATGAGAGGGCCGCGGAATGGTACAAGCGAAGGCCACAATTGTAATAGCTTTCTCAGGACAATAACGCGATCCTACTACGAAGTGAGTCATGAGCTTACGCGCGCCTATAGGACGACGAAACCAACTGGTCTGTCTAGACTGACTGAGGTCACTCCAGCGCCGCAATTTCAAAGAACACGAAAGCCGTGAAGGGTTCAGACATTGGAGGCTCAAACCTCGTGCGTTTAGCCCCCTTCGTGGTGAAATCTCTTTCCTGAGTGTCGCTCTGTCACACTAGTCTGTTGACGCGATCGTCCAGGTTCTCTAGCAAGGCGGTCTCATTCTTATTTCTGCAAGCGCTGTTTGCGTAGATCGACGCGCAATTGTTCCGTCCTCGCTAAATTCAGCGCTGGATCACTACCCTCGATGGCGACACCATAAATGTCTCGAGCTTCCTGCTGCGATACAATCCCGTCTTCAACGTCGCGTAGCACCCGTTCTGGCTCGCGTTCCAACGGGTCGCCGTAGCCGCCGCCACTCGACATGCGCATGTAAAGAACGTCATTCTTGCCGACGTTGAATTCGCAGTAAGGCAAAAGCTTGTTGCTGCCGCCGAGTTCGTCGAGCCGATCGGGAGAAGTATCCACGGCAATGGTTTCCTCGACGCGCGTTCCTTCGGTCAGCATTAGCAAGCTCGGAGCGCCCGGGTAGCCTCCGAATATTCCCTGACCGGAGTTTCTTAGCCCCGCAACTCCAAGGGCCACGCCCTTGATCTTGCCTTCGGGGGCATCATGCACAGTCAGCGCCGATTCGCTGCCGGTGCCGCCGCGGTATTTGCCTGCCCCCGCCCCGCCTCTGGTGTTGCGCCTAAATAAATAGAGCAAGGGAAAATTCGCCTCGATCCATTCTATGTTATGACTACTGAGGCCGGCGCCGGTATCGTCGCCATCCTTACACGAGCGCGCTCCGGTACCATCCAGTGCGCCCTCGGAAAGCGTGGAGACGTAGTAATTCCCATGCTGATTGACGCCGGCGTGGCGCGCCAATCGATGGCCGGCGTTGAGGGCCATGACCTCACCGCGCCATTTCTCGCTGGTCGCCAGCATCTGCATGATCACCGAGCTAGCGACAAATTTCGCTGTCCTACCGCCCGAAGTCGTATTCAAAGAGACCGGCGCAGGCGGTGTTGAGTTTACCACGGTTCCTGAAGGCGCAATCACTTCGATCGGCTTCAACGCGCCGTGGTTTTTGGGCAGGTCGTAAGCCATAGTGCAAAGAATCGCCTCATAGCACGCCCCAAAGGTCGCATGGTACGGCAAGTTGATGCCCGTTTTAGCTTGCGGGCTACTGCCCGTGAAATCGAACAGCAGACCATCGCCTTTCTTCTTGAGAGTCACGTGGACATTCCACGTGTCACCTGCATGAATGGTTCCCGTCTCGTCCCATTCGCCGTCAGGAATCTCGGCGATTCTTTTGCGCAGGAGCGATTCGGAATAGCGCAGGACCTCCTGTGATACCGCAGCCACTAATTCGGCGCCGAACTGGTCGCACAATGTCTGCATTCTCGATTTGGCGACATTGTTCGCCGCGATCTCACATTTCAGATCCAACCCGACCATGATGGGCTGCCGCGTCATGTTAATGAACGTGTCGAAAAGATCCTGTCTCAGTTCGCCTCGGTCCACGAGTTTGATTCCCGGGATACGAATTCCTTCATGGCAGATCTCTGTCGCCCCCGGCGAATTGCCGCCGGGTGACATGGCGCCGATATCCATCACATGGACAAAGGTCGCGCTCCAGCCTATCAGGTTGCTCTTATAGTGGATAGGCGAAATCATGTAGACATCCGACTGGTGAATCGCCGCCACGTAAGGATCGTTGAGCAAAAAAATGTCGTCGGAATTAACTCCGCCATTTCCGAAGCGCTCGATGATCCGCTTAACGGCAAAACCGGCGCACGCAACGTGCCAGCCCATGGCGTCGCCCGCGGACAAGACATCACCATTGGCAAGATACAACGCTGCCGCGTAGTCATGCATTTGCGTTGTGTTCACGGTGCCGCCAACGCGCTCTAGCGTGGCTCCCATCTCCTTGGCGATCTGATACAGCCGGTGCGAAAGGATCTCGAAAGTAATCGGGTCTACACTGCTGACGATCGGATTCACAGCCAGGCTATGCTCCTAAGTGAATTCTGATGTTACGGTACTTATCCATGGCCGCACGATCGCTGGGATTGACTTCCGCCAACTGCTTTTCGTGAGCGTCGTTCGTGATCGACCAGAGAAAGCACACCGCAATGGATTCCACACCCCGAGCCACTAATCGATCAATCGCCTGTTCCGCCGCTTGGACGTTGAGGCGAATCAGCTCGGTGCCTTTGTAATCGATGCGCTCCGGGACTTCTTCCACCAACTTGCGCGGCACAAGGGGCTCAGGCTTGCTCAACGCGGATTTGTGCGCGGTCTCGTTTTCCGTCAAACCTTCGGCAATTTTGCCGCGCATCATATGCAGGCTGTCGCCGAAGCCCCGGGTCATGATCAAGCCGGTTTTTGCTCCGGCGCGAGTGATAAGTGTATTGTCGCCGATGGTGCAGGCATGAAAAAATAGACTGGTCGATTTCAAAAGCTCGTCAGTGTCTTTAAGGCCGAGGTTGTTAGCCGCATCCGCGGCCGCGTTCAGGGCTCCTTGGGAGAAATCGACCGGCGTCGAAAGGGATTTGCCGATCGTGACTTTGCCCGCTTCATCCACCACTACGCAATCGATAAACGTTCCACCGATGTCCACGCCAACCACATAGTTCATGATTTTTCCCGGTCGGTCATTTTTTAAGGATCCATGGCGCTGATATGAGCGTACTGTCTAAAAAACTTCGTTGCAGGTTTTCTTTTCAAGTTCAAATTCCCAGCTCGAAAATCGCCGCGACAGGGATGCGGGAATAAACAACTCGCAGCAAAGGTTCAAAATAATGTGGATTTATAAATCGTGTCAAGACAACCCCGTTTCGAAATAATAGCACTTTAGATAGCGCGCTCGTTGGATCGATCTTGGAGCCGGAAATTGCACTAACAGGCCGGCTCTGCATTGTTTCCTTTTTAGGCGGAGGCTATATAAATTCTCACAACTATTCCAGGTTCATACGTAGGATGGTGAGCGGAAGGAGATCTTTGATGCTTCAGCGGCGAGGAAAGTTCTTTTGCTTAAACAAAAAACACGTTAAACCAGCTTAAGCATTTTCCGATTCAAGTGGTCAGGGACCGAGCTTGAAGCGCGATCAAATTAGACGATCCTCGACATTTTCACGTTTGAAATTCTTAAAATGTCGACCAGCGGGAGCTAAGACAGGGACTTACGAGAAATTCTTTCTTGTGGAAGGGACGAGTCTGGGCTGTTCGACATTAGGTTTAGTCGCTTCTTTGTTACGGACAGTCAGGCGGTCGTTAGCTTCGGTATTTTTAAGCTGACCTTCCAAGGTTTGTTTCAAAACTTCCTCCTGCAGCGATTCCTTGTTATTTACCGCCACGGGCTTTACGGTCTCAACAGGCAGATTGTCTTCGTTTATAAAGACTGCGGCCGCGAAGACGGTTGTCCAGAGACCGTCTTTGTTACCCACCGCAGATTGGGTGATATTGGTGGTACGAACGATTTTGCCGGACATCTTAAAAATTTGCTCTCGCTCGTCCCAATCCATTTCAGGATTGAATTCGATGCCCACGGTAGTGGCCAGCATGCTGGCGGCAAGATCTTCGGCGTAGTCGCCGGCTTTTTCGTCTGTCTCACCAAAGGAATGATGCTCGGAAAGATAACCGTGCATGGAAGAATCCGCAGGGATTGCCAATCCGACCGAAGCCGCTATCAGCCGGTTCGGTTCGTTGTTGCTCTCTCGATCATAAACTGCAAATACGATCTCACCGGGCCGCAAGAGCTTTAATCCCTCTTCCTTGGGGATGATTTTGCAACCGGGCGGATAGATGCTCGAGACAAGAACCAAATTGCAGTGTGCGAGTCCGGCAACCCGCAGCGCCATTTCGAAAGAAGCCAGTCTCTCTCTATGAACACCGACTCCCTTGGTGAAAAAAACTTTCTTGGGAACCATTTTTGGGAAGTCTAACATGACAAAAGTCAGCGAACAAGAAAAATTCCTTGAAATTCTCGAAACTTTTGGTTGCAAGGTCGACAACGAAGACTATACAGTCGTCACGGGGCCTTCAACGCTCGTGACAGGAGTTTCATGGACAGAAGCAAGGCGCCGAATCCTCATCACCCTACTGAGTATCGGCGGCATCGTTGCATCCTGCTATACGGCTTCAGCGCAGGACAAGGCCAGGATCGCTTGGGCGGCTCTCAACCCCGCCGCCAGTCCCATGTGGGTAATTCAGGAGAAAGGACTGTTGAGAAAACTCGGTGTCGATGCCGAGATCGTCGGCATCAACGCGAGCCCCATCGCCATGCAAGCTCTGCTTGCGGGCGATCTGGACGTTATTGTCACTTCAGTGACCACGTTGGTCACCACTCGTCTTGCGGGCGCCGACACCATCATGGTCCAAACCCTGGTGCCGACGTTCGTGGATCACATCGTGAGTTTGCAATCGATCACGGAAATGTCACAGCTGAAAAGGAAAACCGGGGGAGTCAATCGCGTGGGTTCAACTTCCGACTTGGGCTTGCGCTTGGCCCTCCGTCGGCTCGGCCTCAATCCGGAAACGGATACTAAGATCATTACCGCGGGGGGAAACCCGGAGAGATTGGCCGCTTTATCGCGAGGGTTTATACAGTTTACGATCATGCCCGAGCCCTGGGTGCGTGAAGCGGAAAAATTGGGGTTTCGTGATCTGTTGGACACCGGATCCCTCGGCATCCCGTTTCATTGGAATGCCGTGTTGTCCCGGGAAAGCACCCTGAAGAGCAAGCGGAGCCTGGTAGCGAAGGTGGTGCGGGCGAACACCGATGCCATTCATTTCATCAAGACCGACAGGGAGGGGACAAAGGCGATATTCAGCAAATTTCTAAAGCTCAACGACCCGGAAGGACTCGAACGGGCGGCGAAAGCCTATGCGACGATCTTCCCCGAGTCTACGTTGCCGACGGCGGAAGGCGTCAAAACCTTGTTGGATGACATGGCGCCACGTAACCCCAAAGCCAAAGGCGCCGACCCTAAACAGTTTGTTGACCTCAGCTTGGTTCAAGAGTTGGAAGCTTCCGGGTATGTCAAACGCCTTTACGGCAAATGAACGAGCCGTCGCTCCACCGCAGGTCTGCAAGCAGTGTAAAGTGTTCAAGCGATTTAAATTGTTCAAACGTCGCCCGAGGGAACGGGAGAATAATATCTCGATGAATCTCGCTTTACCTCACCGTATGGTCTAACTTGCTAGATTCCGAATTACTGCTACGGGACCGTTCTCTTGCTCAATAAACTAACTGGACTTTTCTACGGCTGGCGCATGGTGGCCGCCGCCGTCGCTCTGCGCGTGCTCGGCGCGGGCCTTCATAGCTTCGGCTTTACGGTTTTTTTTCTTCCTCTGAGTCAGGATCTCAACCTGAACCGAACCTCGACCTCGTTAGCTTTTTCGCTGGCGCGCGCGGAAGGCGCCATAGAGGGACCCGTCGTCGGTCACTTACTCGACCGCTACGGCCCAAAGCCGATTATGCTCACTGCGGTTTTGCTCATGGGAATTGGCTATCTGCTTTTCTCCCAGGTGGATAGCTATGTTACTTTTTTGGTCGTGTACCTTGGTGTTATCTCTCTTGCCCACGCCGGAGGATTCATGCATGCGCCCATGGTGTTGATCAACACCTGGTTTATCCGCCATCGCGCGCGTGCCATCACGGTCAGTAGCGCCGCCTTCGGACTGGGCGGGGTTCTCGTTGCCCCGGTCCTTAGCATCGTCGTACAAACCTGGGGATGGCGTTTGGGAGCCGCCATCGGCGGCGTTTTGTTCCTGGTGATCGGCGTGCCGCTGTGTTCGACGATTCGCCGGTCGCCGGAAAGCATGGGGTTGCTGCCTGACGGTGACGAACCCGCGAGGCCGACACCTGACAAAGATAGCCCAAGGCAGACGGTCAGATCGGAAGTCGAAGTCACTCTGGGCGAGGCGGTACGATCCTTCGCGTTCTGGGGATCGGTGCTGGCGGCGGGTATTCGCAATGGCTCCTACCATGCGGTCTCCGTTCATTTCGTGCCGCTCATGGTTTGGAAAGGATTGAGCCAGTCGGAAGCGGCGTTGTTGCTGAGCGCCTATGCGTTTCTCGGGATGGTCGCTACGCTTGTGCTCGGTTGGGTTGCCGACAAGGCGAACAAACCTCGCATGAACGCATTTATCCTGTTTGCTGCTGCCAGCGCGATGTTCCTACCTATTCTGAGCGGTTCGCTCTGGTCCCTGTGCTTGTTTACGATTTTTTTTGCCGCCGTGGAGACTACTTTTCCACTCGGCTGGGCGGTGGTGGGCGATTTGTTCGGCAGGAAGCATTATGCCAAGATTCGCGGCTACATGACTTTGTTTTACACATGGGGAGGAGTTATCGGCCCGGTGGTTGCGGGCGCGATCTTTGACCGGTGGAAAACCTATGAACCTCTGTTGTGGTCCCTTGTTGTCCTTTTCATCCTGGCGGGACTGTTTTTCGCCAGCCTCAACCGGTCTTGGCAGAAGGCAACCGGACAAATAGCCGCGTGAGTTAATCGGACGCATTGACGTCTGAGCCAAGACACCCTGACCTTAGGTCGAGGTGCGGAAAATCGTCAGCCTTTCCTGCGACGCCGATCTTTAGGTGATCTTTAGGTGATGATGATTGACTCCGACAAAAGCCGGCGATAAGGTAACTTCGCTTCGGCATCGGTTATGCGACAAATAGATGCTAAAGGCATAGAGGAGAGCATTCTTACTTCGCCCTTGGCTATCTGCTTTTGGCGATATAGCGCGTTTGAAAGTAGACGGCTGCTCATCAGCCCGATTTAATACTTCGGAGGCTTCCATGTCCGTCAACAAGGCGATCCTGATCGGTAATTTGGGCAAAGATCCCGAGGTGCGTTTCACCAACAATGGGAAGGCTGTCGCGCGGTTTCCGATCGCGACCTCCGAGGTGTGGACCGATGCGGATGGCAATCGCCAGGAGCGAACCGAATGGCACAACATCATCGTGTGGGGCAAGCAGGGCGAACGTTGCGGCCAGTACCTGGCCAAGGGGAGACAGGTCTTTGTCGAAGGCAATATTCGCACTCGAAGCTACGATGACAAGAGCGGAAACAAACGTTACGTGACAGAAATTGTCGCCCAGCGGGTTCAGTTCTTAGGTGGCGGAGGCGGGACACGCCTGCCGTCCGAAACCGAACCCGGAGGCGCGTCCGACGAAATGGGTTCCGGCGGGCAGTCGCCGATGGACGACGACGTTCCGTTCTAATCTTTCTTGCGCTATCCTTTTCCGCTCAAGAATTCACCTGTTATAGCTGGAGAAACTTGCATGCGTGAGGCGAACTATGACCACTTGCCACTGCATGACGTTGACGTCGACGCCGCGTTGCGAACGATCGTAGAAGGCACCGCCACCGAAACCGGGGAGCGGTTCTTTGCGGCGCTGGTGCAGAACCTGGCCCAAGCGCTGAACACCCATGGCGCGTGGGTTACCGAATACATCGAAGAGCAGCGCAAGCTTAAGGCGCTGGCTTTTTGGATGGGCGGGCAGTGGATTCACGGTTGGGAGATGGTCATTGACGGGACTCCCTGCGAACAGGTGATCGAGCAACGCTGCCTCATTCATATCCCGGACAATCTACTTGATCTTTACGGCGACGATCCCGACGTCCGGGCCGTGGGGGCGGTGAGCTACATGGGCCTGCCGCTCCTTGACCTCGATGGCAAGATTCTGGGCCATCTGGCGGTTCTGGATCGGAGGCCGATGCCCAAGGAACCTAGGGCCGAAGCTTTATTTCAAATTTTTGCTGCTCGCGCCGCGGCGGAGCTGCGTCGTATCCGTGTGGAGGCAGCAGTCCGTCAGCGCGAAGAAAAGCTGGGCCGGTTGGTCAACAGCGCCATGGATGCGATCGTTGAGCTGGACCGAAATCTCTACGTCACCCGGGTGAATGCGGCGGCGGAGAAAGTGTTCGCCTGCTCGTCGAGCGAAATAGTGGGGCAACTTTTCACGCGGTTTCTCTCCTCCGGTTCACGAGAACGGCTCGCTAACTTGATCATCGAGCTTGACCTGCGGCCGGAGGGTGAGCGCTACACGTGGATACCTGGTGATTTAGAGGGAACATCCGCTTCCGGAGAACAATTCCCTGCGGAAGCCACGCTGTCACGGTTCGACATGGGACGGGAACCGTTTTATACGTTGATTCTAAGAAACGTTAATGCTCGGCTCCGAGCGCAGCAGAAGATTCGCTCCCTGACCGTCGAGACTGAATATCTCAGGGAAGAGATCAAGGAGCTTCAAAATCTCGACGAGGTCGTCGGGCAGAGCGAGCCGGTGGCCCGAGTTCTGCGCGATATCGAGGAGGTGGCCGGCACCGACGCCACCGTGCTTATCTTGGGAGAAACCGGAACGGGTAAGGAGCTCATCGCCAGGGCTATTCATAAAAACAGCCGCCGGTCGGAAAAGCCCTTGATCAAGGTGAACTGCGCAACGATGCCGGGAAACCTGATCGAAAGCGAGTTGTTCGGCCATGAGCAAGGCGCCTTCACCGGCGCGACCAAAAAGCGAGAGGGCCGTTTTGCCCTTGCGCACGGCGCGACGATCTTCCTCGACGAGATCGGTGAACTGCCCGTGGACCTTCAAGCGAAGCTGCTGCGCGTGCTGCAAGAAGGAGAGTTTGAGCCCGTGGGCAGCTCGCGCACGCAAAAGGTCGACGCCCGCGTGCTCGCCGCCACCAACAGGGATCTGAAGCAGGCGGTGCGCGAAGGAAAATTCCGCGAGGATCTCTATTACAGGCTCAACGTTTTTCCCATCGAGCTGCCGCCCCTGCGCGAGCGTGGTGACGACATCGGTTTATTGGCGGCGAATTTCGCCAGCAAGTTTGCCCAGCGGATGGGTCGTTACATCGAGTCCCTCTCCGAAGATGGCATCCGGCGCCTTAAGGATTACAGTTGGCCGGGAAACGTGCGCGAGTTACAGAACGTCATCGAGCGCGCCGTGATCACTGCGCGAGACGGCAGACTCAATCTCGATCGCGCGCTCCCGGAAACCGCCAGGGAGATTAGTGGCGAGACTGCGCCTGCTGTGGAAACACCGAAGCGTGTGCGCACCGCAAAAGAGCTCGAAGAATTGGAGCGCGCCAACTTGCTGGCCGCGCTTGAAGCCACAGGGTGGCGCGTCGCCGGCGAAACCGGCGCCGCGCAGCTGCTTGGTATGAAGCCAACCACATTAAGCTCACGGATCAAAGCACTCGGAATCGAACGGCCACGATAACTCAATAAAGTTTTTTGCGTCCTCTTCTCGCCCCTATGGGTAGGCGCGAAAAAATAAGTCAAAACTCAGGCACGACCCCAAAATCACCAGCCCTCAAGAGCGCATTCAAGGACGGCACCACCCATATCGTCATGTCGCCGGCGGAATTCATGCAGCGCCTGGCCGCGCTGGTGCCGCGCCCGCGCTTACATCTGATCCGCTTCCATGGCGTGCTGGCGCCGAACGCAAAGTTGCGTCGTGAGATCATTCCGCGTCCGCCGGAGCAAGCAACCGAGCCCTCATGCGATCACGCGCAGGGCGCGCCGCCGCGCATGAGTTGGGCCAGACTGCTCAAACGGGTCTTCGACATCGACATTGAACACTGCCCAAACTCCGGCGGCAGCTTGAAGATCATCGCTGCCATCGAAGATCCGCCGGTGATTGTCAAAATCCTCACCCATCTGGGCCTGTCCACCCGCGCACCGCCGCGTGCGCCGGCGCTGCGATTCGATCTATTCCAAACGACCTGAGGAGCCGAAAACCGCTTGCCAACGCTAGCCGACGGAGCCGCTCGCTCTGAGTTCGAGCGAGCGGCGCGATCCGCATCACTTCGCGCCCCTCCGACCGCCGCACCGACCGAGCCCACCGAAGCAACAACGGGATTTTCATCAAACAGAAATGAAATTGACAGTTCCCTGGTCCGGCGATATAGCTCGGACCAGAAAAAAAGGTGGTTTAAACTTCTTACACCGAGCGCAAGATCATCAGGGACAATCCTCTCGTTGGCAATCTGGTGATCTTTCATAACGTCGTGCACCTGACGAAGATCGTGCCCCCAGCTCACGGCAGAAGGGCAGCGCATCAATCCCGAGGCAGTGGCCGTCGTCCGCCCGTACCTCATCTCCCATCGCAAGCGCTTTGGCCACTTTCCTTTGAATACCGAGCGGATTCCGGAGCCGGTGGAGTATGACCTCCCGGCCTCCCTCCTGGGTCCCGGTCGGAATGCTGCCAAATAGGATCACTGCAAGTGCTACTCTGAGCGTGCGTGAAAAGAGGGCAGTTTTCTGCTCTGGGAACTCGGCCAGGTAGGGGATACCCTACCTGACGAAGGAGGGCGGTCATGGTGGCCTGTTATGGTCGGGTCTCCTCTCGCCAGCGACGCCCGGATAGCCAGAAAGCCGAAATTCACCGCTGGCTGCGCCACAACCGTATCCGTGCCCGCCGCGTGGTGTGGGTTGAAGCTACGGAGACCGGACGCTCGCTCAAACGCCCCGCCTTTGCCCGTCTCCAACACGAGATCTTCGCCGGCACAGTGGAGATCGTGG
>Ga0209684_1000081_pt1 | contig 16675 bp, 13 predicted proteins | sample PanSoiPlot6MoBio_FD_188322 | JGI IMG/M metagenome (GOLD analysis project Ga0209684, IMG submission 188322) | Tropical forest soil microbial communities from Panama analyzed to predict greenhouse gas emissions - Panama Soil Plot 6 MoBio (SPAdes)... | ecosystem: Environmental > Terrestrial > Soil...
CGTGCTTCTTCTCTCTTTCCTTTATTTAGTAATATATGTGTGTAACATACTCATCTGGGCTTGTAAAGGTCGGATTGACCACCGACTGCTGTTGCCGGATCTCTCGAAGCGAGATAGATATTAGACGTTACTCTCTGGGTTCATAGCGACGGTAGCGAAGCCCGAGCTTTTCGGCACGAGTTTTCGGTTTGATGCAGCTTATCGGACAAAGCTTCCAGCCGCGGTCATGAATTTTCAATTTCACCGTTTATTCTCCCACGGGGAGATAGCCTCTAACATCACAGAGCTCCGCGGACGCGCAAGGGAACTCGTCCGCCATCCACGCACCCGCAAAATAGCGATCTGGTTTGTCGCAATCGTCGCGGCTTTTGGAATTCTCGGTGGCCTGGTGGCGCCTCCGTTGCTACGCTGGAAACTGGCAAGCGAGCTCTCCAAAAAACTCCACCGCGAAGTTTCCATCAGGCAAATACGCATCAATCCCTTTGCGCTGTCGGTGACCGTGCGCGGCTTCCTCATGAAAGAACGGCAAGCATCGACGACGGCGCTTTCTTTTGACGAGCTCTATGCAAACCTAGGGGCGCAATCTTTATTTCGCTGGGGACCCGTTCTAAAGGAACTCCGCTTGGTGAAGCCCTACATCAACGTGGTCCGAAACGAAGATCACACCTATAACTTTAGCGACTTGATCAACGAGTTTACCAAGCAGCCACCAGGACCCAAGAGCCCGCCAGGACCCCCTCCACGATTTGCGCTGAACAATATCCAGGTCGTCGACGGGAAAATCGACTTCGACGACCGGCCGGAACAAACGAAACATACGATCTCGGCCATCAAAATCGGCGTGCCCTTTATCTCCAGCATACCCTCCCAGGTGGAGATCAAGGTCGAACCAGCATTCTACGCGTTGGTGAACGGCTCTCCCTTTCAAATCGACGGGGAAACCAAGCCGTTCAAAGATTCCCGCGACAGTACCATTAACCTCGACATAGATAAATTGCAGATTCCGAAGTACGTCGAATATTCACCAGTCGAGCTGAACTTCAAAGTCCCATCTGGAGAACTTAATGGCAGACTGACGGCGAACTTTAGAACTCCACAAGGCAAACCTTCCGTGCTGTCTATTTCCGGCAACCTCGGCATTAAAGAATTTGTCCTCAAGGACAAAAATGACGCACCTCTTTTGAACTTGCCGGCCCTGGACGTTCTCATTGATGACATTGAAGTTCTTGCGCAGAAAGCGAATCTGAAATCCGTCAAGATCGAGTCGCCGGAGCTGTATGTGACACGCAACCACGACGGGACCTTAAACCTCGGCTCGCTGGTCGCGGAGAACAAAACCGAAAAAGTTCCGGAGCAGAAAACAAACGAGAAGCCATTCGGTTACCAGGTAGCTGGGATCGCCGTCGATCAAGGGAAGGTAATCTTTACCGACCGCAGTCCGGACAAACCCTTTGAAAAGCGGTTGGAGAATATACGCGTTGACGTGAAGGGACTGAGCAACGAGCCCGAGAAAAAAGCCACGACCGAGATTTCCTTCCAGACAGACGCCAAAGAAGAGTTCAACCACAGCGGCACACTGCAGCTCACGCCACTCGCCGTAGAGGGCAAAGTCGAGCTGAAAAGCCTCCTGCTCAAGGGACTTCGTCCCTATTACGAATCCGTGCTCGGCGTGGAAATCACGGAAGGGCTATTGGATCTTGCCGCTCAAGTGAGCGTCATGCAAAACAAAGATAGCCAGACGGAGACAAAGCTGTCAGACTTGAACGCTTCTCTGCGTTCCCTCCGGCTAGACGTACCAGGCGAATCCGAGCCGCTCTGGCGCGCTCCGCTACTGGCCATCAAAGACACCATAGTGGATGTCGGGAAAAAGTCGGTCGTGGTCGGTTCCTTAGAAACCCGTGACGGCAACGGCTATCTCCGCCGGGATACGGATGGCACCATCAGCTTTGCCAGGATCCTCAAGACGAAACCCGCTCAAAGTGAGCCTGTGAAAGCCCAACAGGAAGAGACGGCAGAGTGGGCCATACAAATGAAACGCGGAGCTTTGGAACGCTTCCGCGTCAATTTTGAAGATCGCATGCGCACGCCTGCGCCGCGCCTGACTGTTTCAGCGTTGTCGATTCGTGCAGAAAATGTTTCCAATGCCGCCAATAACCGCGCCAAAGTCCGGATTCAAGCGACCATCAATAACAAGGGAAGCGTGCTGCTCGCAGGGGCTTTAGGCTTACGGCCTGTTGCGGGCCGCTTCAATGTCGAACTTCAAGGCATCGGGCTGGTTCCTTTTCAGCCCTATCTCACGGATCAGATCAATTTGTCGATGACGAGCGGCCAAGTCGGTAGCAAAGGCGTGCTCACTTTGGATCTCGGCGCCAATCCTGCCAAAGTTGCCTACGACGGCGGCCTTCAGGTGGCGGATTTCGCTTCCGTGGAAAAAGACGCGTCGGAGGATCTGCTTAAGTGGAAATCTTTGGACTTGGGTGGCGTCCAGTTCAACCTCGAACCGATGCAACTCAGGATTAACGAAATCACTTTAGGCGAGTTTTACGCCCGTTTGATCCTTGGCGCTGACGGCAAACTGAATTTGCAGAACTTGGCCGCGCAAAAAAACTCGGCAAGCGGCGCCGTTGAAGCGAAACCAGCGAATCCGCCCCCGCCGACTACTCCTGCGACGTCCGAGCAAAAGCCGATTTCCATCGGCAAGATCAACCTTCAAAACGGCAATATCAACTACAGTGACTTTTTCATCAAGCCCAACTATTCGGCGAATCTCACTTCCGTCCAGGGAAGTATTTCGGAGCTCAAGCCCGAAACCCCCGGCGATATAATCCTCGATGCCAAACTCGATAACGCGGCACCAGTGGATATTCGGGGCAAGATCAATCCTTTGTCCAAGGATTTATATTTGGACATTGCCGCCGAGGCTCAAGAAATTGACCTCAATCCAATGTCGCCTTACTCCATCAAATACGTCGGTTACGGTATCGAGGGAGGGAAACTAACATTTAAAGTGAAATACAAGGTAGAGAACCGCAAACTGGACGCCCAAAATCAGATCATTCTCAACCAGCTGACCTTCGGTGAGAAGGTGGAGAGCCCGACCGCCACTAAGCTCCCCGTCCTGCTCGCCGTCGCACTACTGAAAGACCGTAATGGTGTGATTGACGTCAACCTTCCCATCAGCGGCTCCCTAGACAGTCCGGAGTTTAGCGTAGGCGGAATCATACTGCGGATTATTATCAACATCATTACGAAGGCCGTAACGTCTCCTTTCGCTTTGCTAGGCGCCGCTTTCGGCGGGGGCAGTGGCGGGGAGTTAAGCTACATCGAGTTCGATTACGGCCACTCCAATCTGTCGCAGGCTGCTGAAGCCAAAATTAAATCCCTTGCGACAGCGATGAACAATCGCCCTGCCCTCAAACTTGACATCAGCGGTCGCGTCGACCCGGTCAACGATCGCGAGGGCCTCAAGCAAACGTCAATCGAACGCAAGGTAAAAGCGCAAAAAATGAAGGAACTAGTGCGGCAAGGAAACGCTCCTCAATCAGTGGACGATGTCCACGTCGACAAAGCTGAATACGAGCGCTATCTCAAGGCAGCCTATAGTGACGAGAAGTTTGCAAAGCCGAGAAACATCATCGGTCTCGCTAAAGATCTGCCGGTGTCCGAAATGGAGAGTTTGATGCTCAAGAACGCGCAGGTCACCGACGACGATCTGCGCGAGCTGGCCAACGCCCGCGCCCAAGCGGTACGCGACCGCATCCTCGCGTCGGGCCAGGTCACCGCCGACCGGCTTTCTATCGTCGGGGCAAAACCGGCGTCCGCTGAAGAAACCGACAAGGAAAAGGCCAAGATGAGTCGCGTCGATTTCGCGCTCAAATGATTTCCCGAGCAGCGCCTTGGCTTAACCCAATTGGACTCGCTCGCCGCGAGTTGTGCAACTCGACGGTCTGATATACACTTTCGCACTAAGCAGGAGGCACGTTCCATGTCCCAACCCAAAAAGTCCGCCAACCCTAAAGTCACGATCATCGCCAGCAAAGGCGCTAACCAGGCGATTAACTATTTGCTCGAGGATCGCGATGAGCTGGAGTGGCTCGTCGCCATCGGCCGCAATCACAAGGGCGATCTCTTCTTCTACGACACAGGCGGGGACATCATTCAGGATTTGGGCGCTCTTTCTTATATCAAGGAAAGAATTCTGAGAGACTATTTTGGCGAGGTCGATGAATAACAACCAACCGCGAAGCGCGAAGTGCATAGCGCAAAGTTTTCTACTTCTACTCTTAAACCTGCCGGTTGGTGGTCCAATCGCGGTCATGGAGCGCAGCAAAAAATATGAGCCCTCTCCAACCGTCTAAGTCTGATAAGTGTCATGGGTCATACCGGCATCGCGCAGCTTCCACTTCACGGCGGCAAAGCGCCCGTTTGGTTATTTCAACGAATGGTCCGGCTAGGCCGCGAGATTGTCCGGCTCATTGTTGAAGACCACGGTCCTGAAGAAATATTCAAACGCATCTCTGACCCCTACTAGTTTCAATCTCTCGGCTGCGTGCTGGGTTTCGATTGGCACTCCTCCGGCGTCACCACCACCGTCTGCGGCGCGCTGAAAGAAGGACTGCGCGGCCTCGAAAAAGACTTGGGCTTGGTCATAGCCGGGGGCAAAGGCGCTACATCGCGCAAGACACCCAGTGAGATTATTGCCGCCGGAGAAAAATTCCCATTGTGCACGAGTCCGGAGGAGTTCGTTCATCTCAGCCGCCTGACTGCGAAAATCGACAACAACGCGATTCAAGACGGTTTCCAGCTTTACCATCATAATTTCTTTTTCACCTTCGGCGGCTCGTGGGCGGTAGTCCAGCAAGGCATGAACGCCCGCTTTGCCCGCCGCTATCATTGGTACTCCGGGAAGGTTGAATCACTCACGGTGGATCCCCATTCCGCCATCTGCAGTCAATTGCACCTAGAAGAGGCACTGAATCTGGTCGACTCGAAGAGTTTGCCGGCACAACAACTGATCACCGAGCTCTCCCATGAAACACCGGAGAAATTGACCAAAGAGATGCGCAAACTACAAACCTTGAGTCTTCCATCTCATCACGAGATCCAAATCAAAGATCTGCACCCTGAATCCATCGAAAAAATCCTGCTCAAAACTTACGAGGCAAACGCCCGTGATTTTCAAACTTTGCTCGCCATGCCCGGCGTCGGCGCCAAAACGCTGCGCGCCCTCGCCTTGATCGCCGAGATAACCTACGGCACGCCGGCATCGTGGAAAGATCCCGCCCAATTCAGTTTCGCTCACGGCGGTAAAGATGGCCATCCCTATCCCGTCGATCGCAGCGTTTACGATCAAACTATCGCGATCCTGCGCCGCACCGTGGAGCGCGCGCGCGTCGAAAAAAGCGTCAAGGACAACGCGCTGAGAAGATTGCGAGCGCACACCTATTGACGTCGCAGATGGACTTCCCTAAAGTTCGGCGCATGCGAGCTCTCTCGATTACGTCCTTTTTTGGTCTTGGTGAGCTGGCGCAAGATAAGCGCAGGGCCCTAACCATCGTCTTTGCTTCCAGCGTCGCTCTAGTCATGGGAGTAAACTTCATCCAGCCTGCGCTCCCGGCAATGACCCAGCCGTTTGGAATTAAAGACGCGGCTCTCGGGTTGGTCATGACAGCGTTGACCGGCCCAGCGATTTTTCTTGCACCGCTATTCGGCGTGGTCGCCGACCTTTATGGCCGGCGGTTGTTGTTGGCATGGGGACTTATTCTCTACGGCATCTTCGGTGCATCCATGGCTCTTGCGCCGACGTTTACTTGGCTTCTTGTCTTTCGGGGGCTGCAAGGCGTCGCTTACAGCGCTGTCACTCCGTTGACCATCGTCTTGATCGGCGATTTGCTCGAAGGCGACAACGAAATCGGCGGCCAAGGACTCAAGGTTTTCTTAGATCGCGTGGGCTATATGTTTCTTCCTCCACTCGGCGGATTTTTGGCCACCATCGCCTGGTACTGGCCATTTACAGTTTATTTCTTGACGGTCCCCATCGGCATTGCTGCTTTCTTCTGGATGCCCGAGACTAAGAGTCACCGCCATCACGGCACCAAAGCGTACTTAGCAGATATACTCCGTTTGACACGCCACCCACGGCTCCTCATCGCGTTTTCCGCCGGCTTTCTACGTTTTTTTCTTGACTACGGTTTCCTGACGTATCTTCCACTCTTCCTGGTGCGCACCCATGGGGTTTCAACGGCAACCGCGGGGTTGCTTTATATTTTCTTTTCCATTGGCGCCATGATTACGTCGAGCCAGGCCGGCCATCTCGCCGTGGGACGAGATAAAGCGCATCTGCTTTTCGCGGCGTTCGTAATCAGCGGCTTATCTGTGACCGCAGTTCCCTTTATTCCCGGTACTTGGTTAGTGGGAGGCGCGCTGTTTCTCTATGGAATTGCCAACGGCGTTATCTCTCCGATGCAGAAGAGCCTGTTAACGCAAAACGCACCAACAGAAATGCGCGGCGGCGTCGTGTCCTTCGACCGTCTGATTCAACAGGTTTCCAAAACGACGTCCACGGCCATTGTCGGCGTGCTACTTGTGACGGCCGATCTCGCGACAATCTTTTGGCTGCTGGGGATTCTTTCTCTAGTCAGTGTGGTATTGATGGCGGCGCTCTTGCTTCGCCATGGCGAAGCCGTGGTCAATCGCGCCGTTTCTTGAAACGGACGGTCAATCCCTGCGACATAGGCTCGCCTCCCTGCAGAGGGAAACCATCGTACTCCGCATTAGAACGCCTTGAATTCTTTTTCTTCGCGGCTTTCCGTCTCAAGCTGGATCGTTGTGTGCTCGATTTTAAATTGCTCCTTAAGCGTCTCTTCGATGCAGTTGAGCACTTCGTGAAAATCTCCGCCGTTCTCCACCACCGCATGGGCACTGAGCGTATAAATATCCGAGGTGACTGCCCAAATATGGAGGTCATGCACCATGCTGACGCCTTCGACCGCTTCGATGGTCTGGCGAACTTCTTCGAGCCGAATACCCTTCGGCACGGTCTGCATGAGGACGCTCACGGATTCCTTGATGAGACTCCATGAGGAATAAAGAATCAGCACGCCGATAAAAATACTGATCAGCGGGTCCGCCAGGTACCAGCCGGTGGAAAGCATGACGAGACCGGCGGCAATGGCGCCAACGGACCCCAGAGCGTCGCTCACCACGTGCAAAAAGGCTCCCCGCAGGTTGAGGTTATGATGGTGCGAACCGAACAGGATCAGGCCGGCAATGATATTGACGACGAGCCCCAATACCGCAACTACCAGCATACCGTAACTTTGAACCTCTGGTGGATGAAAGAGCCGGTTGTACGCCGCGGCAAAGATAATCCCTACGATTAACCACAGCGCCAGCCCGTTAAACAGCGCCGCGAGGATCTCCACTCGGTAGTAGCCGTAAGTGCTGATAAGTGTCGCCGGTCGCTTGGCGATGCGGAAAGCAAAGAGACTCAGCCCCAAAGCCGCCATGTCGGACACCATATGGCCGGCATCGGACAACAGCGCGAGACTATTGGTCATGAATCCGCCGACCAACTCGGCGAAAAAATACCCCGCGCTAATAACTAAGGCCCACTTGAGTCGCTGCGTGTGATCGTGTCTTTCCATGTTTTACCAGTCTAGGGTACTCTGCCTGCAAAAAACGCTCAAGGGAGCAACGTTATTTCGAATTTTCAATCTCGAAATTCGAATTTGGAATTTTTACTGCATATGCTTGGCTGGTTTTTTCTTTAATAAGACGAAGTAGAGTTTCCCCGGACTGTTCATATATCCGCCGGATGCTTCGGCGGAATCTCCGGTCCCAAAATAGAGATCGACCCGCTGCGGGCCGCGGATCGCACCACCCGTGTCCTGGTTCAACACGAATCGCAAGAAAGGCGTCCAGCCGATAAGTTGTCCGGCTGGATCAAGAACTGGTTTTTGTGTGAAGATGAAGGCCAAGGCGCCTTTGGGAAACAAACGCGAATCGGTGGCAATCGATCTTCCCGGCGTAATCGGCACGTCCAGACTGCCCAAAGGGCCTTCTTCCAGAAAACGAAAGAAGACATAGCTTTCATTGTACGCCATAATTTCACTTCGCTCCTCGGGATGGTCCGTCAGATAGCGGCGCAAGCGCTGCATCGACATCTCCTCTTTGGGAACCTTACCGTCATCGATCAACAATCTCCCTATACTGCGGTAGGCTCTTCCGTTGGCGCCGGCGTAGCCGACCTTGATGCGCTTCCCATTCGGTAGCCGCAACACACCGGAGCCCTGAATATGCAGAAAGAAAAGATCGATGGGATCTTTCACCCAAGCGATTTCATATCCTCGCCCACGAAGGGATCCCTGATCGTCAATTTCCCGGCGTGAATAATAGGGCACAAAGTTTTCGCCTTCCATGCGACCAACAGCCTTCTCGGTGGTATTAAGGGAGGACAGAGTTGGCCGCTCGGTAACAATCAGATCTGCCGGTTTGCCATAGATCGGGTAAAGGTATTCCTCAGTCGGAACTAGACTGCCATCGATGATCGGATCGTAATACCCCGTGAACAAGACGTTTTGCAGCTCAGAATCACTCGAAGACGGGATCAAGTCGAACTGCTCGGTCAATGCTTTGATCCAACATTCGCGGCAATCCCAACGGTCGAGCAGATGATCAAACGCCGATAAACTGTCCAAGACTTCCTTCGCGGTAAAGCGCCGCGGTTGTTCCCCGACCACGCGATCCGGCGGCAATTTCTGTAAATAGTTTTGGCTCTGCCGCAAGGCGCGGCGCAGCGATTCCCGGTCGAGGTCATCGGAAACGATGGGTAGCCGCGAAGGCAAGTCTTGGTTTTGCGCCATCGCGACAAGAGGAACAAACAAGAGGGTGATAATCGCAATTAACTTGATGCTCGCCATGATCCGTATTAGGTTCAAGGCCAAATCTTTGAAACCTTTGAACTCCCACCTTTGGTTTGTCTTGCGTCTATTGACCACTTGATTCAAAATTGTCTCGGTGAATCACAGCGAGATTAGAAAAGAGGTCGCGAGCGTTCTTGATCGGCTGCCGAGGCAGTTCCGCAGGCGCCTGCACAACCTCGAGATTGTTGTCGAAGAAAGACCGACACGCGATCTGCTTCTATCCGTAGGTCTCGATCCCCACTACGATACACTATATGGACTTTATCAAGGCATTCCCCTTCCCGATCGCTCCGCCCTTTATCCACCCATTTTACCCGATAAAATCACAATTTTCGCGGAGCCCCTGCTGAGAGATTTTTCCGATCCCGAAGATCTACGCGAGCAAATTCGCACCACTGTGCTCCACGAAGTCGCTCATTACTTCGGATTCGATGACGATGAGATTGACAAGCTAGGCTATTAGTCGTTCAAGGTTCCAGGTTCAAAGTTCAACGCCTGTCCTGAACGAAGTGAAGATCTTTCTTCCCTGAGCCCAAAAGATCCTTCGAAGCCCAGGATGGGCGAAGCCCACACCTCGAACATTGAACGCGGTTTTTCGCTCTAATCTCGTATATCCTGCAAGAACCACTCCGTCGGCAACTCCCGGCCGACCCCTTTCTCCTTGGCCAACTGATAAACTTTTCCTGCACAGGCGGCGAATTGAAGCCCCTGGGTTCCGGAATTGATAAAAAATGTGACTTGCTTGGGGCTGGTTCGGCCAGGCACTCTCCCGGCTCGAATGTCGATGAAATATTTAAAGTAGTCGCCTTTATAATTGTCCACTGCGGGATTCGGAATACGGCTCCGTTCCTCCGGCTGTCCTGCAATATAACCGACGTTCCCATGCAGGCGGATCATTCCCTCATCCATTGCCTCGACTGTGTTCTTGCCGAGCTTGACGGAAAGGTCGCAGCGTTTAACTACCTTTGGCCCCGTCTCGCAAGCGCGCACGCAGGTAATATGCGCGCCTTCCTTCAGCCACTCAGGCTCATCGATCACCGTCTGCGTCGAGTCCGTGCACGTCGCGACAATATCTGCGTCACGCACCACCATCTCGGGTGTATCCACTGCGACGACTTCGAGATCCAATCTACCTGTCATTTCTTTCGCGTAAGCCTCGCGATGGGCTTTAGTCGGGCTAAAGACTTTGACTTTCTTGAGCTTGCGCACTTCGTAAAAAGCTTCCAGGTAGCTCCGTGCCATACCGCCGGAGCCGAAAATGCCTACCACGGAAGCGTCTTCTCGCGCGAGATATTTGGCTCCCAATCCCGCGCAACCCCCGACCCGCATGTGCTGAATCAAACCGTCATTGATGATCGCCAGCGGCTCCCCGTTGCGAACGCTGAAAACCATTACCAGGCCACACCAGGTTCCTGGCTGCATACAATATTTCTCCTCGGTGTCGCCATTGGGCCAGTGCACGATGTCGGACTTCATTCGGATAGCAAAGACACCGATCTTGCGGCTCGCTCCTTCCATCGTACCCCAGCGGTAGTAGCCGTCGGGACGATCGCATGGCATCCAAAGATCGAGGCGCGGTCGGTACACAGCATCGCCTTTGACCAGATCATCGTAACCGTCTTCCAGCGCCTCCAGACAGGCTTTCATGTCGAAGAGTCTTTCTACTTCTTGGTTGTTGATGAGCAGCATACAAACCTCCTGTGACTGGCTTACAATAACCAGCGATATTTTGGAAGATAAGGTTGGGCGACGAGGTTGATGCGGCTAGGGTCGACCAGCGTTCGTCTCAATCCTGGTTTGACAATCGCTATCCATTGTCGCAAAGATAAGCCCAAAATCGACCACGGGGAGGGGCAAACCTTGAAGCTTCTCAGATTCAACGACGATCAAATCGGGGTGATCAAAAACGAAAACATGGTAGTCGATGTGAGCGACACCGTTACCTCGCGCAAGGCCAAGGGCCCGCAGCGGGTGATCGAAGAGATCATCGACGGTTGGCGCAAATATCGGCGCCGGTTTGAAAAAATTCTCGCGGAACAGGCTGGCGTACCGTTGAGCAGCGTGCAGCTTCTCAGTCCAATTCCGCGACCGAGCAAGTGCCTCGCCGCATTTGTCAATTATGTGGATCGGCCTGATCGGAGTCCTGACAGCTTGCCTAACGAGTACTTCTACAAGTCCCCGGATCTGGTTGGACCCGGAGGAACCATCGAGTTGGTAGATATTCCGGCGGCGGTGGTGTTCCAGCCCGAAGCGGAATTTGCCTTTGTCATCGGCAAAACAGCGAAAAATGTTCCCGAGTCCAAGGCGATGGATTATGTTTTCGGCTACGTTCCGTTCTTCGACATTTCAACTCGCGGCCTGGTGCGGCGCACGCAGTTCATCCCTAAAGGCCAAGATACGCACGCCACCTGCGGGCCGTGGATCATCACCAAAGATGAAATACCGGATCCCGATAACGTCGTCGTAAAATCTTGGACCAACGGCGAGCCGCGACAGAACTATAATACAAAATTCATGGCTCACAAGATTCCCGATCAGATCGCCTGGCTCACGCGTTTCCTCCAGCTCAATCCCGGCGACATTGTCGCCACGGGGACTTATCACGAGGGCCTGCGTCCGGTTAATAGCGGCGATACTATTGAGATCGAGTTCGAGAACTTGGGGAAGGCCCAGTTCAAAGTCGCCGGCAATAGCCCGCGCAAAGATGTCGACTGGCTCCCCGGGAAGAACCAACCAACACCCCCGCCAGGCGGAGGAATGCATCGGGTATAACGGAAAACTGGAGTGTTGGAGTAATGGAGTGGTGGGCTCGGAATATCAATACTCCAGCGCTCAACATTCCATCAATCCACTTTCCTCTCGTGCCACGGCAGCAACAATCTGGAAAGCAGATTGAAAAGCTGATTTAACCCGTAACCTAAAATTGCCAGCGCCAGCATTCCCGCGTACATCTGGGCGACCTTGAATCTTCTCTGGGAATCCAGAATAAAATAGCCGATCCCGTCGGTGCTCCCGACCATTTCTGAAATCACCACTAGGATCAGCATGATCGGTAAGCTTACTCTCAGGCCGGTCATGATTTGCGGCGAGCAAGCCGGTACGATGACCCGCCACATGATCCTCTGTCGAGACAAACCAAACGTCCTTGCGGTATCGAGAAGGACTCGGTCGATATTTCTGACTCCGTCGATGGTGTTTAAAAGGATGGGCCAGGCACAGGAAAAACAAATCACAAAGATTTTCATCTCGTCTTCGAGGCCGAAGAACAACATGGCCACCGGGACAACCACAGGAGGCGGAATCGGGCGTAGCATTTCGATAATGACTTCCAGCCCGCGATGGAAAGCATCAAACAACCCCATGAGGACGCCCAACGGGATGAAAATTGCGGCGGCGAGCAAATAACCTACCACCGATCTTTTCAGACTCGCTAGAATTTGCCAAGGGATCTGTCCCGATTCAATAAGTGAAAAAAAAGAACTGAGAATTTTGCTAAACGGCGGCACGATGAGCGGATTTACCCATCCCGCCTCGGCTACTAACTCCCAGACTCCTAACAACCCAAGCAAGAAAAGGAACCCGTTAAGTCTTGAATCCCTCATAATCAGCCGGTGGTTCAGTTAGCGCTCAGGGCAAACTCCGTGAGAGATCTTGACCAAACCGAACCACTACCCATCATCAGATCGCCTCTCTGGCAATCATGCCGCGGCGCCATTTCATCCCTCTGTTTTCTAACAGCAAAAAAAGCCGATTGAGGCAGTAACCCAAAAGCGCGACGAGAATGATCCCGGCGTACATCGCGCTGCTGTGCAATGAACGTTCTTCATCCAGGATGAAGAAACCCAACCCTTGGCTGCCGACGATCATCTCGGCGGTCGTAACCAAGATCAACGCGATGGACAAGCTCACGCGCAAACCCGTGACGATATAACGCGAAGCGGCGGGCAAAATAACATGCCACAGAATCCGTGGGCGGCTCAGACCGAACGTCCGCCCCGTATCCACCAGCGTCCGCTCGATATAGCGAACGCCGTCGATAGTATTGACGAGAATCGGCCACATGCTGGCATAAACGGTCACCGCCGTGATCATCGAGTCACCGATGCCGAGCAATAATATGGCGACTGGAATGATCGCCACCGATGGCATGGGACGCAGGAACTCAATCAACATCTCCAAGAGACTATGAGCAAAACGGAAGTAACCGAGGATGACCCCCACGCTTACTCCCACCACCGCGGCCAGTAGATAACCCTCAACAAATCGCCTCAAGGTAATTAATAGATGCGCGGTCACTTGACCGGAAGAAATCAATTGGCCGAGGGTCACGAGAATTTGACTGATGGAGGGAATGTAGAGTTGTAATTTTGGATTCAGCCGGGAGCCGTACTCCCACATGAATAGTAGCAGCGCGAGCGCAAGCCAGCCGCTCCAATTGAATGTTCTGGAGTCGTTCACACCGCCCTTTCGTTGCTGATCCGTCGGTAAATTCGATTTCTTATCTCCATGAAGCGAGCCTCGGCGCGTGTCGCGACTTGGTTGCGCGGCCTGGAGAAATCGATCCGTAATTCTTCGATGATTTGTGACGGCCGCCGGCTCAAGACCCAGACCCGGTCTGAGAGATAGATGGCTTCTTCGATGTCGTGGGTGATAAAAAGAATTGTCGTGCCAAGTTCTTCCCACAGCCGGAGCAGCGTGTCCTCTAGTTCCAGACGCGTGAGCGCATCCAGAGAGCCGAACGGTTCATCCATCAAAAGCACCTCGGGCTCGTAAGCCAACGCCCGCGCGATGGCGACGCGCTGCTGCATGCCGCCGGAGAGCTCCCATGGGTAGTGATTTTCGAAGTCTTTGAGGCCAACAAGCTCGATCAGGGATCGAGCTCTAAATTCCGCTTCGCGAGTTCGGTTTCCTCGTGCCTCTATGCCAAAACGCACGTTTCCCAGCACCGAGCGCCAGGCGAAAAGGGATTTGTTGAATTCTTGGAAGACGAGAACTAGCTTCGGGGGCGGCCCCGTTACTTCTCTCCCATGAAGCATGACGCGGCCGGAGGTTGGAGCGATGAGCCCGGCAATGGACATGAGTAAAGTAGTCTTGCCGCAGCCCGAGGGCCCGACGAAGGAAACAAATTCCTTGGGCTCAACTTGGCAAGAGATGTTTCCAATCGCGAAAGTCGTCTCGCCGCCCAGTTGGCGGTACGTTTTAGAAAGATTCTGAACCTCTAGAACAGGCACGGGAACTAATGCTGGCGCGTTGGAATATTGGAATATCGGATTAATGGAATAATGGGTATAGCGAACCTCGCCACTTCCATCGTTCCAACGTTCCAGTCTTCCAATCGCACTTCGCGTTCACGCCTTAGGCGCCACGTCGCTGATGACCTCCTTGGCTTTGATCGCCCGAGAAATAAGCTTGTACTTCTGCGTCAGATCAATGGTCGCCTGGAGATCTTTGTCCGATATATTTTTTTCGAAGAGCGGCAGCCCTATTTTTCCGGCGAGATCGGGACTCAAGCCGGCCCATTTAATCATCGAGTTTCGGCTTCCCTCCGGATCGGCATGAATGGCGTCAATGCCGCGATTGACGGCGCGCACAAAAGCTTGAGCCGTCTGTCTATTTTTCTGGATCCATTTTGCCGAGGCAAACCAACTGGCGATTAAAAACTTCGGCTGCACCTCTCCCCACGGGTTGGCCAACACGCGCGCCACGCCTTTTTCCACGGCCGCCGTGGCAAAGGGCTCGTGGATGCTGACGGCATCGACTTTTCCCGCCACTAACGCTGCTTCCATGTTCGGAAAGGGCACCTCGACGAATTTTACCTTCGCTGAGCTTGCGCCGTTCTTATCGACCCAGGCCATGGCCATCAGGTGCACGATGTTGTTCAACGTATTCACCGCGACAGTTTTTCCTTCGAGGTCCTTCGCACGGATGATCGGCGAAGCCTTCAGAACTTCGATGGCATGGCTCTCGTTGGTTCCTTTGACGTTCGTCGCTCCCCCCGCAATAAACTTGAAATCGAACCCTTCGACATACGCTTGATAAAGCGAAATAACGTTGCTCCAGCCAAACTGTAGATCCCCGGAGACAATACCTTGCGTGATCACCGCGCCCCCCGCCATCGGCACCGTTTCCAGCTCCAACCCTTCGGCTTTGAAAAATCCTTTTTCCATCCCAACGAACAGGGCGGCGTTGTCGACGATCTTCATATAGCCCAGTTTGCCCTTCGCTTGCGCCCAACTCACATCACGCAAAAGCGTAAAGCCCGCGACACCTACTGTTAGCCTCGTCAGAAAGCTTCTGCGGCTGATAATCATACGCTATCCTCCTTGCAAAGTGGTTCAGGCGCTTGGTTTTCGCCAACGCTAGCGACTAATATTCATTCCGTCAAGCAGTTTGATGAGGGCTTCCCATTTGCGTACCTTCGAGCTAAATAGTCGTCATGCTCATCGACGCCCATGCTCATCTAGACAAGTACGGCGATCTCCTGGACGATGCTCTGCGACAAATAGAGCAGGAACAGATCTTTACCATCGCCACGGCAATGGACCTGTCATCTTATCTTCCGATACTCCAGATAGCAGAGATGTCGGACCTCGTGCTGCCCACGTTCGGGATTCATCCCAAACGGGCGCCGGAATACGCAGATCATCTGAGCGAGCTAAATCCCATCATCGAGCAGAGTCGAGCCATCGGCGAGATCGGCCTCGATTTTCATTGGGTCGAGGACAGCTCGCAGTATCCGGCGCAAATAAAAGTGCTGGAATATTTTCTCGCCGCTGCTCGAGAACAGAAAAAGTTCGTCAACCTCCACACCAAAGGCGCAGAGCAAGAAATTTTAAAGCTGCTGGAGCGCTACGACATCAAACGTGCCATTATTCACTGGTACTCAGGGCCCCTCGACATTCTTCGCGAACTGATCGACTTCGGCGCCTATTTCACGGTCGGCGTTGAAATATCCTTCTCAGAAACAATCAAAGCGATCGCGCGCGAAATTCCCCATCACCTCCTTCTGACGGAGACCGACAACCCCGGCGGTTTGAAGTGGCTGAAAGGTGCTATCGGGATGCCGAAAGAGGTCGAAAAAGTGATTGAAGTAACGGCCGGGTTACGCGGTGTTTCTGCAGCAGCTCTCAAGCAAACGATTCATGGCAACTTTGTACGCTTGATCGATGGCGATCCTTGGCTCAGCGATGTGACTGCGCTGTTGGCCTCTGCGCATTAGCCTTGCGTCTCGCATCTCGCTTAAATCCGAACGCGAAACTTGAACTTCGGAACTGTTTACCTCATTGGACAGTTGGGCAATCATACTCTTCGTAGGTACGTGGTAACCGTCATGGGGGTCTTTGCCCGATGGAAAAGAGATTAGTGGAGATCTCTAGACTATAACCAAGCAATGCGGGAGCAAAATCACGGGGACTGTCAAGAAGGGTGATTTTAACCGGCGCCTGACACCGACCTACAGATGACGGCGATGAAATTCCAGCATCGAACCCCCCATTCTGCCTGACTCACCCTGTCATTCATCTTGCCCAACAAAGCGCTCAGTTTGGCGATCGACAAGTTTTCTACACGTTCGACCAGCCCGATGTTCCCGTGCGCGCACCTGGCACTTCCGCTGTCGGCGCGCTCATCGCCATGCTGCTCAACCCAGCGATCCTCTCGGCGTCGAGCTCGGCAGCTCACCAGCCGGCGCATACTGCGCTGTTCCCGCTCACGCCGGTAGCACCCGCGTGTTGATCATCAACCAGGTTACG
>Ga0209684_1000082_pt1 | contig 16527 bp, 16 predicted proteins | sample PanSoiPlot6MoBio_FD_188322 | JGI IMG/M metagenome (GOLD analysis project Ga0209684, IMG submission 188322) | Tropical forest soil microbial communities from Panama analyzed to predict greenhouse gas emissions - Panama Soil Plot 6 MoBio (SPAdes)... | ecosystem: Environmental > Terrestrial > Soil...
GACGAGTAAACGCTGCACCATTCGACTTCCCATGACGCCGAGACCGACAAAGCCAAGATTTGCCGTAGAAACCTCCTGTGAAACTATTCTTAGTAACTTGCTTTCGAATCTTCTCTCAACCACTTCCAGGTCTGCGGCCTATCTATCCCAAAATTTTCTTGTTCACAAGATTCGCAGAGATCAGGTCGACGGCGAACTTTGATGCCTGAGTGTTGCTTGGATGACGTCCAAATATTTGAGTCCTGACGCAGTGTTGAAAAGCAGCACCGCATCGCTTGACTTGATCCATTTTCGTTCAATCAGGTGACGAAGTGCAGCGATGCAAGCCGCGCCCTCCGGGCAGAAAAAAATTCCTTCGGCCTGTCCTGCGCGGGGAATTTCAGCCAGCATTTCATCGTCACCAACGCTCAATGCGGTGCCACTGCTCTCCCGCAGCACGCGCAACATCAGGAAATCCGCCACGGCTTGCGGAACGCGCAAGCCGGAAGCGACAGTCGCGGCATTTTGCCACGGTTCCGCCGCTGGTTTGCCCTCATCAAAGGCGCGCACGATGGGAGCGCATCCTTTGGCTTGCACCACGACCATGCGCGGGCGCTTGTTGCCAATCCAACCCATCTCTTCCAACTCGTTGAACGCTTTCCACATGCCAATGAGTCCCGTGCCGCCGCCGGTGGGATAAATGATAACGTCCGGCAGGGACCAATTTAGTTGCTCGGCGATCTCGTATCCCATCGTTTTCTTGCCTTCGACGCGGTAAGGCTCCTTGAGCGTCGAGACATCGAACCAGCCTTCGGCGGCTTTCCTTTGCGCAACGATCCTACCGCATTCGTTGATGAGGCCGTCTACCAAAGTAAGAACGGCGCCGTATTGTTGCACTTCGACCTGATTGGCTACCGGCGTGTCCCGAGGCATGAAGACATGTGCTTCAATTCCCGCGCGGGCCGAGTAGGCGGCCAGAGAACCGCCGGCGTTTCCTGCGGATGGAATGGCGACTTTTTTAATTCCGAATTCTTTGGCCCGCGAAATAGCAACCGCGAGACCGCGATCTTTGAAAGAGCCGGTGGGATTCTGTGCTTCGTCTTTAATCCAAAGGCGCTCAACACCAAACTCGCGAGCCAGAGTCTTGGCTTCGAGCAGCGGCGTGAGTCCTTCTCCCAAAGTCACGAGATTGGCGTCATCTTGCAGCGGCAAGAGCTCGCGATAGCGCCAGAGGCTTGGCGCTCGGCCTTGAAGATCAGTCTTGGCAAGCGTCGCCGCAGCGTTTTTCAGATCATAACGCACCAGCAACGGCGAGCCACAGGTGCAAAGGTTGAGCAATTTGTCGAGCGAGAAACGGTTTTCGCAGCGAGCACAGACGATTTCAGTTGCAAAGTTCATAGTGACTTGGATGTGACTGGAACCATTGACCTCCGACCGCCGACTGCTGACCTCTGGTTAGAACAATCCGGGGACCCAGCGCTTCACTGATTTTGTGTAGTCGACGTAGGGCTGGCCCAGTCGGAGGGCCAGCTTCTTCTCATCGCCAACGACACGGAAATGAAACCACAGCGCGACGGCTATAGTGATTGCGGCGGCGAGGCTTGATTTTAGCGTCAAGGTCAGACCAATTAGAAAGATAATATGACCCAGATACATCGGGTTGCGTGTCCAACGATATGGCCCGCTGGAAACTAATCGTTCTGGCGGAGTTTCAAGCCCTGGTCCGCCGCCCCCGTATTTGATTCGGTATAGACCACAGAGCCGGTACTGGAGAAAACCCCAAATCATCAGCGGCAGGAACCAAAGGTTTAGCTCCAGCTTTCCTGCTCTGATGGTGAGCTCCCAAAGGAGCGTGATGAGAGGATAAATAACAAAAGTGCGGATGGGTGTACGACGAATAAACCTCATAGTTTTGATTCTGTCCCTGCCAGTTTTTTCGTAGCTGCAGTAGAGCTATACCGCTAATATGTCGCTCGATCTAACTCATGTGCTTGTGGCAGTCGCTCTCCTGTTCGCCGCTTTCGTTAAGGGAACGACGGGTTTCGGTTTCCCTTTGATCGCCACCCCGATGGTTGCGCTTTTACTGGATATCCGCATCGCGATCACCATACTCATCATCCCAAACATTGTCATGGACATCACACAGATCTTTCGTGGCGGATTTCCAGTCGCCGTGCTGCGCCGCTTTGGATGGTTCTTTCTGACTACCGTCATAGGGGTCTTTTTGGGGACTAAGGTTCTTATTAGCTTGCCGCTTTGGGTGCTCAATCTCTGCCTGGGAGTGATGGTGCTGATCTTTATAGTGTCGAATTGGCTTCGTTTCGAGTTCACAATTTCACCCAAACTCGAAAGCATGCTTTGCTTTCCTGCGGGACTGATCGGCGGCTTTCTAAACGGGATGACCAATGCTGCGGGTCCGGCAGTGGCGATTTACCTCTACCATCTGAAGCTGCCCAAAGTAGAATTCATAAAGTCGATTGCCGCGATTTTCATTATTACCAAATTAAGCCAGCTGGTTGCGGTTTCGACATGGAATCTCTTCAACTGGTCGGCGCTGTCGTTGTCCCTGGAAGTGACCCTGTTTGTCCTGCTGGGATTCTACGGCGGGCTCAAAACACAAGACCGCGTCAATCAGCATACCTTCAACCGCGGTCTGCTGATGTTGCTATTCATTATCGGTGTCACGCTGGTTCTACGAGCGCTGACCCAGGGCACATCGTAGCTTATCCCCAAACCTGTCGCGCGGTCTTGACCACAAGGTCCAACTTCCGTCGTTGATCTTCGGGCGAAATATTGTTGCCGATGATGGAAGAAGCGAAACCGCACTGCGGGCTTAGGCCGAGTCGCTCCAGCGGAATGTATCGGCTCGCTTCGGTTATTCTTTGCATCAGAAATTCCGGGGATTCTAGCTTCGGCCTCTTTGTGGTGATCAGTCCCAGAACCACAAACTTATCCTCAGGCACGTCTATCAGCGGAGCAAAGGAGCCCGAGCGCGCATCGTCGTATTCTAACAGAAGTCGTTGGGCCTTCAGATGGGCGAACAGTTCCCGGCTGATCGCTTCATACCCACCTTGGGACAGCCACCGGCTGCCCTGGTTGCCGCGTCAGATGTGGAATCCGAAAGTCACGTCTGGAAAACCGTCCGTGATGGCGTTGTCTAACTCGATGCCCAATGACAGCCACTGGTTAAGACTCCAGCCGAGTTTTTCATAGAAAGCTCGTGTGTGTGGATCGAGCAAGAGACCATACTGTGGCGCATCGATTTGAATGTAAGTCGCTCCACGGCGAACGAGCTCATGAACGTCGTCCTGCAAGATCCCCACGATGTCGGCCAGAAAAGCATCCAGCGTTGGATAGGCATCGCTGGAATATTTCGGCGACCAGAAGTTAGCCCATAAACTCGGGCTGGGAAGCGTTACCTTGGGAATGCGACTCGTTTTGTTCTTAAGATAAGAAAACTCGTCGGTTGAGAGATAACGAACCTTTTGCAGCTTTGAGGTCGCTCCGAGCCGGCGGGGCCGCCGCTTTTTCTGAACCCCGTGCTCATCATACCAAGCACCCCAAAGAAAGGCATCAAGATCAAATTCACCGAAGCCGCCGACGGCCGCGGTCATCTGGCTCTGGAACGAATGCCGCCGCATCTCTCCATCGGTGACGATTTCTAACCCAACGCTTTCCTGCAATGCGATGGCTTCGTCGACCGCGCGATCTTCGATTTCTTTGAACTTCGTGTTGTTAATAGTCCCTGAAGCGCGCTCCGCTTGGGCTTTAAGCAACTCCGATGGGCGCAGCAAACTGCCGACGATATCGGCGTGGGCTGTGATCATGCGCCTAGTTCTGTAGCAGCGTGGTTCAACGGCTACCAATGGCTAAAGATTACGCTGTGGTCAAAAGATTGAAATCGGCGGATGGTCAGTTTTTACCGCCCGCGCGTTGATCTGGGCCGGTATCGGCGTAGCCTGGCTCCACCACTGAATCGATGAAATAGCGCCCGCCATTGGCGACGATCTCAGCCCCTTTTTTAAGGGCTTTTGCCAACGCTTCGGTCGTCGAGACAGGATCCTCGCTCTGAAAACCTTGGGCTCGCGCCATGGCCACCAAATCCACGCGCGGATCGTCAATGCGCTGGCCGATCCAGCGGTTTTGCGCCGGCCGGCTGCGCATTTGCGCTACACGCTCCTGATGCATTTCGTCGTTGAAGTAAGAGCGGTTGTCGGCGACCACGATCAGCACTGGAATATTAAAGTGGGCCGCCGTCCAGAGGGCGTTCACTCCCATCAGGTAGTCACCGTCGCCGATGACACCGATGGTTAGCCGGTCCGTGTTCTTGAGCGCTAACGCGGCGCCGATGGTATGCCCTGGCCCGGTGCCGACGGCGCCGCCGCCGTCATTTCCCATGAAAGAAAGCGGTCCGTCGAACTCGCAGGCTTCTCCGGGCCAGCCCAGAGGCAAGCGGGCAAACGTCACCGGCCGGCCCCTGGCAAATTGCCGTACGGTCATCGCCATGTCCCACAGAGTCATCGGCTGCCCCTGACCCTGAGCCGCCTTGCGCACGGGCGCATTGTTCCAATGCATGAGGCCCTTCATTTCCAGTCTGTTTTTGACTCTGGTCAGCTTCTTCTGGTCTAGCTCGTCGAGCATCTGCTCCACGAATTGATCAGGGTCTGTGAAGATCGGAATATCCACCGCGGGAAGGGCTTGATGATCCATGCTCCACCCGTTGGTACGAATGCTATCAACCGAACAATGGATGATCGTCTTGTCCGCGGGTTTCTGCGTTTGCGCGGCGCCGAGACCTAAACGCAACACGCCGGCGAGATCCAACCAATCAAGGCTTATGACGAGGTCTGCCTTTTCGAGCAAGACTGTCGCATCTTTGCTCGGGCGCAAGCAAGGCGCGGCGAAATGGAGCGGATGGGTCGTTGGGAATGCCGCCGGATCGTTGCTGCTGGTCAACACCGCGGCGCCGATCCCCTCAGCAAACCTGACGCGCCGATCCCAATCCGCCTGCTTGCGCGAGACACGGCCCATCAGAATCAGCGGGAACTTTGCCTTGTCGATGGCCCTTAGAGCGCTCAGCACGGAAGCGTGCGGCGCCGCAGGAGGGGGCGCTGGAGAGAAACGCGCCGGATCGGGAATCGAAATTTCCTCCGCAAGCGACGATTCCTGCAGACCGGCGTCCAAGCAAATGTAGACCGGGCCGTAGGGTCTGCTGCGCGTGATCTGATTGGCCCGCAGCACCGACTCCACCGCCGCTTGCGGCGAGGCCGGCTGATCGTCCCACTTGGTGTAATTGCGAATCATGGACGCTTGATCCTTCGACGTATGGATCCAGTCGATCCACGGACGGCGCCTATGCGCGTCCACGGGGCCGGTGGCGCCGAAGATGACCATCGGTGTTCGGTCACACCACGCGTTGAAAATCGGCATGCTCGCATGCATCAACCCGACGTTGGAGTGCAATGCCACGGCCATGGGCTCCTCAGACACCTTGCCGTAGCCGTCTGCAATCGAGACCGCATGCTCTTCGTGCAGGCAGATGACCATCTGCGGATTGCGGTTGCCCAGATAGTTGACGATGCTGTCGTGAAAGCCGCGATAGCTGGCGCCGGGCACCAGGGCGATGTATTTCAGATTGAGCCGTCGAGTTACCTCTGCAACGACGTCGCTCCCCCACTTCATTTGTGGTTTGCCCAAATTTTGCGGGCGATCGATCTGGGCCTTTTTGGAGTGTCGATTATTGGTCTCGATTGCTTTTCTGGCATGTGTTGTTTTCATTGGGTACTCCCCTTTATGTGGTTGCGCCGTCTGGCCTAGCTGCGACAAGTCCTCGTGGTCATAAAACGAGCTCCGACGCTGATTCGCCCGAGTAATGACTCGATAAGAAAATTCCGAAACTTTTTACCGGCGATTTCGCAGCATCCTGAAACTCTAAAAGAGAAGCTGCCATTAAGTCAATACGAGTCATGTGCAGGTTACGGCGGGCGCGGGGCCGTTCATTTCGAATGACTACACCGTTCTTGCGACCACTGTTTAAGCAGTGGTATCGGCATCCTGCCACGCGCGATTCAGTAAGAGGGCCCGCAATGGCCCTGCAACAAAGCGGCAGTGGATAAGCTCTGTTAATCTAATTGTCTTGATAAGTGGATTTGATATATAGCAAGCGACAGGCAAAGGGGGCATAGTTCGCATATGGCTGATAGCTATTGGCAGAGTGTTGGAACGTGCGAACCATACGCTATAAGTCTTATGCCCAACTGGAGCGAGGCAACTGAGCGCAACGAAGCAAATCAGTTTTTTCAGCAGACTGGTGAGAACGAACTCATAGCTATGCGAGGGCCAAGCGTATGTTTGCGATGATGATGCGTAACCCGAACCAATGGTTGTTTCTCCTCACAGGCCTCACCATCGCTTATCTGGTATTGCCGCCTTTCTTCTTCATTCTACAGACGAGCCTGGTGGTAGACCGCGGTCTCCGAGCTGGAAGTTTTACCATCCAGCATTTTGAAAATATCATTGAATCTCTCGGCGACGTCAAAACCCTGCTCGCAAACTCGATGATTTTTTCGGTCGGCAGCGCGGCCATCGCGTTGGTTTATGGGACGGCTCTGGCCTGGCTTGCGGAGCGCAGCGATGCTCCCTTCCGCAAACTCGCTTATGTTTCCGCCTATGTTTCGTTTGCGATACCAGGGATTATTAAAGTCGTCGGTTGGATCATGCTTCTCGGACCGAAGGCCGGGATGCTCAACGCCGCTGTCGTCGGCCTAACCGGCGGTCCTCTGCTAAACATTTTTTCCCTCTCAGGAATGGTTCTGGTAGAGAGCTTCCTCTGGATACCCATAGTTTTTCTGCTGATGGCGACGCCGTTTCGTTCCATGGACCCTTCATTGGAGGAAGCCGCGACCACTGCGGGGAGTAGCGGCTGGCAAGTTTTCAGACGGGTTACTCTTCCCCTTGCGCTGCCCAGCCTCCTTGCCGTGTTGATTCTGACGTTCATCCGTTCTCTTGAAGCCTTCGAAATTCCGGCGCTCATCGGCATCCCTGCCGGCGTCGAAGTGCTCACAACCAAAATATACTTACAAATTAGAGGCGGATTGATTCCTAAATACGGTGAAGCGAGCGCCTATTCTATCCTTCTCATTGGCTTGGTAGCCTTGGGCCTCTACCCCTATTACCGGATCACGAGCAAGACCTATAAATTCACCACTATTAGCGGAAAGGCTTTTCGCCCCAACCGCATTGCGTTAGGAGGTTGGCGCTGGCTGGGTGGCTGCCTGATGTTGATTCTACCGCTGCTGCAGTTTTTGCCCGTTGTCGCCATCGCGTGGTCCTCTTTCCTGCCCTTCGCTCAGGTCCCATCCCGCCGCGCGCTTTCACTGTTGACCTGGAATAACTACATCACTGCTTTTAACGACAGCGGCGTCATCCGCTCGGTATTTAATAGTTTGACCGTGAGCGTGAGCGCCGCCACTGTGGCTATCGCGATCACGTTCTTTGCTGCCTGGCTGATCGTGCGCGCATCCATAAAAGCGCGCTGGGTGCTGGATCAGATGGCGATGCTGCCCCTGGTGTTCCCGGGTATTGTAATGGGTATCGCCATACTCAAGATGTATCTAGTCTTGCCGGTTCCGGTTTACGGTACTATCTGGATTTTGGTATTGGCTTTTATCGCGCGTTACCTCCCCTACGGCATTCGCTTTAGCCATTCGGCGCTGCTGAGTTTACATAAGGAACTCGAAGAAGGCGCCCTGGCGAGCGGCGCGAGCTGGTTTCAGATGGTCCGCCACGTGGTCGTACCGCTCATCATGCCGGCGTTGCTCGCCGGATGGATCTACATCTTCCTCATCACTTTTAAGGAGCTGGGGATCGCGTTATTGCTTTATTCTCCCGGCTCGCAGGTGGTGGCCGTAACGATTTGGGAGTTGTGGGACAACGGTCATGTCGGCGAGCTAGCGGCCTTCAGTCTCGTCATCACCATTGGCACTGTAGTCGTGGGCTCGATTTTTCTTTCCATCGCGCAACGCTACGGGTTGCAAGATTAATGCTCGTGGCAGGTTTTTCGGCCGTATTCAAAACTTTTTGAACGATTGGAACGGCTTGAACGATTGGAACAGTTCAAAACCTTCCAGACGTTCAACCGTTCAAGCCGTGTCGGGGGATAAATTCGTGGAATGCAATTTTACTGTCATCGACGCCGACGCCCATCATTTGGATGGCCCGGCGTATAAAGACTACTTGCCCGAGCGCTACCGTGCACGCAGCGGCCCCTATTTTCCATCTTTTGGCTGGGATATTTTTCTAAACGGTACTACCGGTCGCAAGCCGGCGAACCCGGCCGAATACTGCAAAGACCTCGACGTCGAAAAAATAGGCGACGCCGTCGCCTATCCGAGCAATGCGCTGGCAATCGGTTTGGTGCGCGAGTTGGATCTCGCTGCTGAGTTGGCGAAGGCCTACAACGACTGGGCCAGCGATTTCTGTAAAGGCTCGGGCAATCGAGTTAAATACGCCGCCGTCATCGCGCCGCAAGTCGTGCTGGAAGCGGTGCAGGAAGTCCGGCGCGCGGTCACCCAGAAGGGCGCCGTTGGAGTCATGATGCCAACCTACGTGCAATCTGGGTTAGATCTGGGCCAACCGCAATTCGATCCGATATATGCCGAAGCACAAGAACTCGGCGTGCCCGTTGGCTTTCACGCCACCGCGCAAGTCGCGGTGGGCAACACGCGTTTTCATAAATATCTCGGGGTGCATATGACGTCCCACCCTTTCGAACAGATGCTCTCCATTGTGTCGATCATTTCCAATGGCGTGCTCGACCGTTTTCCGAAGCTCAAAGTCGGTTTTCTCGAAGCCGGTGTAGGCTTCTTGCCCTACTGGATGGAACGCTTTGATGAAAAGTATATGCTGCGTAAATCGGAGATGGAGCCGCTCAAGATGTTGCCGAGCGAGTATATAAAAAACCATCGCTGCTACTTTACCTGCGAAGGCGAGGAATCGGTTTTGCCGTTGGTCATCGAACAGTTCGGCGACGAATGCATGATGTACGCGTCCGACTATCCACACTGGGACATGGAATGGCCGCACAGCGTGAGCCAAGTGGTTCGCCGCAAAGATATTTCTGACGGGACAAAGCAAAAAATTCTTGCTGGGAACGCGAGAGATTTTTACCGGTTCAGCGGCGAATAGAAATGGTTCAAGCCGTTCAAACCGTTCCAGCTGTTCAAAACGTCTTGAACGGAGCGAAGCGATTGAACGGCTTGAACGGTTTGAACAATTTTTAAGGGGATCGAAATGGCAGACAACAAATTTATCCTCACAAACATTAACGAAGCCGAAGGCGTTGCCTGGCTGACCCTCAACCGGCCGGAAAAAAAGAACGCCCTAAGCATCGCCCTGCTCAAAGAGCTTGCTGACATTCTGCGCTCTCTCGGCGACAACGATGAGATCCGCTGCATCGTCACTGCGGGCGCCGGCGATTCCTATTCTTCGGGACGAGATCTTTACGACATGCGTGGCGGCCAGAGCCATCGCCGGCGCATCCGCGGCGGTGACGGCGGCGTGGTCGAAATAGTTGCCATTATGCGTAACCTTCCCCAGGTTACCGTGGCGGCGGTTAAAGGTTGGTGCCTCGGCGGCGGCCTCGCCATGATCAACGGCCACGATCTCGTGGTCGCAGCGGATACAGCCAAATTTGGCATGCCGGAAGTGATTCGAGGAAGCTATGGCGCCACGGCAACTCCGAGCCTTTTTCATGGCGGAATTCCGATCAAGAAGGCTTTCTATATTTCACTCACGGGAAGAAATCTGACTGGAGAGGAAGCCGAGCGCGTCGGCTTGGTGTCTCAAGTCGTACCAGAGAAAGAATTAGACAATTACGTCGCAACTCTCGCTAAGGAACTCGCCAGCCGGAACGGAGCAACTTTGGAGAGCGCCAAAATTGCCGCCTACATGCAAAAGGATCTCCCTTTCCACATGGCTCTCCAGGCCGACGACCTCGTCTCCCATCGCATGCGCTACTACACCAATCCACTCAGCGATGTCGAGGGCTATCTCCACTCACAAAAAGGCGGCGGAACCGTGAAGTATGTGAAGCCGGAAGATGGGAAGTGAAAAGGAGTGACGGATTGTAAATCCTAGGACAATGTTTTAGGGTGGAGTTAATTTAAAGGCGATGGGGTTCGCCGGGTAAACCATCTGCCGTAGGCAGATTGATGACCCCTACTTTGCGCACAGCGCGAGTAGGGGTTTTTTTATTGATCCGGGACGGTTTTATCGATGAACGGTCAAGGAAAACGGGTAACTATCTACGTCGGTGAGACGGATCAATGGCATCACCAACCAGCGTATCTCGCGATTCTTGAGTTTTTACGCTGCGAGCGTTGCGCCGGCGCAACAGTTGAGCGCGGCATCGCCGGGTTTGGCGCGAATAGCCGAATCAAAACCGCTTCGCTTCTAGAACTTTCTATGGACTTGCCCGTGATTATAACATTGGTCGATCGCCCCGATCGTGTGGAGCGGATTTTGCCGCAACTCGCCGAGATGGTGCCGGCCGGTCTTGTGACCGTCGAAGACATCCACATCTATCGGTATTCTTCTTCGCTGCGCGAGGGACTGCCTGATGTGCGGGTTGAAGAGATTATGACCCGTGAGGTCGTAACTGTCACTTCAGAGGCAACCTTGGCTGAGGTCGTTGAGAAGCTACTGGACAAAGCTTATACCGCGCTTCCTGTAATCGATGCCAGGGGCCGTCTCGCCGGCATAATTAGCGACACCGATCTATTGGAACGGGGCGACATGGAGGTAAGTATCAGGCTGAAGAGAGCCACGGATCCGGAGTTGGCTCGCTCTCTGATTGGCCGTCTGCGACGAAGCGTACGAACGGTATCGGACGTGATGACACCGAACCCTGTCACCATCGGTAGCGGAGCTTCGCTCAGTGACGCTGCGCGCTTAATGGGCAAGAAAAATCTCAAGCGACTGCCGGTTGTTAATGACCACAAGGAGTTAGTGGGTGTGCTTAGCCGCTTTGATATTCTTAGGACGCTCGCCGCAGGTCGCTTGCCTCAATCAGCGTCGCGGAGCGGAGGCAGCCATTCTTTCCCTGGCTTGCAAACCGTAGCTGATGTGATGGACCACGCGGTATCTACGGTGTCGTGTGACGCACTTCTCACTGATGTGTTGGCTCTTTTGACCGCTGACCGGTTTCAACGGGTTGTCGTCGTGGACGCAGACCAGCATGTGATAGGGATTATTTCAGATACGGATCTGGTAGCGCGGATGAGTCCCGAGACGCATCCAGGAATTCTCGAACAACTGGTCAGCAAATTGCCCTTGGGCCATCGCAGCGTGGAGGCGCGCAGTCATCTGCAAAAGGCGCGCGGGAGAACCGCCGCTGACCTGATGACACACCCGGCGGTAACGCTGCGGGCTGACGAGTCCATCGGCACGGCGCTGGCGTCGGCCGCCGAAAAGCACATCAAAAGATTTCCAGTGATTGATGCGGAAGGAAAGCTGGTCGGCATCGTGGGCCGGGGCGAGTTATTTAGCGCATTGGTCGGTCACGTACAGGGAAGCAAAAAAGAGTAACGAGTGGAGTATCTACTGATTGGCATCGGGGGCATTTTAGGTGCCAACGCGCGTTATTGGGTAGCCGACTGGGCGGCCCAAAAATTGGGAACGGAATTTCCTTATGGCACCCTCATCATCAACGTCAGCGGCAGCTTTATTCTGGGTCTGTTCATGGCGTTTCTGCAAGACCGCGCCTTCATCCATCCCAACTACCGGTTATTCTTCGCCACCGGGTTTTGCGGCGCCTATACGACGTTTTCAACTTTTACCTATGAGTCGCTTCGACTCTTCCAAGACGGTAGCGTTTTGCTCGGTTTCACAAACATGATTGGTAGTCTGATCATGGGTATGCTCGCGATTTTCGGCGGATTCCTATTGGGTAGACTGATCTGATACCCGCTGCAAAGGTTTGTTGACTTTAGGCGGAATAGTGCTAGCGTCCATTCTAGGCACGCAATGGTTATATCTCGCTTCAATAAGACTTTAGCTATCCTGGGAATGCTCCTTTTTTTCATCTTGGCTGGATTTGCCGTCAGTCTTGCGCATGACTCGCCTACGGCTGGGCCAATTCCTATGAACGAGCTGCACGGCGTGCTGAAACACGGCCTCGCCCAGGTCGATGGCTATACTCTTAGGATCGGAATGGACGCTGAAACCGGCGTTCTTCCAAACTCTTCGCAACCGGTTTTTCAGGCGCTTAAGCTTGTCTACTCTCGGCCGTTTGATTCGGTCAGCCCTCCCGCTTTGGTTCAACCACGCGCGCCGAGGGTGCCTCTCCAGATACTCGACTCGGTTCTTTTGTTTTGATCCCTGTACATTCGGTTGTGCCTTTGAGCGGATGAAGCGCCGCGAGTGTGTCTTTGTCGGGGCCTTCACTCGGCAATAAAAGGCGTGCGCCAACGCCGGTCTAACCGGTCGAAGACCGGAAACCGGCCATTTTTGTGTTTGCAATGGAACAATTTCCATCAATCTTGTGTCCAATTCATACGGAGGTATTTCATGATTTCGAGAAAGAGGCTTGAGCCGCGGGCGGCGAACCATCAGCGCTCTCAATATTGGGCTGCGGGCGTTAGACAGAGTCAAAGCGCCTTTGAGGAAAAAGCCCTCGCCGTTTTTCAACCCGATATTCTGATTCCCGTTCAGTACTTGTCGACTTATCAGAGGCGGTTTCATTTGGATCCAGAGAGAGTCCTTATGCTTGCGGTTCTGCAGGACGCGGTGGTCTGTTTCCAAGAATATTTGGGGGCGACCTGTAAACGGAAGGTCACCCTCTACACCGATGCGGAACAGTGGCTTTTCGACGACGATAAATCCTATTTATTCTCTTTTGAAAATATTTGTGAAGCGCTGGGCTTTGAAGCCAATTATTTGAGGCAGGGGTTGATGCGTTGGAAAGAGGCTATGCTGGCAAAGAACAGGGGAAAGCATAGCCGTAAACGACTGGCCAGCTAAAAACGTCTCACGGACATCACACAGTAGGTCAGTGTTCGACAAAACAGGAGCAGGAAGAAATGACGATTGAAAAAGGTCAAACAAAAAGTACTGGAATGCATTTGCTCATCGGCGTTAGCTTAATTTCTCTGTTGGCTGGCGTCGGGGTGAGTGAAGTGATTGAACACAGCTCTCCACATGGCGGTTCCGTGCAAGCGGCTGAAGTAAAATCCCCCGCAGGCGTTCAAAGCCTGCCGGATTTTGCTGCGTTAGCAAAAAAGTTGGGTCCAGCGGTGGTCAATGTCGCCACAACTCAAATGCGCAAAACGGCGCAGCAGGGACCGTCTCCATTCGGGGACGACGATTCGTTGGATCAATTTTGGCAAAGGTTTTTCGGCGGCCGGCTGCCGCGGGGTCCTCAACAGAGACAAAAGGGGCTTGGCTCGGGTTTCATCATCGACCGAGACGGAACCATCGTTACTAACTATCATGTCGTGGATGACGCGGAGAAGATCACTGTGACCTTGTCCGATGGAAGAAGTTTTGACGGCAAAGTGTTAGGCAAAGATCAAAAAACCGACATCGCTGTGATCAAGATCAGTGCGCCCCAAGATCTTCCAACAGCGCCGTTGGGGGATTCTGATCGACTCGAAGTAGGCGAGTGGGTGATGGCCATTGGCAATCCTTTCGGACTCGACCATACGGTGACTTCTGGCATTGTTAGCGCCAAAGGCCGACATATCGGAGCGGGGCCCTATGATGACTTTATTCAAACCGATGCTTCGATCAATCCAGGAAATTCCGGCGGACCTCTGATCAATCTCCGCGGCGAAGTGATCGGCATCAACACGGCAATTTTCAGCGGATCGGGCGGCAATATCGGCATCGGCTTCGCCATTCCAACCAATCTAGTGAAAGAACTCCTCCCCCAACTTAAGGACAAGGGTAAGGTCGTGCGCGGTTTCGTGGGCGTTACCATTCAAAAGGTTACGCCGGATCTTGCCGATTCTTTAGGAATGAAACAAGCTGGTGGCGCATTGGTAGCGGACGTGAACAAGGGCGGGCCTGCGGACCGAGCCGGGATCAAGACAGGGGATGTGATCGTCGAGTTCGATCGCAAGGAGATAAAGGATTCGGGGGATTTACCGCTGCAGGTCGCGCGCACTGCACCCGGAAAAACGGTACAGATAAAGGTTCTGCGCAACAGCAAGGAAATGACACTGCCTCTGGCCGTGGGTGAAGTCAAAGAGACAAAAGAAATCGTAACCTCCGCAGAGGGGAACCTAGGTTTAACGGTTCAACCCGTGACTCCAGAAATCGCCGAGAGCTTGGGATTGGATAAGACCGAAGGTATTGTCATCACCGCGGTGGAACCAGGAAGTCCCGGCGATGACGCGGGGTTGCAGCAAGGCGATGTGATATCCGCCATCAATCAACGCCCCGTGCGGACGGTGTCCGACTACGAGCGAGCGATAAGCGAGGCGGGCAAGGACAAGTCGCTGCTTTTCTTGGTGAAGCGCGGACAGGGTAGCTTGTTCCTTGCGTTGAAGCGTTAACTGAAAGTCCACGCCGGCTCAGCTTTCGGACTTTTCCGGGAGCTGAGCCCGCGGGTCGTGACCTTGACGAATCGAATTCCTTCCGCCCCTAGCTAAACAGCCACTAAAGAGAGGGGTATGCGGTGTGCGCCGTCTGGCTTACCGCCGCCCAAAGTTTGCGCGGCTTGCGCAAATTTCCGAATATTTCACCGCGGAGGCAATGAGGACACAGAGGGGGAGTTTGGAATAAGGAATTCTCCGTGTCTCTGCGGTAAATTCCCTTTCCCGGTTTTGATTGCGGCCTTGCTGCGGTAGGGAAGACCACGGTTTCCTTCGGCAAAAGAATCCTGTTAGATTACTTTTCTTGGACTGAAAACCGAGGATCAGAATCAGGATGAAAGTGGGATTGATCGGCCATCGCGGGGCTGGAAAGACGACGCTATTCAACATGCTCACCGGTTTGCGAGCTCAAGTCGGCGGCTACGGCGGCAAAGAAGAGGTTCATCTGGGCGTCATTAAAGTTCCCGACGTGCGCATCGATAAGCTCTCGCAAATCTTTGAACCGAAAAAGACCACCTACGCCGAGATCCGTTTCACCGATTTTCCGCCCAATCAGGGAGAAGACAATCTCAAATCCAACCAGGCTTTAGTGACACAAATGCGTGAGGTGGATGCCATCGCGCTGGTACTGCGCGATTTCGGGCCAGACGCCAATCCGCTCAAGGAACTAAACGATTTATTGACTGAGATGATTCTTAGCGACATGACGATCGTGGAAAATCGCCGGGCACGGTTGAAAAAAGAAAAGGCCCGGCCGTTTGAGGAAGCTCTCCTTGAACGCTGCGCTGCAACACTGGAGCGCGAGGAAAGTCTGAGAAGTCTTTCATTCAACGCGGATGAAGACAATTTGCTCTCCGGCTTTGGATTTCTCAGCCGCAAACCTGTGCTGGTGCTTTTAAATCAGTCGGAAGAAAAAGCCGGCCAGCCCTTGACCGCTTCGTACCAGGAAGAATTGAAGCGGCGAAGTTTGGAGGGTCTGGGGCTGGCAGGCAAGGTTGAGATGGAGATTGCTCAACTCGAAGAGCGTGATCGAACAGCGTTTTTGAAAGACATGGGCATCCCGGAACCGGGGCGGGACCGATTCATCCGGGCTTCCTATGGTCTTTTAAACCTTATCAGTTTCTTTACTACCGGAGAGGATGAAGTCCGTGCCTGGACCATTACGCAAGGAACCGGCGCACGAAAGGCGGCCGGAAAGATCCATAGCGATATCGAGCGGGGTTTTATCCGCGCCGAGGTGATCGCCTATGAAGATTTCAGCGCGCTGGGAAGCGAAGCTAAGTGCAAGGAAGCGGGAAAACTGCGCTTGGAAGGCAAAGACTACGTGGTTCAGGACGGAGATATTATCCACTTTCGCTTTGCGGTCTAGTGCGGTACCGAAGCGCAAGGAGCGAGGCGAAAAGCGAAGAAAAAGCGCTTTGCGCTGTGCTGTTAACTTTTAGGGCCAAGGTCTCGAGGAAAGGCCCTCCTTGTGTTTGAGGACCCAGAAAAAATCGACTAATATCCCACGGCCGTCGCTGGTATAGGATCTAAGGAGGGTTGATGACCTTTGGAATTTTCTTTCACACAAGCATGCTGATTGTACGACACCTGAGGCGGATGCTGCTGTGGCTGTTTGGTTCGCTGACGCTCGTTTTCATGTATGGTTTCTCTGCTTACGCCAATCCTTATCTCGTGAAACCGGGCGAGCGGCACGTCAATATCCGAATTGCCACCTGCGCCGTCTCTGGAGGGTTCACGCATCTTTATACCGCCTTAGACAACAATCTCTTCGACAAATACGGTTTCAAGATGGAGCATGTCTACGTCCGTGGCAGCGGTCCTTCTTTGGCCGCGCTGGCGGCCGACGAAATCCAGTTCCTTTATTGTGCGGCCGATGCTACCCTGCCGTCCCTTGCGACCGGCATCGATGTAAAACTTGTGGCGGCACCATTAATCAAGTTGCCTTATGTGT
>Ga0209684_1000083_pt1 | contig 16461 bp, 15 predicted proteins | sample PanSoiPlot6MoBio_FD_188322 | JGI IMG/M metagenome (GOLD analysis project Ga0209684, IMG submission 188322) | Tropical forest soil microbial communities from Panama analyzed to predict greenhouse gas emissions - Panama Soil Plot 6 MoBio (SPAdes)... | ecosystem: Environmental > Terrestrial > Soil...
GAGCAGTTTCGGATCGGTGAGTTTGGTGTATTGCCCGAGAACTTTCATCGTAAAAGCCTTGTCTTCCAAGACCCGCTTCAATCCCTCGAGAGATGCCTTCATAAATCTTTTGACGAGCTCGGGATTTTTATTAGCGAACGAACGGCGCACGGCGAGGCCGTTTTCGACGAACGGGATATTCAACTCTTTCAATTCCTTCAGCCCTACCAGCTCGCGGAATCCTTTGTCCTTCAGCATGAGACTTTGAGGAGGGAGTACGGTCGCCGCAGCGACGGCACCGGAGGCGATGGCAGCTGCAGATTCTGATATGCCGCCCGTCTGGACGATGGTCACATCCTTAACGATTCCCGCGCGCTGCAGCACGGAGAGGGCGGTAATGTGCGTCACAGCGCCGAAGCGGCTGACGCCGACCTTCTGTCCCTTGAGATCGTTCAGCGTTTTGATAGACGGTTGCGAATACAAGGGAATGGTGAAGGTTTTGACCAGCGCCGCCACTTGGATTACGTCTCCGCCGCCAATGACGTTGGAGATTATTGCCGGGCCCGCGATTCCAGCAAAGTTTGCGTCGCCGGCCAGCATCGCTTGTATGATTTCCGACGAAGCTCCCTGGAAAAACATGTCAACGGCGAACCCGTACTTTTCGTAGTATCCTCCCTCTTTGCCGACGTACCACGGCAGGCTCTCCCAACCGACAGGCGAATAGGGGAGTTTAATTTTATCAGCAGACTGACTGCTAGGGGCCGCGAAGCCAATCGACGTCAGCCAAACCAAAATCAGGATGCCCAGCCGTTTCATAATCTGCTCCCTCATTGCTTCAGACTGCTCTAAATGATCGAGATCATTCCATGATCACGTTTGAATAAGGGCTCGGAACCTCTGTCTGTTACCAGCACAGGCCCGCCCCACGTGAATTGAATCCGTTCGTCCGCTGACATGGCAATGGGTTTCCATACGAAGGCGTTGCCCTTTTCAATGCGCAAGTCGCTCACATGATTTCCCGGAAAATTCGAAGATAATAGTGGGCCGTCGTCGCCGTAGCCGCAGCCGTGCATTTGGATTTGCGTTTTCATGTTTTGCTTGGCAGCAAATCCGTTTACGAAGTCTCTCAAAGCTCCAATGGCTGTCCCCGGTTTAATCAGTTCCAGCCCAGCTTCGTAGACCTCTCTCTGCAATTCGATCACCGGCTTCCATTCGCTAGGAATGTGGCCGAGCAAAATCGGCTGGCACACTTGGGTCAACTGAGCTCCCGAGATCGCGTTCACTTCATTGGTGATCAATATATTCTTTTCGAGCCTCTTGCTGAGGGGCGGATTCGTGTAGCGCTTCGGATTGGTTGTCCCGATGGGATCGATGGTCACAGCCAATGGATAATATTCGCTGCGTAGCTCCAGCAGCCGGGCGATGACGTCGGAGTATAGAACACCCGCGTCGACGCCAGGCCGCGCTAGCTTGATCAGTTCATCGAGTGCGGCTTCCGCGACTTGCGCCGAACGGCGCACAAATCCGATCTCTTCTTGGCTTTTCACATAGCGCACAAAGCCCACCACATCGGTCGCGTCATCAAAGCGAGCGTTGGGGAGTTTGCTCTTCACCTGTTCGAGGGCCGTGTGGTTGACCACGCCATCGATGGAATTGCAATGAGTGACGGAGCCGCCCTTTAATCCGACAACCCCAATGCGGGATTGGTGCATTCCCAAATCGAGCAGCGCCTCGCCCATCGGCTCGGCCCATTCTCGGCCGGTTTGCCACGGTTCCGGCACCCAGTCGTTTCGCGAGCTGCGGTCGGCAATAATGATCGGCGCGCGGCCGTCCGTCGGCAGCGCCACCGCCGAGCACCGAAGCTGTGTCATATAGCGCCCGTCCACTCCGTTTCCAAGCGGAACAAGGATGCAATCGAAACCGCCTTTAACAGCGTTTTCTCTAACAGCTTTCCAGCGCCGGTCGCGCTCCGCCAGCGAATAACCAGACCAGATAAAAACTGTCGCGCCAGCTCCCGGTGGTGATTGCCAAGGCATAAGAACCCCTCTCTGGTTTAGAGTCTTGCGTCTAGAGTCTTGCGTTAAAACACGAGGCGCGAGACCCAAGACTCTAGACTATCTTTTAAGTGATCGAAATCATTCCCGGCGTGCGCTTCACGAGCGGCTCGCCGCCGCTTTCGCTAACCAGCACGCACCCGCCCCAACTGGTGTCAAAACTCCCGTCCGCGCTGGAGACGATAGGCTTCACAATAAAAACATTGCCCTTTTCAATCAGCACGTCGCGATTGCGCGCGCCGCGATTTTGAGGCGTGAAAAGCGGGCCATCGTCGCCGTAGCCGCGCCCGTGCATCAGCATCAAACTCTTCAATCCGCGTTTCTCGCCGAAGCTGTTGACGAAGTTCATGAACTCGGCGAACGGTATGCCGGGCTTGAGCCTTTCCAGCGCGGCGTAGTAGAGATCTCGCTGGGCTTCGATGGCCGGTTTCCAAGCATCGGGGATTGGACCCAAAAAGATCGGCTGCTGTTCTTGAGCGATTAGCCCGCCGAAGACGGCGTCTACTTCGTTGGCGATGCGATACATCGGCTGAAGAAACCTTCCCTCGGTTGGATCTTCAAAGCGCGGCAGCCTCCGGCCACCATGCAGGCCGCTATAGAACGCCATCGGATAGTACTCGCTTCCCAGAGACACCATCCTTTGCATAACGCGGGAGTATAAGATCCCCTCGTCCATTCCGGGCCGCGCAAGCTCGATCATTTTTTCGATCCCTGCCGCTGCAATTGCCGCCCCACGTCTGAGACACGCAATCTGTTCTTCGCTTTTAACGTAGCGTGCGTAACCTATGATGTCTGTCGCGTTCTCGAAGGTTGCATTGGGCAACCGCTGCAGAACCTCTGCGTAGGAAGTATGGTTGACGACGCCGTGAAATGCTCGCCCGTGAGTGTAAAATCCGCGTCGGATACCGGAAACACCGATGCGAGCGCGCTCCATTCCAGCATCGACCAAAGCTTGCGCCATGGCTTTGCCCCAAGAGCCATCTGGCGGGCGACGTTCCGGCACCCAATCGTTACCGGTTTCCTGATCGGAAATGATGATAGGCTTCCGACCGTCCGTTGGCATGATGACCGCGCCGTTTTCTAACTGGGTAAGAAAACGACAGTCCGAGCGCGTACCGCGCGCCTGCTCGAGGGAAAGATGTAAATTTCTGCCGTCCACGCAGAGAGGTACGAAGGTGCAATCGAAGCCTGCTTTGGCGGCGCCATTGCGGACCCTTTGCCAGCGCCAATCGCGTTCTGCTAAAGAATACCCATTCCAAGTGATGTCTGCCGGTGATTCCATCACGAATCTTCCTTCCTAGGCTGCACAGGCGAGGGTACGGATTCGTCCCTCGTTGGGCAGCTCGACGTCGAGTTTTTGCCAACTTTCGCCGCCATCGGAGCTGTTGTAAAGCTTTCCATCGGCGGCGCCGAAATAAAGTAACTCGCTGTTTAACGGATCCATCACCAGAGCGTTCCAGCCAATAATATAGAGGGGGCGGATCTCGGTGGCAATTTCCTTGAAACTTATTCCGTCGTCGATGCTCTTGTAGATGGAGCTTTCGTTTTTCGCGCCGCTCGGCGGCGCCGCAGAAGCCGTTGTGTAGATAACATTGGGTTTGTCGGGGTGGAGCACAACGGAGCCAAAGTATTTTTTCATTTTGTACCCTCGATCTATCCGCCTCCAACTGCTGCCACAGTCGTCGCTTCGGTAAAGGCCGTCGCCGGTCGAAACAAAAAGGTTATCCGGATCATGAGGGGAAATTCTAACGACGTGACAGTCCTGATAAACGCCCGTGACGCGGCTCACCGGGCGAAAAGTCTCAGCCTCGCCCTTACTCACATAGCGCCAGCTCTCTCCTGCGTCCAGGCTCTGGATGACTCCACCTTCCTCAATCGAGCAGTACATCACTTCCGGATCCTCGGGATGGACAGCGATGCCTTTGATGTGCGCAATGTACGGTGGGGCAGGATAGCACCACTTATTTCTTCCCGGCAGTCTGCGCACGCCGTGCAACTCCGCCCAGGTCTCACCTGCATCGCTGCTCCTAAAAAGCAACGCAGGTTCGGTGCCGGCGTAGACGATCTTGGAGTCTGCGGGATGAACGGCGAGAGAATAGATCTTGTATTCCTCCAATCCCTTAAGCTGCCATGTTCTTCCACCATCAGTGCTTTTGTACAGGCCCTTGGCGGTGCCGGCCAGGAAAGTCTCCTCGCTCGCAGGGCTCGACGCCACGACAATGCAATCGTCGAGGCCCGAGACGAGGCTCATCTTCTCCAAATCAACCACGAAAACTCCCTTACCTTGCATGGCAACTAAAAGTTTCCGCGAGCGTTCCATGTTAACCTCCTGATTAATGTCATTTAGCTGTTTGCCGTCATTATCGCTATCGCGATCGCAGCGTTAGTCGCGGTCTCAGCTCTTCAACGAATAATCGCATTTGCGCCTGCGCATCCTGCGCGACAAACCTTGCTACGATGGCTGTTACGCCGGCATCGACATAGGGCTGTAGTTTTTCGGCGCATTCTTTCGGCGTGCCAAAAAAAGGCGATAGATGGCCAAGCCTGGAGCGCGGTTGACAAAAGTAACGCTCCGCAAGATTCCAGCCTTCTTCCTGTGCGTTTTCTCCTTTGGTATTCAAGTTAAAGGTAGCGAAAAGAGCGGAAGGAGTCACCGGCCCGGAACGATCATAATCTTTGGTATAGTGGTCGATCTTCTGTCGCCGGGCGACGAACTGTTCGGCCGTACGAGCCACGGTGAACCAACCGTCTCCCAAACGCGCCACACGCCGCAAAGCGTTGTCGTTGTCGCCGGCAGCAATCCATATTGGAATCGGCCTTTGAATCGGTTTCGGCTCAATGCCCAGCTCTTCAAACTGAAGGTACTTTCCGGCAAACGCGAAAGCGCTTTCGGTCCATAGGCGGCGCATCAACTGAATCGACTCATCAAGGCGGCCGGCTCTTTCCGTATATGGAACACCGCAGGCGGCAAATTCCCGTTCAGCGTATTGGTATTGAGGGCCGGCGCTGACGCCGATAATGGTGCGACCGCCAGCAATGACGTCCAGTGTCGCCAGACTATGCGCCAGCAAAACTGGATTTCTAAGCGCCATGATGAGAGGCACGGTGCCAATTTTTATTGTGCTTGTCTTGGCCGCCAAGGCGGCCATCATGGTTAAACAGTCCGCGTGGGCCCGGTCCAGTAAGGAAATTCTCGGACTATCACCCAGCCAGAGATGATCAAAGCCCAGTTTTTCCGCGCAGCCTGCGGTCTCCCACAGTTCGTTAAGCAAAGATGAATTTTCTCCATCGCTTATCAAATGGCGCGTGTGTAGTAACAGGCCGATCTCGAGCGCGCGGGGCGACATGTCGACGATGCTAGGCGTGGGCGACACGTATACTCGAGACGGATGGCAGACCGCCTAAAATCTGGCGAAATGACTCACCGCCATCTTGGCTCAACCAGATCGTGCCATCGGTCATGCCAACAAAAAATGCATTCGGCTCCTCGGGATCGCCGGCCGTCGCGCGCGGAGCGGCTGTGAAATTATCGGGTAACCCTCCTGACATTCTCTCCCAAGATTCCCCTTGGTTTTCACTGCGATAGAAAGCGGATTGCGCTCCCTCAGGCCGGCGCCATAGGGGCGGTGGGACCGCTGCGGCAGCCGAAAAAAGCACTTTGGGCCGAGCCGGATGGCAGACCAGCTGCGCCATGTAACGGCAGTCCAGTCCACGGCTGGAGTCAACGAAGCTGTCGCCGCCGTTGGTGCTTTTGTAAACGCCTTGGCCCGACGTCACGATCACGACCGCTGGATCGTCCGGCATCACTGCGACGGAGTGCGCATCGAACTCGACGCCCTCTTTGATATTGCGCCAACTCTTCCCGCCGTCCTGACTGCGAATCAGCCATCCCTCCTCGACGGCGCCGAGGATGACCATTGGGTCGTCCGGGCTCAGAGCTAGCCCTTTGATGTGGCTCACGTGGGGCGGCCGTGGGAAGGTCCAGTCGATGGTTTCAGGTAGGTCCCGAAGCCGCTCACAGTCCACCCAATGATCGCCGCCGTCGGCGCTTTTGAAAACCGACGACGGACCGGTGCCGACAAAAAGTTCGCCCGTCTTCGGATGCTGGACGACGCACCATGTCTCCTTATAAAGAATTCCATCGTTGATCTCGCGCCAGGTTTGACCACTGTCTTCACTTCGGTGCATGCCGCCACGACAGGTCGCGGCGTAGAGACACCGCCGGTCCGTTCGGTCAATCACGACCGGAGATCGCACCGCTCCTTTACCCTGGAGGGCCAATGGCCGGGAGCGGTACTCATCTCCATTTGCTTCCGCTATGTGCAATCCGTCTTCAGTACCCACGTAAAGAATTCGATCCGAACTGAGGCCCATCGTCATGTCCTTTCTGTTTGCGAAGCTCGCCAATATCGTCTGGGTATTAAAAACTTCTTTCGATCTCGGCGCTGATTGAGTCCCTTCATGTTGAACCAAAGGCTTCGAGGGAATATGAAAGCAACAGTTAGCTGAAACATATTATAGGCGCCACCATGAGACAAGAATCGTTTTTACAATTCTTTGCCCGCGGCCTAATGTGCCTTTTCCTGTTAATGCCCGCTCTCGGTTCAGCACAAGAAGACCGAGTCAAAGTTGGACTTCTCATGATCAATGCGGACGCCGGCGTATTCGTAGCGTTGGAGAAAGGCTACTTCAAGGAGCAGGGGTTAACAGTCGAATTGAACTATTTTAGCTCCTCCGGTGGCCTGCAAATGGCTGCCCTCACCACTGGAGAACTGGATGCGGGGAGTGGCAGCATCAGTCCGGGAATCTACAACGCCGTGGCCGGAGGAGTAAATATGCGAGTCGTCGCCAGCAAATCGCGAGTCGGTCCGCGAGGGAGCGGCAAGTTCATGGTGCGTCGTTCGCTGCTGGAGGTGGGTAAACCAATTTCGCCAAAGGACATTAAGGGAAAAGTGATTGCGCTTAACAGCGCTGGAGGATCATCGCGTCTCTATCTCGATGGCCTCTTAAAAAAAGGAGGCCTTAGAGAAACCGATGTCATAGTTCGCGTGATGCCTTTTAACGACACCGTGGGCGCGCTGTCCCAGGGCGCGGTTGACGTCGCCTTTGTCGTTCAGCCTTTTATCACAATGGTCGAAGAAAAGGGCATCGGCGTGGGTATCGCTGATCTTTGGGATCTTTTTCCGGGTCACATGACCAACGCCCTGTTCTATTCAGATGCCTTGATCCGTAACCGTCCAACCGTAGCGGAAAAATTCATGGCGGGATTTCTCAAGGGGCAACGTTATTTTTACGACGCTGCCGTCAAAAAGAAGGAGTCCTTGGATAGTGTCATCGATATCGTGGCAAAATATTCCCGCGCCGGAGATAGAAAATTATTGAGGCTGGGTCTGAGTGGGACGGAACTCGCGCCCAACGGCGAGATGGATCTCAAAGAAATTCAGTCTGATCAGGACTGGTATTTTCAAAAGGGGTTGATCAAGACCAAAATCGATGTAAACAAAATGGTCGATTTGAGATTTGTCCAGTCCGCCGTACAGACGTTGGGAATGTACCGCTAGCTGTTTAATCAGCTTTCTGGCTTTGCCCTTAACGCAAAAATATTTTCCCGAACTCCTTTTTCTTTTCCGCAAAGGCCTTGGCATCGAGGTTTTCCATCTGCACATAGCGGACCTTGTCGGCGCCAGGAAGCGGAGGATAGACACCCTTGCGATTGGCGAATTCGCCGTTCTGCGCGAGAATTTTCATGCTCTCGTCAATGTTGAAAAGCAGGAACCGTTCAAGACCTTCAAGCAGTTCCAATCGTTTAAGTCGTTCAGGTCTTTCAGACAGTCTTTCAGACAGGCATTGACAGGCATGGAAAGCTCTTGTTATAGCCTCGCAGATGCTTTCGTGAGAGGATTAATCATGCAGATCATCGATGCCGACGGCCATGTAAACGACCGACCGTATATGGATGAAATTTCAAAATATATGCCGCAGGGGAATCGTACTGAGATTTTTCCCGCCTTCGACCACATTCACTTCCATTATTTGGAGGGCGGCGAAAGGCGCTCGCGGACGGGCAATGTCGGACCGAAGGAATGGGTGAATTTTCTCGATGACGTGGGCATCGATTGGACGGTGGTCTATCCCACGGCCGGGTTGGCTGTTGGCCGGATCATCGCCGAAGATTGGGCGATTGCTGCGTGCCGCGCCTACAATAATTGGCTCTATGAGAAGTTCACCAGCAAGAGCTCGCGCATTAGAGGCATGGCTTTGATTCCGATTCAGGACACTGATGAGGCCGTCAAAGAATTGCACCGAACGGTCAGAGAGTTGGGAATGGCGGGCGCTATGCTGCCATCGAATGGGGAGGGCATCAAAGGTCACCTGGGATCGAAGATCTATTGGCCGATTTATCAGGAAGCGGAAAAACTGGGCGTTCCACTGGCTGTACACGTTGGCGCATTACATCATTTGGGCATGGACAACATAGGAGTCTACTATCCGGTCCATGCCTTGGGCCATCCGTTCGGGATTATGGCTCAAGCAGCCGGCATGCTCTCCTACGGGGTGTTCGACCGTTTTCCGAAGCTGCGCGTGGGCTTTCTTGAAGGCGGCGCGACATGGGTACCATTTTTCATGGATCGGCTCGACCGTTCTTATCCGCACCATTTGCAGGTTGACATCAACGGCGAATTTTTGCCCAGCTCGCAACCAGACGTGATGGCGAGCGAGTATTTTCGCCGCCATGTTAAAGCGGGGAGAATCTTTGTCGGTTTCGACTGCGACGACCGGGGACTTGGCTTCGCGGTCAAAGAGGCGGGCAACGAACCGTTTCTTTTCGCCACTGATTTTCCCCATGAAAGCTTTGACGCCAAACATTGTCGAAAGGAAATCGACGAATTGCTGGAGCGCGACGATATTTCGAAGGCCGACAAGGAAGCAATCTTGGCCACCAACGCGAAAAGGTTTTACGGTATAGAGAGGTAAAACTTTTTTAGTGCCCCTTAGTGAAGCAGATTCTGAACCGTGTTAGGCTTTGTTCCTCATCTCTGGATGAGTCGCACGCTGCCGTTGAAGATGGGAAAATGATGCGACCTGCCCCGATTGTCTTGCCGCGGATGTTAAGAACGTCGTTCGTTGTTCTGGCTTATCTTATCCTATCTCAGCTTGTTTCCGGCTGCGCAACGGTCGGAGAGCACGAGGTCGGTCAAAGCGACGGGCTGAGCGGAGAGCGGGTCAAGATTCGAGGGAGGATTATCGCGGTGGAGGGCGAGAATCTAAAGGTAACGACTACTGCCGGAGAGGTGCTGGTTCGCGTTCCGGAGCACACCAGGCTCAGTGGCATCGCAGTCGCGCAGCTCTCGGAGATCACGGTAGGCACCTATGTGGGGACGGCAGCGGTCAAGCAAGCGGATGGAAACCTCCGTGCGCTGGAGGTCCATATCTTTCCGGAAGAGGCGCGCGGAGCTGGTGAAGGGCACAGACCATGGGATTTAGCGCCCGATTCGACGATGACCAATGCCAACGTGGAGAAAGTCGAGCCGGTCTGGGTCGACCACGTCCAAGGGCGGATGCTGACGCTGAAATACAAAGGCGGCGAAGTGAAAGTTTTTGTTCCTGCCGGAACCCCGATCGTCACGAACGTAGCGGCGGACCGCTCCCTTTTGAAAGCGGGAGCCGGAGTTTACATTCCGGCCTTCCGCGGAAATGACGGGGCTATCACGGCGAGGCGAGTTACCGTCGGGGTGGACGGCGTCATGCCGCCCATGTGACGAACACGTCCGTCCATTGTCTTGTAATTTGAAGTGAGCCCGGGAGAAGTCGTCTAAAATTCCAGAGAGGAGACGTGCCGCGCTTTGTTTCATTGATATTGCACAGCCGCTTTGAGCGTGATAGCTAAACGGCAATCGCGGCAAGATATTTTTGACTGGAGGAAGAACGATGAAAACTAGGCAAATCTCCGTACGGTGGGTGGCGGGTGCGAGCCTTCTCGCTTTAGTCAGTTTTCTCCCGCAAGCCGCCTTAGGGCAAGCCGAAGCGCCGAAGGGAAAGCCGGTCACCATTCGGGGAAAAATAGCCGCCGTCGACGGCCAAAATTTAAAAATCACAACGGCGGCTGGTGACGTGCTGGTTCGCGTTCCGGAAAACACCAGAGTAGGGGGCGTGACCGCGGCGCAGCTTTCAGATATTTCGGCCGGCAGCTACGTGGGAACCACAGCGATCAAGCAACCCGACGGCAATCTTAAGGCACTCGAAGTTCACATCTTTCCAGAAGAGGGGCGCGGAACCGGTGAAGGGCACAGACCCTGGGATCTGACGCCCGGTTCGACGATGACCAATGCTAACGTCGAGAAAGTTGAGCAGGTTTCAGTCGAAAAAGTTCAAGGATCTTTGCTGACCTTGAAGTACAAGGGCGGCGAAGCCAAAGTTTTTATTCCTCCCGGAACACCGATCGTCAAAAACGTGCCCGCAGATCGATCGGCGCTCAAGCCCGGAGCAGGAGTCTATATTCCCGCCGTGCGCGGGGATGATGGAACAGTCACAGCGACCCGAGTCACTGTGGGCTTGAATGGGATCATGCCGCCGATGTAACGGCGAGTCGTTTGTACACGATCTAAACGCCGTTCAAGAGTTAACGGGTTAACATCCCATCGATCGATAACGCGCCGGCCCCGCCAATGAGCAGGGTGACGGCCATTAAGAAAAGCGCCAGGCAAAACTCGATACCGGTTCCCTTGCCCGGCCCTTGAGCCAAGAAAAAACCATTCTCCCAATGGGCTTTTTTGATGGCGACCGCCATAAAGATTGCTAGCCCCAGCGCTGCAGGGCGGACCAGAAAGCCAAATATCATGGCCGGAACACTGAGCAACTCAGTGAACATTCCGATTACGCAGATGGCAACCGGTATATGATACTTTTCATTCCAGTTCTGGATCATACCTTTGAACCCGCGGCCGCCCCACCAGCCGAAAACCTGCTGCGTGCTGTGAGCGAAGAAGGTTACAGCGAGGCCGAAACGCAAGGCTAGGTAGGAATACGATCCATCCGCATACAGTATTGAATCCATGAGGAGTTCCTTTCTTTGATGCCGCAAATGGCGCGATACTATCCGGAGCTTTTTCGCGCTGTCAAGGCACGCGTCAAGCTGATTGGCTTTTGACATAGCCGGACTTGCTCAACTATAGTCAGAAGAGAAGTTTTTTCGGCTCAAAACAGAGGAGGCGACAATATGATTGTGCTCAGTCCGGAAGGGAAGGGACGAACATCTTCCCAGCGTGTTTCGGCGCTGCCACGATTCGCCGATCTAAGTGGAAAAGTCGTCGGCCTGTTGGACAACAGCAAGCCCAATGCCGACAAACTCGAGGAGCGCTTCGCGGAACTATTGAGGGCGCGATTGGACGTGGCAAAGGTCGTTAGGCGGCGCAAAATCACCGCTCAGCAGGGCGCGCCGGCAGAGTATCTGGATGAACTTGCGGCTCAGGCTGACTTTATCCTCAGCGGCTTGGGAGATTGAGGGTCGTGCACGTCGTGGAGTATCCACGACTCCATAGAATTACAAAAGCGCGGCAGATTCGCGATCACTTTGATTACGCATGCCTTTGATGCGTTGGCCAAATCGGAAAAAGAAGCGTTCGGCGCGCCGGATCACCCGGTGCTGGTGGTTCAGCATCCAATCGGTACGGTGAAGGTTGAGGAGGTCAACAAACGCGCCGACGCTGCATTCGACAAGCTGGTCGAGATTTTAGTTGAGCCCGGGACACCGAAAGCAGATTAGAGGTGTCAGGTTTCGGGTTTCAGGTGCTAGGATAGCCGCGAAATCGTGGGTTGAACTGAACCCTGACACCCGACACCTGAAACCTTTGAGCGGTAATTGAGGTCGGCAAATGGATTCACCTGCGTCGCAATCTGAACGGATAGAAGTGGACGATGACCTTTGGGCCGTAAATGCCTTCTTTGAAGAGAAGGGCTGGACGGACGGCCTGCCAATCATCCCTCCGACGGAAGAGCGGGTGGGCCGGATGGTGGCCGCGGTTAAGCGCAATTCTCAGGATGTGATCGGAGTAGTGCCGCCCCGATGGGCTCCGGCGACCGTGGAAAAAATCGCTATCAATGCGGTGATGGCGGGCTGTTTACCTCAATATATGCCTGTTCTCATCGCGGCGTCAGAAGCTCTCGCCGATCCCAGGTTGAATCTCTATGCGCTTCAGGCGACCACCGGCGGGCCTGCGATTATGTTGATTGTCAATGGTCCGATTCGAAAACAAATCAATATCAATGGCGGCTCAAACGCGCTCGGCGAAGGGTGGCGGGCTAACGCGACCATCGGCAGATGCATTCGCTTGATTCAACGCAATATCGGCGGCTCGTATCCCGGTACTACGTGCAAAGCGACCCTCGGCTGGCCCGGCAAATATAGTCTCTGTATCGCAGAGAACGAAGAAGCAAGCCCGTGGGAGCCGCTTCATGTCGAGCGCGGATTCGCCGCCGACACGAGTACGGTGACGGCTATCAGCGCGGATAGTTGTGTGCGCGCTTCGGACCTCGACAGCAGCAAGGCCGAAGGCGTGCTGACTAATTTCGCGCAAAAGATGGACGGCCCATCGGGCCCCGAAGCGATAATGGTCATTTGCCCCGAGCACGCAAAGATTATCGCCGGTGATGGTTTCAGCAAGCAGGACGTTAAGAAGTTTATCTGGGAGCGGGCAGCCTATCGGATGAAGAACGTGCCTGATGAGACTTTCCACCAGAGGGTAAAGCGCAGACCGGATTTAAAACTTACACGCGACAGCGCGATCCCGGTAACGGACGCGCCGGATGATATTCTCATCGTTGTGGCGGGGGGAGATGGCTCGCAGTCGCAGTACATCCATGTCTGGGGACAGAGCACGCCTGACGGCGGGTCGACGCGTTCGGTGACGAAGCCGATTCAAATCTAAAGAGTCTAGGGTCTAGAGTCTTGCGTCTGGCGTTGGTGCACAACTTTTCCCAGTAAATCCTGAGAATCTATTCCCGTGTTCAAGTTTTAGCTGCATGACACTACCGCGTTTACTTGCACTGACTCTGAGCGCAATTTTATCTACGGCGCCGTTGAGTTTCGCGGCGGACAAGATCCGCATCGGGTACTCGGGCGCCACTATCAGCAACGCAATGCTGTGGGTTACAGACGAGGGAAAACTGTTTCTGAGGAATGGCATCGATCCGGAGCTTCTCTACTTGCAGACGACTCTCGGACAGACAGCGCTGATCGCCGGAGAAATTGAGATGTGCGTCTACTCGGGGAGCTTGTTGTCGGCGGCGCGATTACAGGGTGCTGACGTAATCATGGTGGCTAGTTTTTTGAACAAGCCGATTTATCGCCTGGTCGTGCGGCCGGGAATTCGCGCAGTTGCCGATCTCAAAGGCAAACGCTTGGGCATCACGCGTTTCGGCACGGTGACGGATTCGACGACACGTCTTCTTGTGGCAAGGCTCGGACTGGATTCCGAGAAAGATGTGATCTTAGTGCAGGTCGGTGACGTGCCTGTGCTTTTGACGTCGTTGATCGCAGGGAAAACCATCGATGGCGCGATCATTCAGCCCCCTTACTACCAAAAGGCTGTTGCAGCCGGAATGCACGTTCTGGCCAACATGCAGGAGATGGATATTCCGGTTCAGCAAACGGGACTCAATACAACGCAGAAATTCATCGCCAGGAATCCCGACGTGGTACGGCGTGCGGTCAAATCGATTGTCGAAGGGATTCATGTCATGCGGGAAAATCCCGCGGTCGCCAAACGGGCTATTGCCAAGCGTATGCAGATCCGCGACGAGAAGGAGCTGGAAGATTCCTATCAGTTATTGCGCGGCTTCGTACAAGTTAAACCCTATCCAACGCTGGAAGGATTCAAGACTATTTTCGCCGATCTCTCGAAGAGAGTTCCGGCGGCGAAAAACGCGGATCCCAAGGATTACGTAGATACTCGGTTTATAGAAGAATTGGATCGCTCAGGATTTATCGATAAACTGTATCGTCAGTAACGGAACGGCGACATGATCATTAACGGGAGAACAACGATGTTCGAAGTCGCACGAGTGACGCTATTTTTTTTCTTGATTGTGGTATCGGGCGGTATGGCGCGAGGTCAAAGCCTACCCAAAGTGCGCGCCGCCTATACTTCCATAGGCATCCAATTCGATCCGGTTTACATCATGAAGGAGCTCGATCTGCCGCGTAAGTACGGCTTGGATACCGAGGTGCTTTTTATTCCGGTGAGCTCAAGAGCGATTCAGGCAGCCCTAGCGGGCGAGGTTCAATTTATCACGAGCGGAGGCGTGGCCAATATCAACGCGAATATGAGCGGCGGCGACTTTGTCGGCTTGACCGCCACGCTCAACACTTTCGTATTCAAGATCATCGCGAACCCGGAGATCAAAAAGCCTGAAAATCTAAAGGGAAAGAAGGTCGGAATTTCCCGATTGGGCGGCGCCAGCGATTTTTCCATTCGCTACGCGCTAAACCACTGGGGCCTGGTCCCCGATAAAGACGTTGCCATTATCCAGGTGGGCGGCGAGCCGGAAGAGGTTATGGCGCTGCAAAATAAAGCCGTGGATGCGGTGATTTTATCGGAACCATTTGCAACTGTTGCCAAACGGGCAGGCGCTGCGGTGCTTTTTGATTTAAGCCAACTCGGTGCGACTTACACGATGCATGGCTTCGGGGTGCGAAAGAGTTTCATTCGCGCCAATCGAGATGTCGTCATCCGATTTATGAAGGCCTATCTCGAGGGCATCTATGTTTTCAAAACGAACAAAGACCTTGCGCTGAATGTTCTGAAAAAATATACGCGGCTCGACGATTTGTCGTTGGTTCAAGTAGCCTATGATGAGATGTCTCAGAGGCTGATCCGGCGAGTTCCCTATCCCGATCGAGAAGGCATACAGACGATCATCGATCAGCTTGCCAGAACCCGCCCGCAGATGAAGAATCTGAATCCAGGCGATTTTATCGATCTATCGATATTAAAAGAAATAGAGGACAGCGGCTTCGTTAAAAAGTTATACGGGAATTAACGGGAACGAGTTATTCTCGAGGAGAAATTAAACATGATTATCGATGCTGACTCCCACGTGGAAGAGTCCCCGGCAATGTTCAATTTTTTGGACAGAGAATTTTACGATCGGAGGCCGCTGCCGGTGGGATTCGCAAGCGACACCGCCTATGGCGACCATAACGCCGTCTGGCTTATCGAAGGCGAAACGTATCCAAAGTTGGTGGGGAAGGGCGGGACGATTTTCCGCACGCCGACTCTAATGGACTCCGCCAAATTGAAACGTGAAACCATCGGCGCTCAGGAAATGACCGACGTGGATGCTCGCGTAAAGGATATGGACCGGATGGGTATCGACACGCAGATCGTCTTCCCGACTCTTTTCTTAACTACCACCGCCGATGATTTACGGCTCGAAGCGGCGTTGCTCCGGGCGTACAACAGTTTTCTGGCGGATCGCTGCGCGGCTTCTCACGGGCGGATTCGATTTGCCGCGTTGGTGCCGATCCGCGACGTCGGTGAATCAATTGCTGAGTTGAAAAGGGCGGCGAAGCTCGGAGCGGCTGCGGTCATGCTTCACGGCATGGCGTGGGATAAGCGCCTGGGCGACGAGAGCCTGTTCCCGTTCTACGAGGAGGCGGCCAATTTAAATTTGCCGATTTGCGTTCATTTGGGGTGGGGCTGTCCGGATATCACCGCGGTGTTTGATGCTTCGACGAATTTTTATAGCGCCATTCTTCCGGTATTGATAGGCTTCCATAGTGTTATGACATCGCGCCTGCTGGAAAGCTTTCCCAAGTTGAGATTTGGTTTTTTGGAATCGGGCTGTCAATGGTTGCCGTTTTTGATTCGCCAGGTCAGAACTGACAACGCGCGGGGAAAAAAAGCCAAAGACCCGATTGATTATTGCAAAGCCGGGAGAATCTTCGTCGCTTGCGAAGGCGACGAGGATATCAATAGCGCGATCAATCTGATCGGCGAGGACTCATTGGTGGTCGGTTCGGATTATCCCCACGGCGATCCTTCGCGACAAGAAGATATGGTCGGCGAATTCAAGGCGAGAAAAGATTTATCACCAAGCCTGGCGGAAAAAATCCTGTCAGATAATCCGCGCAAGCTTTACGGTCTGTAGGCCCACCGGTTCCGTTCTTCGCCATTGCATTTTCCTCGCCTACGAAGTCTGTACCGTAGCGCTTGCCGTTTGGAAAGATTGTGATTCTGGTAAAAAAACCCTCCGTTCATCCTTCGAGAACCTCAGGACGAACGGAGCAGTAGTTCAGATCATTGGATGTTTTTTCCGTTCATGCTGAGCCTGGTCGAAGCATTCCTAAGTGTTTTGGCAGAGTCGATCGTCGTGTCTGACCCCGTGGACCTCCCAACGGATGAGAGTTCAAAACGTTCAAGCCGTTCAA
>Ga0209684_1000085_pt1 | contig 16264 bp, 13 predicted proteins | sample PanSoiPlot6MoBio_FD_188322 | JGI IMG/M metagenome (GOLD analysis project Ga0209684, IMG submission 188322) | Tropical forest soil microbial communities from Panama analyzed to predict greenhouse gas emissions - Panama Soil Plot 6 MoBio (SPAdes)... | ecosystem: Environmental > Terrestrial > Soil...
TTGGCGAGGGCGAGGGCGGCGAGGGAGAGCACCACCAGCACGACGCAGATGACGTAGCCGTCCACGTCGGTCAGTCCCACCGTGGTCACGCGCATGTAGGCCTGCGGCGCGAGCAGCCTGGTGTAGTTCAGCATGAGGGGCGTGCCGAGATCGTCGATGACCCGGATGAAGGTGAGGAGGGCGCCCGCCGCGTAGCCCGGCAGGGACAAGGGCAGGAGGATGCGGCGAAAGACCCGCCAGCCGGAGGAGCCCAGGTTCTGCGCCGCCTCCTCGAGCGAGCGATCGAGGGCGGAGAGCGCGGCCGCCGTGTTCAGCAGGATGAAGGGGAAGTAGTGGAGCGTCTGGACGAGGATCACGCCGCGCAGCCCGTCCATGAAGGGCACGGTGACGCCGAAGCGCTCGAGAAGGACGAGATTGACGAGACCGCTCCGACCCAGGATCTGCTGGAAGGCCACCGCGCCCACGAAGGGCGGGATCACGAGCGGGAGGAGGCCGAGGGCGGTGAGAACGGTGCGCCCGGGAAACTGGTAGCGCACGCTGAGCAAGGCCAGGGGCACGGCGACGATGCTCCCGAAGGCCACGGCGAGGAGGCCCGAGAGGAGCGTGTTGGCCAGAGCCTCGCGAAAGAGCGGGCGCGCGAAGAAAGCGATGAGCGTGGCGAGGGTGGGCCGGCCGTTCACCACCACCGCGGCGGACAGGACGTCGAGGAGCGGATAGACGATGCAGGCCCCGAGGAGGAGGACAAGGCCCCCCACGAGCAGGCTCTCGGCGCCCGGGCGCCGGATCACGAGACGGTGGATAACGTGGAGCGTGAGGGCCGCGGGGCCGGAGCGGGCTCAGTCGTGCAGCGACAGATTGATCGAGGTGCGGGGCGGCGGCTCACCGCCAGGAGGCGAGGGCTTCCTGCCGTGTGGGATGAATGCTCATGGCCTGCATGACCCGCGTGATCTCGAAGATGGTGCGCACGTCCTCCTGCAGGCCGCAGAGCCGGACGTCGCCTCCCGCCGCGCGCGCCTGTTTCATGGCCGCGATGAGGGTGCCCATACCGGAGCTGTCGATATACGCCACATCGTCCAGATCGATGAGAAGGCGGGACTGGCCGTTATCGAGCAGCCCCGTGAGCGCGCTGCGCACGTGCGGGACCGCGGCCATGTCGAGGTCGCCGCGCGGGACCACCACCGCCACTCCACTCGCTTGCGTCACGTCGATGTTCATGTGCGTTCCCATGCTCGGTCGGTTCACGTCCTGCCGCCGCCGCTGGCGGCGGGCCCATAGCCCGGGCGGTACTTGACCATGGTCCACCGCGTGCCGTGCTCACGGGCCACGTCGATGGACAGGCTGTCCGCGATGGTCTTCACGAGAAAGATGCCGTATCCGCTCTCGGGCAGCGCCTCGAGATCGGGGGCGTCGTAGTGCCGAGGATCGAACGGCTTGCCGAAGTCTTCCACCTCGATGACCAGCGACTCGGCAGATGAGCGCACGGAGACGTTGATGGGGTGGCCGCCCTTGCCCTCGTACGCGTGCTGGATGGAGTTGGCGCACAGCTCGCCCACCGCGAGGAGCAGATTGGGCTGCTCCTGCTTGGGGACGCCGTGGCCGACCAGCTCCTCGCGCAGCCACTTGCGCAAGCGAAGCAGATGCTCCGCCTCGCTCGTCATGGAGAACGTGCTGCCGGCGGCGTTCGGGGTCATCGGGGGCGCGTTCACCAGCGGCAAGAAGCGGCTTCGGAGTCGACGAGCATGATCACCATCACCTTAGCACGAGGGACCCGGAGACCCCTCACGGCCTCTTCGGCACCACGCAGAAGCCCTGGCTCTCGATCTGGAGCGGCACGTTGAACTTGCTGCGAAAGTTCTCCAGGGCCACCGCGGCCGTCAGCTCGACGATCTGGGCCTCGTCGAAGTGCCCGCGCAGTCTCGCAAAAAGCTCATCGCTCACCCGCTGACCGGTAATGGTCATGGCCTCCGCGTACTCCAGCGCCGTTCGCTCAACATCCGAGAAGCGGTGGCTCTCCCGCCAGGCCGGCACCTCGCGGATCTTGTCCTCGTCCGCCCCCGTTTGCATCCCCCGGGATGCGTTGATGTCGATTCAGAAAGGGCACCCGTTGATGAGGGCGACGCGGAGATACACGAGGGGCAGCAAGGCCGCAGGCAGCCGGCCCGACTTCTCGATGGATACGGAGAGCTGCTTGGCCGCCTTCAGGATGGGCGGGCAATGCGCGTAGACCTTGGTCGTGTTGAAGACGGCGCCGAAGAGCTCGCGCTCCCTGGCGAAGATCTCCTTGAGGGTCGAATCGCCGCCGTCGTCCTCGATCTCCCGCACTCTGGGCATGGTCGCTACCTCATCCGCGCGGCTTGATCCGCACGATCTTGGGCTTTGCCATAGCTCGCCTTGGCTTTGGTGTCCCACTCCGTCTCGAGCCACGACTTCACCTCGGGCTTGTCCCGGAAGCGCTCGTTGAATCCGGCGTCGACAGCCTGCTTCCCGTCGAGGGGTACGGTGGTGGCGAGCCAGCGGGCCTCCGCGAGGTCCCGTGCCCCGTCGTCGAGGTTCTTGCCCCCGGCCCTCACCTCCGCCGCTCTCGCTTCCGCGGCGTAGATGGCTCCCCATGCCGCCTTGAGCTCGGCGTGACGGAAGGTGATGGTGTGATCGAAGAGCGAGTCGACCACGTTACGGCGCACGGAGGAGAGCTTGTCGTCGAACGACACGCCGCCCAACTTCATGGTGAAGGGATTGGGGTAGCCCCTAGGCGCTCGCGCGTAGAGGGCGGGCACCACGGGAAGCCGGCCGATCTCGGGAGAGAAGAGCTTGAGCTGCCCTTCGTCGGAGAGGAGGTACTGCACGAAGGCCCGCGCGTTGTCGGGGTTGGGGGCGTTCTTGATCACGGCCACGGAGGCCGGCACCACCGCGGTCTGCTTCGGATACGCGAAGTCGATGGGCTGTCCGGAGGCGATGGCGGAAAGGCCGAAGAAGTCGATGACCACTCCGATGCCGAGCTGCCCGGAGATCACCGCCTCCGGCACGCCGAAGCTCCGCTCCGCGATCGACCCCATGTTCCCGCCCATCTGCATCAGGAGAGCCCAACCCCTTTCCCATCCGTAGGCCTGCAGGATCACCTCCACGGTGAGGTGCGTGGTGCCGCTCCGCGAGGGCGCCGAGATGCACAGGTGCCCGTAGTAGCGCGGGTCGATCAGGTCCGTCCACTCACGCGGAGCGGGCAGCTGGTGAAGGGCCAGGTACCGCGTGTTCCACATGATCCCGTAGCCGGACACCGCGAAGCCCAGGTACTGGCCGTCGGGATCGTGGATCGGGAAGCCGCCGATCCTGGCAGGTATGCGAGCCAGCGTCTCCCTGGGCAGCGAGACCTTGTCGAGGAGCCCGTCGCTCTTGAGCGTCTGGAAGGCATCCACCGCGGAGGCCCATACCACGTCGACGTCGGGACGGGCGCGCGTCTCCCGCAGATACGTCACGGCCTGGTTGGTCTGCTGCTGCTTCACCACCACGTTGACCCCGGGGTTCTTCTGCTCGAAGCCCTGCCGGTAAGCCTCGAAGAGCTCCTTGGGGAACGAGGTGAGGATGACCACTTCGCGCGTCGGCGCGGCCGCTCCCGGCTTCGCCCCCGCGAGGAGCGCGACCAGGACCAGCGCCAGCGCGAGGACCCGGGTCATGTGCGCTTGAGCACGAAGGCGGTCATGTCGTCGGCCATGCGGCCTGCCGCCTCCGTGAGGAGACCTCCTGTGAGCGCCTCTGCCTGGGCCTGCGCACGCTCTCCGCGCGAGCCGTCGAGGCTCTTGAGCACGCGGTCGAAACTGGCGCGCTTGCCCTCAGCGCCCGGAGCCTCGATCACGCCGTCCGTGAGGAGGACCAGGCTGTCGCCCGGCTCCAGATCGACCACGGCTTCCTCGAACATGGCCTCATCGAACACGCCCATGATCATACCGCCGACTGCCACTGCCTTCGGGGGCATGCTCTTGCGCACGAGGATGGGCTCGGGATGACCGGCGGAGGCGAGGGCGACGCGGCCGACCTGGTTGGGCGCGAGCACGGCGAGCACCATCGTCACGAACATGGAGGGCGGCATGTCGCGGCACAGCGAGGCATTGAGACGCGTCAGCACCTCCGCCGGCTCGGACAGGGTGCGCGCGATCTCCCGCAGCAGCGTGCGCACCATCACCATGAGGAGCGCGGCGGGAATCCCCTTCCCGGACACGTCGCCCACCGCGATGGCCACGCGCTCGCCCATGGGCACGATGTCGAAGAAGTCGCCGCCCACCATGGTCGAGGGCCGGAGGACGGCGCCCGCCTCGAGGCCGCCCAGGGTGGCGGGCACGGAGGGAGTGAGCCGGGCCTGGATGTCGCGTGCCGCCTCGAGATCGCGCGTGAGCTGGGCCACACCTTCTGCGGACGACCAGTCGCCGAGCACGCCCAGCAAGGGCGCGGTGAGACGCGCCGTAGCTGTGCGCTTGAGGAGGGTCTGCACCCGCACCAGCATCTCGGAGGGCTCGAAGGGCTTGGCGACGTAGTCGTCGGCCCCGCGCTCGAAGCCGCGGATCTTGTCCGCGAGCTGCGTTTTGGCGGACAGCATGATGACGGGCAGGTGCGTGGTCGGTCCATGCTCGCGGATGCGCTTGAGCGTCTCGAGACCATCGGCGCGCGGCATCATCACGTCGAGGATGACGAGGTCGGGCGGCTCCTGGCGGATGGCCTCGATGGCCTCGAGGCCATCCCCCGCCGTGCGCACCTCGAAGCCCGCGCGGCGCAGCGTTACCGTGAGCACGGTACTGATGTCGATCTCGTCGTCCACCACCAGGATGCGTGAGGCAGTCATCGGCCGAGGCTCCGATCCATGCGAAGGTTGGCGCGGACCGCGGCAATGAGGTCCAGGCGCGAGAAGGGCTTGGTCAAGTGCGCGGTGGGTCCCAGCGGCCGCGTGTCGTCGGCGCTCAGCTCCACCGCGGAGAGGATGATCACGGGAATCTCGCGCGTGCGCTCCGTCTCGCGGAGGAGGCGGATGGCCTCGAAGCCGTCGAGATCGGGCAGCATGAGATCCATGGTGATGAGGTCGGGCTGGCGCTCGCGAGCCACCTCCACCGCCTCGAGAGCGCGGCCCGCCTCCAGCACCCGGAAGCCGTCGAGCTCCAGCTGATCCCGCAGCACGCCGCGAATGTCCGGCTCGTCGTCCACCACGAGGATGATGGGCCCATCCCCTTCCACCCCATCGCTCGGCTCCTCCGGCACCACGTCCGTGGACGCAGAGAGGGGCAGGGCCACGATGAAGGTCGCCCCCCGCCCGAGCTCGCTGTCCACCGTGATGGAGCCACCGTGCTCCTCCACGATGCCGCGGCAGATGGCCAGGCCCAGTCCCGTGCCGCCCACCGAGCGGACGTTGCTGCCGTCGAGCTGCTGGAACTTCTTGAACAGCTTGCTCATGTCCTCGGGGGCGATGCCCCGGCCCTGGTCGCTGACGCGGAGCTCGACCTCCCCGCTACCACGCCGCGCGCTCACCGTCACCCGCGAGCCCGGCGGGGAGAACTTGATAGCGTTGGAGAGGAGGTTGGTCACCACCTGCACCATTCGGTCGACGTCCACCCGCACCGGAGGGAGGGCTGACTCCACCTGCGCCTCGATCACGATGCCGCGGGACTCCGCGAACGCGGCGATGCCATCCACGGCCGCCCAGACGAACTCGCTCACGTTGTGCATCCCCAGCTCGAGCTGGATGTGTCCGGCCTCGATCTTGGAGATGTCGAGGATGTTCGTGATGAGGCGGATCAGCCGATCGGTGTTTTTCACCGAGATGTCGACGAGCTGCCGCTGAGTCGCGTCGAGCCGCAGCGCCGGATCCGAGAGGAGCAAATGGAGCGAACCCTTGATGGAGGTGAGCGGCGTGCGGAGTTCGTGGGAGACGGTCGACACGAACTCCGTCTTCATGCGATCGATCTCGCGTTGACGGGTGACGTCGTTGAAGGTGATGGTCACTCCCACGACGGCACCCAGGAGGTCGCGCATGGGCGCGGCCCGCCAGCCCAAGGTCCGCGCCTCGAGCGATCGGAACTCCAGGTCACCCGCCGCGTCCCCCGGGCGACCGCTCGCGATGACGGAGAGGAGTGCGCGTGCCCCCGGCTGCTCCCAACTCACCGTGGGGCGCAGGATCTCCACCAGTCGCTGGAAGGGCCGGCCCACCACCTCCTCGGTCGCCACGCCCATCAGCTCACCGCCCTGGCGGTTGAAGGCGATGACGCGGCCGTTCAGATCGGCCACGAGGAATCCGTCGGAGGTAGAGGCGAACACCTGCTCGAGCTGCGTCTTCTTGTTCTCGGCCTCCTCAAAGAGGGCGGTGTTGTCCAGCGCCATGGCGAGCTGGTCGGCATAGGCGGCGAGGAGGCGCGTCTCTGCCTCGGAGGACGAGCGGTGTCCCGGGAAGAGGAGGGCCAAGCCACCCAGCACGCGGCTGCGCCCGCGGATGGGGAAGGCGGAAACGGCGCGCGGGCCCGCCTCGAGCATAGCGGGCGGGATCAGGTCGGGACGGGTCGAGGCATCAGCCACGAGGAGCGGCGCCTCGCGCCGGCGGAGGGGCTCGGCGAGAGCGCGCATCGCCTCCTCGGGCATGGTGCCCCAGCGAATCACCGTGCCCTGCCCCGCGGCTCCGTCGTCGAAGAGGATCACCGCCACGCCCTCGGCGTTGAAGGTCTGGCCCAGCCCAGCCAGGGCGTCGGGAAGGAGGCGGCGGGCATCGAGCGTGCGATGGAGCCGACGCGCCGCCTCATTGAGGAGCGCGGCGGCGGCCAGGTTGTCCTGGGTCTCCGTGTAGAGCCGCGCATTCTCGATGGCCACCGCGGCCTGGGCGGCCATGCTCGAGAGCACGCGCACGTCGCGCTCGGTGAACCGGCGTGGCTCCTGGGCGCCGCCCAGCAGCACGCCGAAGACCTCGTCGCGGATCACGATGGGCACGGCCACGAAGGCGCGCAGGCCCTTCCCCTCCTCGAGCGCGGCGACGGTCTCCGGGCGGTAGCGGAGGAGACCGTCCGCCTTCCAGTCCGCGGTGACCACGGGTCGCCGCTCCGCGTAGGCCCGCCCGCTCACCCCCTCCCCGGGCCGGAGGACCATGCCCCGCATCATGGCTTCCGAGAGATTCCGCCCTCGCACGAGGACGAGCCCGTCGCGCGCGGTGTCCCAGCGATAGAGGCCAGCCGCGTCGAGCGCGTCGATGCCCAGCGCGCTCTCCGTGATGATGTCGAGCACGTGCGAAAGGTCGAGGGTGGAGGAGAGACGGCGCGTCACCTCCACGAGAAGGGTCGCGTCGCGCTCGCGCTGCTGGGTCTCCGCCCACAGTCGGGCGTTGGAGATCAGGTTTTGGAGCTGCTGGCAGAAGATCTCGAGCTGGGCGACGCCGCGGCGGGTGACATTGCGGCGACGGCGCTTGTTGTCGCCGAGCACCACCCCAATGGTGCGCTCCTGAAAGCGCAGGGGCACCGCGGCGAAGCGCTTCACGCGGAGGAGGGGATGGTCGTGCAGGGTGGGATCGAGTGGGGGGAGGGCGGCCACGTCCGCGTCCGAGACGACGAGGGTGGTCTCCCCCGTCTCCCACGCGCGCCCGATGCCCCCGCCGCCTGCGACGGGCACCGGCCGGCGCGCCGCAGGATCGGGATCGCTGGTGCTCGCCACCACGAGGGACGTGCCATCGGCGTCGGGCAGGAGGACGCTGATGCGGTCGAAGGTGAGCGCCTCTGCCGCTCCCTGCACGAAGGTGTCCACGCGCTGCTGGACGTCCATGGAGCGCATCATTTCGACGGTGATGACGTGGAGCGCCTCCGAGAAGCGCCGGCGGTCCTGGATGTCCTCGAAGAGGCGCGCCTTGGTCAGGGCCACCGCCGCGTGCTCGGCAAAGGCCTCCATGACCTTGGTCTCGCCGGGGGTGAGGATGTCGCGGGAACGCGTGAAGAGACAGACCACCCCCACCGCCTCGGCCGCCACGAGTAGCGGCAGCACCACGGCGCGCGTCATGCCCGCCTCGACGAGCGCGGCGCGAATGCTCGAATCGATGCCGCGTCCCGCCCGCGCCGCGAGATCCTCTACCACCACGGAGTGTCCCGACACGGCAACCTCGCCCACCAGACCCTGCCCCAGAGGCAGCTCCGCGGGAACCTCCGTGTCATCGCGGGCGTCGATCGAGCCCGCCATGAAGCGGATGCGCTCGCCTTCCACCGTCCATAGCTCGCACGCCCAGCCCGGGAAGAGGGTGAGGGCGGCGTCCACCACCGCGGGCATGATGGTCTCGGGGTCGAGCGAAGCGGTGAGGGCGCGACTCAGCCCGGTGAGCGTCTCCAGGCGCTGGGCGTAGATCGACGATTCGGCAAAAAGCCGCGCGTTCCGGATGGCCACCGCGGCTTGGGCCACGAAGCTCTCGAGCAGCTCGCCCTCGTCGGCGTCCAAGCGGAAGGGCCGCGGCCCGCACAGAGCGAGCACGGCGAGGATCTCGCCGTCGAGGACCACGGGCACGCCGAGGAAGCTCGTGAAGCCATGTCCCTGCCACCACGCGCGCGCGGTGAAGCGCGCATCGGAGAACACGTCGGCCACCTCGAGAATGCCGCCGTGCGCGGCGACCCAGCCCACGCTGCCCCGCCCGAACTCCATGGAGGTGAAGGGCAGATCGGCGCCCGGCCGCTCGTCGGACACCGCGCGCAGCTCGAGCCGTCGCGAGCGCGGGTCGGCCGTCCAGAAGGACACGAAGGGGGCTCCCGTGATCTCGGCCGCCGCGCGGGCGATGGCGCCCAGCGCCTCCCCCTCGTCGAGGGAGGCCGAGACCACGCGATTGACCAGCGAGAGCGCGCGCAGCCGCGTGGCACGCCCTTCCAGCGCCTCACGCAGCCGCGCATTGCTCAAGAGCGCGCCCGCCTGCTCTCCGATGGCGGAGAGGAGCGCCAGCTCCGCCGTCTCGAAGCGGCGACGGCGCTCCCACCACACGAGGTAGAACGCTCCTAGCACCTCGCCGTCGAGGACAAGGGGCAGGAGCAACGCCGACTGATGCGGCACACCGCGGAAGGGCGCGGCGGTGAAGCGCGGACTCGCGGGCACCTCGTCGCTCCAGAGGATCCGCCCGTCCACGAACACGTCGCGCAGTCCGGCCAGATCGGCGGGCGTGAGGGTGGTGGCGGCGAGCGCCTCCACCGCGTGGCGTGGCACCACGTGGGCCGCGATGGGCCGAAGCTCGCCCGTGCGCCCGTCGAGCAGATGGGCGGACACGGTCTCCGCGCCCGTCAATCGTGCCAGCTCGTGGCAGATGAGACGGAGCCCCTCGCCGAGATCCGTGGCGGAGCCGACCACTCGAGCCACGGCGAGCAGCCCCGTGGCCTCCCGCAACTTCGCTTCCAGAGCCTCCGGCGTCACGGACACCTCGTGGGGTCCTCGAGAACCGGGCGCCTGAGCGGGGAGATTCGCCGTCGGGTCGCTCATTGGTGGGTGAAGCCAGTATACAAGTACGGAACCCGGCAGAAGGGCAGGCTTAATTCACCCTCAGGGCTTCACGCCGCGGGCGGCGTAATAGTTGAGCGTGAAGGCGAACTGGCCGATGGCGGCCAGCCGCTCGACGGCCGCCAGCCACCGGGCGGCCGCCCGCGGGGCGGCGATCCCGAGCTTGACCGCGTTCTCCGCCCGCCGGCTCAGCATGGCGTGGGTATAGGGCTCGAGCTTCGTGTCCTGGAAGACCTCCACGGCGAGGCGCACGTCGCGGAGACCCAGCCGGACCAGCCGGCCATAGAGGGTCCGGCCGGAGAACGGGTCGGGATACATGCGTGAGACGACGCCATCCATGATGCGCTGGGTGAGATCGCGGTCCGGATGGTCGAGAGCGAGGGTGCCGAAGTCCTGGTCCTGCACGGCGACCATGCCGCCGGCCCGCGTCACGTGCACCATCTCGCGGAGGATGGCTTCGGAGTTCCGCACGTGGAGGAGCACGGTGACCGCGAAAACGCAGTCGAAGCGATCGGGAGGGAAGCGCAGCCGCGCGCCGTCTCCCACCGCGTGGACGAGGCGAGGCCCGAAGCCGGCACGGCGGGCGAGACGGCGCGCCGCGCGCGTCATGATCTGGCTCGGATCCACGCCTACCACCTGTCCCCGCGATCCCACCAGGCGTGCGGCATCTCGAGTGACGATGCCGGTGCCCGAGCCGATCTCCAGCACGCACTGGCCGCGGCGGATTCGGGCGAAGCGGAGGAAGCGCCGTCGGAGACGCGTCTGGGCGGGGGTGCGGCCGCGCGCCTCGAGGTGGCCGACGTAGCCCTCGGGTTGGCCTTGGCGATCGATGGCGCCGTAGGGATCGAGGGAGCGGGTCACGCGAAGTGCTGCGGCAGGATCTCGCGAAACAGAGCGAGGAGCCCGCCTTCGGCATCCGATGGCGCCACCTGACGTGCTGCCTTGCGCACGCCCTCGGGGGCCTGTGGCATGGCGATACCGAGTCCCGCCGCCTCGATCATCTCGAGGTCGTTCTCCTGGTCGCCCACCGCAATGGTCTCCTCGAGCGGAATGCCCAGGTGCTCGGCGAGGACTCGAAGGGCCGTCCCCTTGGTCGCGCCGGCGGGGATGATCTCGAGGTAGTCCCGCCGGGTGGCCACGAGTCTCGCGCCTTCGCCAACGATGCCGGAGAGATCCGCGCGCACGATGGGCAAGCAGGCCGGGTGGCCGATGAAGAGGGTCTTGGCGAAGCCGCCCAGGCGCAGAAAGTCTTCCGGAGCGTCGATGACCTCGAGGGGCACACGCTGGGTCTCCGCATAGCGGCGAACCGGGAAGCTCTCCGCGAGGCAATAGAGCTGATCGTCGCGATAGAAGAGCGGATCCACAGGGGCGTGGGCGAAGATCTCGTGGGCCTGCCAGAGGATGCCGCGCGGCAGGGTGAGGGCGAGGAGATCGCGCCCGCCTTCGTGATCGCGCACCAGCCCGCCGTTGTAGAAGATCATGGGCGCGGTAACTCCGAGCTCGTCGCGGTATCGATCCACCCCCTGCGGCATGCGACCGGTGGCGATGCTGAAGGCGAGGCCTCGTTCCATGGCGCCCTTGAGCCCACCGACGAGCTCCAAGTCGAGATCGGGAGAGTCGCCGAGCAGGGTCCCGTCGAGGTCGCACACGAGCAGGCGATACGTCATGCGCGCAGCGGCCGGCGCGGGCGCGTCACACCGGGCGTTCGCCGCGCGCGAAGCGGGCGGCGCAGTCCGTGCTGCAGAAGTGCAGCGCCTCGCCGCCGCTTTCCCGCCGCACCGCGCGGGAACGCGGCACGTAGGTGCCGCAGAACGGATCCTTCACGAGCTGATTGGACCGATCCTCGCCGCCCAGTCGCGGCCGCCAGCCCCGGAGAAGGGGCGAGACGAGGATGAAGCAGGCCAGCAACAGGGCGAGGATCAGCAGCACGCGCACGAGATCATTCCCGATCGGGGCGTATGGAGAAGGAGCGGAGGAAATCGCGATCGAGGTCCGTCAGCTCGAAGCCGCTGGAGGCGGGCGTGCCGCGTCCCTGGGCGAAGAAGATCCCCGTCTCCGCGCCGCGCTTGAGGATCTCCGCCACCGCGTCACGGGCGGCCTCGGTGGCCTTGAGCGAGACCTCGACCGCGCGGACCAGCTTGCTCATGAGGTGATCCACGTGCGCATCGGATGACATGCCTCGTACGATAGCACAGGAACTATTGCCCACTGAGGGAGACACTTCGCGAGCGCCGCGGATCCACAGAACGGCACGGAAAGGCACCGCATTGCAGTCAATGCGAGCAGTCGGTCGACGGGTGATCGGGCTCGCGCTGCGCCGCGCCGGCTACCCCGAGGGCCTGGACGAGCAACTCAAGACAGATTCCTGACAGAGGAGCCAGGTCACTTCCTCCTCCAGGCCGCGGCACGCTGTGCATGGACCTTCTCCACCTTTGCGGGCAACGCGTGAATCGTGTCACCGGCCACGCCATCCGCTGCACGTCGTTCGCCGGACCGCCCCGCGTCTGGCGATTACCGGTGTCTGGCTACCTGGAGGTAGGCTGTTACCGTTCGCAGATCCTGCAGCGCCTCCGGGTAGTCTGGCCAGAGTCTCAGCGCACGCGTGATCCACCGCTTGCTCGGCCTCATGCGGCCGCGTAACATGTCAACGCTGCCGAGGCCGTTGTAGGCGGCCGCGGTATGCGCTTCGGTTTCGGCCCGCATGGCGCGGAAGACAGCCTCTGCCCGTCCCAGGCTTTGTTCGAAGCCGGCCAGGTCATGGAGGTCGCGGCACGCCATCGCCTCATTCTTATAGGTATAGCCCCTGACGATCTGCAGGATCGGCTCGTGCGGGTAGTGCGGGGACTGGTCGTCGAGCAGTTCCAGCGTTTGCCGTGCGACGTCAAGCGCCTGAGCGGGCTTCGCGAGCACGGAGAAATAATCGCTCTGAAACTGTCCGAGCTTTTCGTAGAGTCGCTTGAGGGGTTCGCTCTTCCGCCTGTTCCCAACGATTCGGCGCAGCTCGACAAGCAAAACGTTCACGTCGTCGCGCCAGTGCCATCCTTCGCGCAAGGTGACGGCTTGGCGTTTCGCGAGAGTCGCCAGCGGGCGTATCGCGCGCGGCAGCTTGCTGCGCTCCGGTATACCGGCGCCACCGACGAGGACCGGTACAACGGAGGCCCTGCTGCGAAGCGCCGTCTCGATTTCGTGTCGGAGGACGTCCCGCCGCTCGGCCAGCCGCGGATTTCCGAGCCAGTCGGGTCCGATCAGCACGAGAACCGCGTCCGCTGCCGCCAGAGCCCTTCTGATCTCCCTCGACCAGGGCTCTCCGGCGGGAATGTCATCGACATCCCGCCAGATCAGACCTCCACCGAAGCGGAGGATCAGTGAGTCCGCGAGCTGATCCGCCCAGATCTGACTATCGGCGCGCCGGTAGCTGATGAAAATCCCCGCCATGTCTCCTCCGTCGTCCCGATGTCATCGTGATGGCAACTCAACCGTACTCTGAGCTGCACGCTTGGGGGACGGCGAGTTCTCGCAGAATCTACCTGAGGGCCGCGGGAGACGACTCCCGCGGTTCTATCTTCACGGAGCCAATGCCACAGAGCCCATGCCGAACCTGCATGAATATGCGCAACGCGAGCAAGCCGGTGTTAGCCGGCTAGGCTGACGCCGGTCCTTGGGTAATGATGTCGCAGATCACCCGCGCCACCCTCGCAGAACCGATTGGCGTGAAATGAAAGTGGTCGTAGTAGTTCTCTTTGCTCGGCTCGAGCGCGGCGTGCATATTGAATGATTCCACGCCATGTTTCGCGGCCGAAGCAAGTACGACGTCTTCGATGCGCTTCATCAGATCAAAGATGACCTCATGACTATAGAAGGTCTTCACGTCTTGCGTGATCACGTCTCCGGCGCCGCCGTTCCAAAAGAGCGCTTCTTCCTCCGCTGAATACTTCTCCTTTTGAAACCACGGCTGGGCGATGATGATCACTCGTGAAGCTTTCTGCTGTGCGAGCTTCACAGACTCGTCGAAATGGCGCGCGAAGTTGTCGATCACCGGCGCGGGATCCGGCGTGGCCGTCCGGAGGTCGAGCGCATTGAGACGCATCTGGCGCGCCTGGATGAGCCACTTGCCGACGCCAACTTTCACCGGGTGGCGCTTGTCGCGGACACGGCGAGCCAGCTCTATCAAGGCCAAGTGCCGAGGTGAGAATGAGAATGGATGGGCCGGGTGTTTCATGAAGTAGTCATTCAAGTCGAGATCGCCAAACCTTGGCGGTGAAGGTGTCCCCTGCTGCAGCCAGCTCAGAACCGCGGACGCACCCACCATGATGACGATGGTGTTCACCTTGTCCATCCGAGGCAACACTTTCTCGAACATAACGTGTAGCGCTTCGCCGGCCACGCTCGCCTTCCCGATATTGCCGACATGAACTCTCGCGGTGCCGAGCCTCGCCAGGTTCTCCGGCTTCTCGAGGATGGTCTGCATCACGCCCGGCCAACTGTCTGGCTGGTCCAGGTAGGAGCATTCTGCCGCGCTTCCGCCGGCCACGAGCACGCGATAGAGCGACGTGCGGTCAGCCGGCAGTTCCGGGCCCCGCTCGCCTTCGCAATTGACGTTGATATGCACCGGAGCAAAGCCGGGCATCGCCGTCTGATCGAGATTGAGAACGATACGCAAACCGGGCGCAAAGACATAGTACTCGTCGCGATAGCGGACCCACCAACGGGCCGTGAGCTCGCCGATGATGAGCGCGGCCGCGAGAATCGCGCCACTAACTATAATCAACACTTCGCCACCGCATACGGAGGAATCGCGCGCATGCGCCTTGCAGGTCGAAGTAGGGATCTTTGCTATAGACAAACGAGAGCCAGATGACACCAAAGGTCACCACGGTGAGCAGACCGCCTGCCCCCAACCCCAGGTAGCCTTGCAGCGTCGCGTAGCGATCGACCGTGCCGACAATAGCGAAGGTCAGCGCGCCGCCGATGGCGGCCCGCACGACAACGTAGCGCAGGTAATCCCAGATATGGCACCTCACTTCATCGCAGACCAGCCACAGCAGCGCGACCGAGTAGAAGAGATTGGGAACCGTCGTGCCCCAAGCGACCCCGATCAGGCCGTATTGCTTTGCCCAGAGGATGCTGAGCCCAAGATTGAGGACCCCCGTGGCGAGCAGAGTCCACACGGCGCCTTTCGCCTTGCCCACTCCCATCAAAATTGGCAATGCGATCCCGCGTACCGGGAGAAACACGACGGTGGACAACAAGAGCACGTGCAGTATGTGTCCGCTGTGTACTTCGAACGCTGGCCCGATCCAGACCCTCAAGACACGTGGGCCGAATTCGGCGAGATAGAGAGTCGCCAGCAGCGACAGCGAGACAGCGATCTTCGACCACTTCAACAACAGCGCGCGGAGCTCGTGCTCCTGATTCAGCGCGCGTAGTGTCGTCGCGGTTGGCATGACAACCGACGCGATGCCGATGACGAACTCGATCAGATAGATGATGAGGCTGTTGGCGGCCGCGTAAAACGGGACATCAGATACATCGAGGAACTTGCCGATGACCAGTGAATCGGTCTGAAAGACAAGCTTGAATCCGACAGTGAGCACCAGCACGAGAAGACTGAACGAGAAGATGGTGCGGACGGTGGACATCTCGAACTTGCGCAGGTCGAGCCGTACTTCAGGATATCGGCGATGGATGACTGTCCAGAGCACGGTCGTCTCGAGAGCCATCGACGAAAGCTGGACGATGGCCAAGGACGCGACGGAAGGATAGACCTTCAGCAACACGACGGTCGCAAGCAGTCGATAGACGAGGGTGATGGTCTGGAGCGCGTTGCGAAGGACGAAGTCATGGTGCGCGGCCATGATACCGTACGGAAGCTCGCCGAAAAACCCGCCGGCGATATAGAACAAGACGAGAAAGAAGGCGGCCCGCACGGGATTACGCAGCTCTGGCGGGATCGGAAAAGCGCTCTCGAAGAAGACAAACACACCGCATCCGACCACGAGGGAGACAACGCCCGCGAACAGAAACAGTCCGGCGGAGCTGCCGATGAACTTGTTCATCTGTTCGTAATCGTGTTTCGCCAGCGAGTCCGCCATGAAGCGCACCGACGCCATGGGCACGCCGAGCATGAGCAATCCCATGTATCCGGTGAGAGAAGTAATGATGAGCCAGATGCCGTACTGCTCTTGGCCAATATGTTTCAACGAATACGGCAACAGGATGTAGGTGGCAGCAACCGTGACCACCATCAGCAACCAGTTCGAGCCGATGTTCTTGAACATGCCTATTGGCCGGCCTTCTGCGGGCGCGGCGTGGCGCCCAGGCTCTTCAGGTGGGCGGTGTGTCCGCCGGTGATGTAAGCGTCCTGGCGGGCGACCGCGAGCCATTCAGCATTGCGCTCGAGCGTAACGGAGCGGATGTCACATTGCGGACACGAGAGAGTCTCTATAAGGAGTGGTCCTCAGTGGCAACGGTACTCCGAATGAGTTCCGTCTCGCTCGCCGCATTTCCTGGACCAAATTCGGGTCGCCTTATTTGTCCATGCCTTTCACGCCGGCCTTGGGCGATTCGTAAATAAAATCGACTGGCACCAAAATACGCCCAATGATTTCATCGGTTCGCGTCTAGATCATGCCAGGCTCGGCGCGGACTCGTCGCCTGCGTTTACGAATCCGCCAGAAGTTCTGCGCCGCAAACTTCAGGGACCGACTCGTCGGCCTCAATGCCCTATTGAGACCCCATCTTGCCCTGTGGGCTGTGGCTGGCAGATGGACGAACACGAACAATCCTCTTCCGG
>Ga0209684_1000086_pt1 | contig 16078 bp, 15 predicted proteins | sample PanSoiPlot6MoBio_FD_188322 | JGI IMG/M metagenome (GOLD analysis project Ga0209684, IMG submission 188322) | Tropical forest soil microbial communities from Panama analyzed to predict greenhouse gas emissions - Panama Soil Plot 6 MoBio (SPAdes)... | ecosystem: Environmental > Terrestrial > Soil...
GCGCTGCAAATCCTTTACTACATACGGTATCCACTGGGCGGCGGCCTCGGCCCAATGAAACCGGAGCTTGGGGAATAGCCTTGGCACATCGCTCATGATGACCGAATGGAATGCGCCGATGACGGGAATGCGAAATTTCCAGAAGCTGCCGCCGCCGTTGTACTGCGATACCAGATCGAGGTTTTGCGGGTTGCCGTTGCCGACGTGCACTCCCACGGCCAAGTTGAGCCGACTCATCTCCTCGTAGAGTGGATAAAAATAGGGATCGGTTATGAGCCGGTTTCCTTCCAGGCCGCGCATAAACACACCGCACGCCCCGTGCTGCTGGCAAAACTTGATTTCTTCCAATGATGCGCTCATATCGAGCAGTGGCAAAACGCAAATCCACCGCAGCCGTCCCTTGCCCTGTTCATGAATATCCGCCAGCCAGCGATTGTAGCCCCTACAAATTGCAATCTCCCAGTCGGGCTTGTCGCTTATTTGCTCGATAAATATTGTTGGATAGAGCACCTGCGTGTCGATGCCCAACTCGTCCATGTGCCGGAGCCGTGCCGGCACATTTTCCATCTCCCGTGTCTCTCTCGGCGTCCGCATGTCACGGCCCGTGCGTTCTGTAACGTCGGCCATCTCCTGCGCGGTCATCACGACCCGCACCAGGCCGCGTATTTTTCCGTCGACGAACCAATATTCCTCACCGCCCTCGCCTCGAGGCCGCACAATCAGAGGTCGATACTTCTGATCGGCCTGCTCCATGAAATCCCATGTATGCTCTGTTTCTACGACATGTGCATCGGAATCAATCGTGGCCATTTCTGCTCCTCCTCCGGAAGAACTCTGTTGCGCGGTTCTACAAACTCATAGTGGCTCATAGCACCGAGGACTTTGCAAGTTTCGCCACTTTCTCTTGAACGAAGCCGATATGCAACTTTAGTTGGTATAATTCCCCAGTATAGGAAAGTGGAACCGAGATGGAAGCTACCTCTTTTTCCAACTCCTTTAGCCGCTTCATGGCCGCTTCCGCACCTTGAGCATCCGCGTCTTGAACGAGTGCATCGACCTCACGAACCGTCTCGTACCAGCGGTAAATCCGCGAGCGGATGCGCCACTTGTAAAGCGGAGGAGCGACTCGAAACAGCGGGATCAGCAAAGCCAAGAAAGGTACAATCAGTATTTTCAAACGATCCAGGAGCACGGCCGTTCGGTATGGAAACCATCGGTATAAAAATGAGGGACCGTTCGTAATGTACCGCTGGGCATCCTGATTCACCGGAATGTCAACGAAATCTACTGAAGGAAACTGTCGTTTTCGCTCTAACACGCCTCCCTCTTGGTGAACTTCAGTAACTGCTTTCAGAAGAGCCGGGATGAGGCTATCGTTTAAATCTTCTCGCGCAACGAGGCTGGCCGCAACCGCCATGAGCTTGGTGTCGTGGGACGGAATATTGCGCTCCAAGTCCAGCACGCCTTCGCTAAGAGTTACGGAACTCAAAAAAGGAAACAACCGAGCATAAGCCGGCGCGCGCTCAAAGCTCACCAGCGCAACGGCGGGTTCCTGTAAAAGCTTTCTTACCAGGGGCGCCTCTGACGAAGCAACAAAGAACACAGCGTCGATTTTGCCTCCCATAAGCGATGGAACGGCCTCAGCCGGACTTTCCCGGAGTAACGACGTATTTGAATCCGTAACGCCGTCGGCGGACAGAAGTTGCCTAGCGAGGAGATAGGTGCCGCTTCCCGCCGCGCCGACTGCCACGCGTTTTGCTTTCAAATCGGAAAGATGCTTGATGGGCGCTTGCTTTCGATAAAAAACCCAAACCGGTTCGAGAAATAAACTCCCCAGGGACTGTAGCTGTTCCTTATCCGCGTCCGTCGAGCTGCCTCCCTGTACAAGCGCGATCGACACGTCTCCCTTCCTAAGCAGATCGAGATTTTCCACCGAGCCTGCGGTCGAAATAACTTCGAGAGTGATACCCTCGCGAGCGAGCAAGCGTGCGTACCTTTGACCGAACGCGTAGTAAGCTCCATCTTTGCTCCCGGTTGCAATCCGTATGGTTCTAGGCGGCGGAGGCTCCACAAAGTGGTAAGTCACAAGAAATCCCAGGACAACGATCAACGCAACGAGACCCCAAACCTTGGAGTGCTCAACAAAAGCTGACGACAAGTGCTTACTCACGATCTTGGCCTCTGGCGTCGAAGGGCCGCACTTGGTTACCGAGACTGTTCGCAGTGATTACACAGCCCGGAGTTATAGGTAGTCCGGCAGAACTCAATGCTTCTGCCACCCAGGTGTTGCATGTCCTCAAGATGCTGAATTTACCTTCGGCAAAATAGAACCTGCCATTCGGAAAAAGACCGGGTCGGGCCTCGGCCGGCAGTGTGGGCTGAGATCTTGAGAAAGTGTCGGATATAAATTTGATTAGTCGCTGGAACCCTTCCTCTGACAGTTGGATTTTGATGATTTCAGCGCCGGGAAAAGCATTTTCAACCGTGCCGTTGAAACCGACAACGTGAAGGATGCTCCCCTTTGACCAGAACGCCGCTTTGAGCGCCAGCCCAAATCCCGGGTCTGGAGCCGGGAAGTAGTCTCTGTCTCCCCAGCTGAATTCCATCAGCTCAGCGCCAGGAAAATCCTTAACCTCAGGCAAAACGGCAACGGGGATATCAGCCCTTTTGATGACGACGGCAGAATGCCAGCTGTCATGAGCAACAAAAACAGTTCTGACTTTTTTTCCGTCTTCATGAAAGGGAGTCTCTGTCGTTGAGTTTGAGCAGGCATAGGTCAAGAAAACGATGAGGAACGCGTGGCGAGTGAGGCCTCCCGGCGGTGAGTTTAGAGAGGGCACGTAAGCAAAATATGAAGGCGCCCGTCGAAAGGGATGGGGAATGCTCAACCAAATCTTAACGCGCATACAAAGAGGCGATAAAGCCGGACGCTTCCAACTTCTGCAAGAATGAATTATCGAAAAACTCTTCCGGTTTTGCTTGGGTCCCTTTCGGACTTTTGACTGCCTCTAAAACGGCTTGAACCACGTCTTTGGTCATGAGCGGCAGCCGCTGAAACACAGGCTCATGTTCTTCGTAAACAGCTTCGAGTAGCTGCCGGTTATCAGTCTTCATGAATTTGCCTATCACCTTCATGGTCGTTTCTTTATCGCGGTGGATGATGGAGATTGCCTCGACGTACGCTCGCAGATACCGGCTCACGGCGTCCGGCTTTTGCTGGATGATTTTACGTGTGGTGACCACGCCGACGAAGATAAACGGAATATTGAGATCGGTAACATTGAGTATGTGCTTGAGTCCCAACTCTTGAGCCTGAAACGTTACTGGAGCGCTCATGACAGCGGCAGCCGCATTGCCCGACTTGAGGGTGGTTAACACCGCAGGTGAACTTCCGGCGTAAAGAATCTTCACGTCCTTATCCGGGACCAATCCATATCGCCGCAACAACATGCGACCCGCGTAATCGCTTGAGGCCGCAGGCTGCGTCGCCGCGAATACTTTGCCTTTTAGATCGGCGACTGATTTGATGGAAGGGTCGCCATACATGTGAAATATGAAGCGCGACGCCGTGCTCGCGATATAGACGGTATCCGCTCCTTCCAAGGCTACGTCGATCCCTTGATTGCCGACCAAACCAATGTCTTCAGTGCCGCCAACGATGGCTTGGACGGCGGTGGTCGCCGCAAGGTAGTTCAGGCTGTGCTGAAGTCCATACTTGGTGAAAAGTCCAAGATCTTGCGCAACCCAAGCCGGCGCCATCGTCCCACCCAGAGCGTTATAGACGCCGCGGAGAGAAGGCGCTTCAGCGGCCGAGAGTTCGTACGCAAACGACAAATGACCAAAGACAATTAGAAGCGTGGAAAAGGCCAGCTCAGCTAGTTTTGTTCGCCCAATATTCATATTTCCTCCTCATTCCCGATAGCGCGCGTGCAGCTGCGAAAAAAACCCACTTTCCTCAAGCTTGCGTATGAAACTGACGTCTATGAGATTTGCTACATTGACGTCGGCGAGCCGGGGATTTTGCGCCTGCAAGAGCCTTTGCATGTTTTTCATTCCCTCAATAGAAGGGTACGGTTTGGGATCAAACTCCTTGATTAGATCTGCCTGCCCTTCCTCGGCGGGGGTAGGATCGGAAAGCTTGAGCCTCGTCATAATGGTTTTGACCACCTGGGATTTGTTGCTGGGAGCAAGAACATAATATTGAGCTTCGATTAACGCCTTCATGACATTCTCAACTGTTTCAGGATTTTTCTGTAGAGAGAGTTTTCTAACAACGATTCCGGTGGCGGCCATCGGCGGTGTCACCTCTGTCAACATGGACACGCCCTTTTGCTTGAGGCCAGGAATATAAGTGCGGGATGTCAAAACCGCCGCGTCAATGATCTGCGTTTCCAAAGACTGCGCTAGAGTCGCTTGGTCGCCGATCACGAGAAGGCGAATACGATCGCGCGTTGTATCTAATCCGAGCTGTTCCAAAGTAAGCATGACGTACATCCACAGAGTACCTCCGATACTTTGCACGCCGATGCGCTTCCCTGCCAGATCCGCCGGTTTTCGGATCTCCGGTCGCACAAGCAAATAGCCCCTTCCCCGGCTCACAAAACCGGCGACCATTTTCAGTTCCACACCGGCTGCCGCTGCGCCAAGCACTGTGGTTCCGCCAGTGTAGCCCACGTCGATGTCACCAGTGACAAGACCCGCGGTAAGCATCTGATTGTTACGCACCAGCACCAGTTGCGCCGACAGGCCATATTTGCCAAAGAAGTCCAACTCTTGGGCGATCCAAAGCGGCGCGACTCGAGGGCCTGGGCTCGGATATCCGATTACAACTCGGGTTGATGTAGAAGCGGCTTGGGTTGCGCCGGCATTCGCCAGAACCGTATAGACAGCTACAGCGATTACCAGGCAAAGCCGAAATTCGAGGCAGCGATTTGCGGAAGTGAAAAAGTGCGCCATAAAAGACACCTCTTACTTGCTTACAAATCGAAGATCGCGAAATCGTAAAACCGTATATCATGCTCCCTTGTGCGATCTGCCTTCCTCTCCGAAAAGCGTTCTCCAGGGGACATTTGACGGTAAACGGGCAACATCGCAGCGAATGTGAGAAAAGTCAGCATGACTAGGATCGTAGACGAGACCCGGCGGCTCTTTGCCCGTTTTGAGATCTCTAAGAGCTTTGAGCAAGAACCGACGAACCTGGATGATGTATGAGTCGCTCACGCCGAGATGCTCTTTGGTTCTGTCTACGATTTCCCCCATGCTCTCCGTCACACAGGCGTCTTGGTTTAGGAACTCTTCTATGCCGGTGAAATTCACGGTCTTCTGAGCTTGTCTGTCTTGCAGGTAGTTGTTACGGATGTTGCGAATCTTTTTGTAATCAGGGCCGACAAAATTTCGCTTCGACGAATCGTCCTTGCTCCACGGCCGCGACCATTTGAAAAAGAAATCGTATCTCCACGTGTTAGTGTCATCCGCTGGGACTTGGTAGACAGCTTTAAACCCGTCAAGTTTTCCATCAATCTCGCGACCGACCGGAACGCAACCGATAAAGGGCATGACAAATTGGGAGATGCGGATATAATTTTTATCGCTCCCCATCTTCCTAATCGCCGCCACTCTAAAGCCAAAGTCCATCTCGTCTATCTCAAATTCGGGTGATTGATCTTCATAACTCAGGAATTCTCGCCGCGCATCCGGCTTAAACAGCCGATGGAGAAAATTCAAATGAGAGGAATCGCAGTCGCCGTCCAGGCCTTGGAGATAATTACATTCCAAAAGACTCTTCGCGATATAAATCTGGTTCTGCGGCACACCTAGCCACGCATAAGTCGGGAATACAGGCGTTTTGTCTCTCGGTCCCATGTAAGCGAACACCATGCCGCCCGCTTCGACACACGGATAAGCGGTATGGTGGACTTTGTTTTTGAGCTGGCTCCCCGCCGGTTCAGCGGGCGTTTCTAGCACATTACCTTCAACGTCGTATTTCCAGCCGTGGTAAATGCATCTGAGACCGCATTCTTCATTGCGGCCATAAAACAAAGAAGTGCCTCGGTGCGAGCAGTGCTCGTCCAACAGGCCGATCTTTCGCTGCGTATCACGAAACGCCACGAGATCTTCCCCGAGCAGTCTCACACGCACAGGAGGACAATCGGGTTCGGAAATTTCTTCCGACAGCAAAGCCGGAATCCAATATCGTCTAAACAAACCGCCCATCGCGCTACCAGGATGCACGCGCGTCAAAAGCTCGTTTTCTTCTTTAGAGAGCATGATTCACCTCGCTATCGTGATTTCTTAGATAAAATCTCTTTAAATAGTTTCGTGGCTTCCGCTGTTTCTTGATCCACCGTGGGTCCGTTTTCCCAATAAACGGCGTCTTCTTTCAACCGATATTCAGGCTTGATCACGTCTTTGGGAATATCCATCCTCCGGGAATTTGCATTTAGTTGTCCGGACTTCACAGACAACTCCTGAAAGAGCATCTGTCCTTCTCTCGAGAGAAACCAGTTGAGAAAGATTCGCGCCGCGTTGGGATGAGGAGTAGGAGTAATCAAACTAACGACGCCTTGCCCTCCGGCGACATAATCACCCTCCTTCAAGCTGTGAGTAACAATGTCAACTGGGAGTCCTTGCTCTTTTGCATTTTCGGCGTCACCGCAGGCGATACACAGCGCAGCCTTACCTGCCAACCAGTCGACGACCTGCCGATGGTTGCGACTGAAAGTAATCTCCATTTCACCGAGGAGTTTGTTCATGAATTCAGGACCGAGAGCTGGGTTTTTGTACATAAACCAGAGCGCATTTCGCGCAGTGCCGGCAATCGACGGATCGTAACCGACAATCTGGCCCTTCCATTTCGCCTGTGTAAGGTCCCACCACGATCGAATATCCTCCGCTTTTGCCCTATGCGTGTTGTAGGAAATGTAAATGCCGCGATGACCCTGGAATACGAAAGAGCGATTGCTTTCAGGATCGATAAAACGATGCTTGCCTTTGAACCACTTTGATTCGTCTTTCACCTCCGGCAGGATGAAAGCGGGTGACATCGGGGCGAGAGCTTTTGCGGGATACAAAACAGAAACGTGTGTCCCCTGTCCCGTGATGAAGAGATCCGCCTGATATTTTCCGGCTCGCCGTTCGGCCATGAGCCGCGAGGAAAGATCGGGGCCGCTCGGGCCGTCCACCAATGATAGTTTGATCTTCGGGTAGGCTTTTTGAAAACGCTCAACCGTAAATTTTGGGTAATCGACCACGTAGATCGCAACCTCACCCTCAGTCTCAGCTGCCTTCAGCGTTTTTTCCCATTCGACTTGCCAGGTCGGTTTGGGTTCCGCGGCTCCGGCAACTCCATCGCCAGCCAATAGGTAGAGCACAATGATGGTTACCCCAATAACAGATGTCCTCGAACAAAACATGATCTTTCTATTTTTTCTCCGCGACGCCTAGAGTCTCTTCGACAAGTTTCATCACCGGTTTCATCGCGTCGCGCTGATTATCGGTATCCAAATATTTGACGCCGTCGATGCGCCGGCTTTTTGGCAGCACGTCGTCTTTCGGAATATCGGTTCTCAGAGAGTCGGGGCTGCCTTCCTCCGCTTGCGCCAGCGCCCTTTGAAAATTCAGCTGACCCTCGCGTGACAAGAACCAGTTGACGAACACTTTTGCTGCATGCGGATGCGGAGCCTGATTAATCAATGTCAGAAAACCCTGTCCGGAGCTGAGCGCCGCGCCCTCTTTCATCAAGCCAAAAGACTCTACCGGCAGGCCTTGCTGCTTACCTCTCTCAACTCCGTCACACCAAAAACAAATCGCGAATTTCCCTGTTGCCAGCCAGTCGAGCCCCTGGCGACGGTCTCGGAATACAGTGATGTCCATTTCGCTGAAGAGCTTTTTAACGAATTCCGGGCCGATCTCAGGATTATAATAAAAAAGCCGGATTGCGCTGCCGCCAGTCCCCGGAGTTCTTATGTCGCGCGCCTCGATCTTTCCTTTCCATTTCGAGTTGACAAAATCCCAAAACGAGTTGAACTCATTTGGACTCACGAGCCGGGTGTTATAGAAGATCTGTCCTAACTGCGCGGAGCCGACATATCGAAACAAATATTTTTTCTCTGGATCCGCATAGTGATGGGTTCTCTGCCACCATTTCGATTCGTCTAGAATCTCCGGCAAAATGAGCGCCGCTTTGATCGGTTCGAGCATTTTGCCCTGATAGAAATCATAGCTCCGTAGAACGCCGACCATAAAAACATCCGCCAGGTTTTTTCCGGCGCGACGTTCGGCCATGAAGCGCCGCTCCAATTGAAGCTCCACCCCACTGACCGAAACGAGCTTGATCTCGGGAAATGCCTTCTGAAAAGCGCCGGATTCAAGCGCCGGCGCGTAGGTACTGTGCACGTAGACTGTGACTTGTCCCTCTTTCTTTGCCCATTGCACAGTCTTTTCCCACTGCTGTTGCCAGGATGTCTTTGTTTCCGCAGCACGTGCGTCAGGCGCGACAATCGCTACCAGCACGCAGACTAGAAGCAGTGCTCTGATATTGGGGTGGTGGAGCACTGGAGTGTTGGGCTTGGAACGCATTATTCCATTACTCCATCACTCCACTATTCCAGTTTTCACATAAACGATCCGCGGCACATGATCCGCGAGCTCGCCCTTTTGGACGAGTTTTTCGATGACGTCCACGTGAACTAGTCGGTTCTTGGCGGGATCTCGAATCAGATTTGGAGGGTCGTCGCCCTGGAGACACGTTTCGATCGCGCTTTTCCAAAGCTTACGCACTTGAATGACGCCGCGATCTGAAAACCCCAAATGCTCCTCCGTGCGATCCACGATCGCCCCCTGCCCGACCTGTGCCGCCGAATCTTGCCCGTTGATTGTCGCCATGTCGTACTGCTTGCGCGTGCCTCGCATCAACGGGGCAGGCTTTGGCCGCTCCTTATGTTCTTTGGGCCAGGGCTTGCCGTTGACCTTGGGATAAAAATGCAGCGTGAACGTGTGCGTGTTGAAGTCGTCTATCGGCATTCGCCATGCGACATCTACCATAGAAGGCTCAGGATCATCAGGAAGCGAACCGCCGTGATGAACAACCATCAATGGCGGGACGTAGGCGACTTCGCGATGCCACTCAGTGTCAGGCTTCGGGCCCTTTCGACGCGCCACGTAGAAGGCCATATTCTCCGTACCGGTGACAGCGAAATTCGGAGTTTCCATCCACTCCGGGGCGGCCGGCGCGCCGCGGATCGCGCGCCCGTGCAGGATGGTTGCATGCACCGGATCGAGCGCATTTTCCAGCTGCTGCATGTAATTGCACTCGCGGATGTAGCCCGAGTAATGTCGCTCGCCATCCTCGCGCACAAGGAAATGATAATTGGGCAGCTCGGGCGGGTGCCCCGTCCCCAGGTAAGCCCAGATGATCCCGCCTAACTCGCGGACTGCATAAGCTTTGAGCTTTATTTTGTCTTTGAATGTGCTGCCCTCAGGCTCGCCCGGTTGCTCGATGCATCGCCCGTTCACGTCGTAAACCCAACCGTGATAGCAGCAGCGAATTCCACCGGCTTCGATCCACCCGTAATCGAGCGAGGTTCCCCGGTGCGCGCAGTAAGGATGGATAAGGCCGACGCGACCGTGCTCATCGCGAAAAAGCAACAGATCTTCGCAAAGCCAGCGCACGAGTTTCGGCGCCTCAGAAGTGATCTCACTGGAAAAACCAACCGGCAACCAGTATTTCCTTAGAGTTTCGCCCGCTGGAGTTCCAGGCCCCACTAGCGTTAACAACTGGTTCTCGTGAGCATCCATTGTGCCTTCCCTTCTGACACTAGCCCGCCTCATACCGCCGCTGGGAGCGGTTGTCAAAAGTTTTCGGCGGGAAAACAAGCTGCCAATTCGATGCTGGATTTAGCGCAAAAAAAGATCCGACGCGGTCGGAATGAGATTCCCTGAGGAAGAGCTACGTCAGAGAAAGAAATTCACGAGGTCATTATACAGAGAAAGGCCAGCGGCTCATTAGGCGGCATCCGATGCTGCGAATGAATGGTTGTATATCGAGCTTGACGCGCGTCTCACGTTCAGCCGTTATTGCGCGAGAACTGTTTCAAGTTCGCACCGGACTGCTGGTAGTCTTTCCCTGATCTTCCGCAGGAGGCATACAGATCCAAAAAATGATGTAAGCGACGAGGCCCGCCCCCCAGAGAAACACCGAAAGTAGAAACAAAGCTCGCCATAACCACGACGGCATGGGCGTGTGCTCACCGAAGCCTCCACACACACCGGCGATTTTCTTGTCCGTTGCGGATTTTCTTAGATTTCGAACGCTCTCCCAAAAATCACTTGGCTTGCCGATACTATTTATTTCCATAATGACCTCCAGAGTCGGATCAGTCAGCTAACTCGGTAACAATTTTGCCCCCTATGGGTGCCCTACAACATTTCATGTGCTTTGCGGCCTCCTTGAGCCACAGCACCTTCAGCGTACCTCCGTCAATCAGTTCCGCAAGCATAGCGAGCCACATCCCCACGGTCCAACATCAGCGGCTTTAACCGGCACGAGGACCTCCTCTTTTCTTCGACGATGGATATCCAGAGCAAAGGTGTTAATTCTGAGAGCTTTCATTATTCCTTTAACTGATAGAATCAAAACAAATCGTTTTCTCGAAGTCCAGAAGGGCGAAAAGAAGCTAGTTGCTGAATGCCGTAAGCGGCCGGAAGCATCCCCTCTTGAATCTCCCCCGTCGCTGGGAGAGAAGAGGGGGCTTCGCGCCACCGCGCAAATGGCATTGCGTCGGATAGCGAGCGCCAGCCGAAAACTTGCACAAGCCGTGGCCGCTTATTCTCACTTGGCGTGTGGTTCGCTCGCACGTGAAAGCGTGGAAGTAAGAATTTTCACCTTCTCGCTTTTCTCAATGTAGCGCACGAATAAATATTTGTTTTCCTGGGAGTCTAAAGCGGCGGGCGGAACGTCGCCCGCTCCCGGCTCGACCTTCGCGAGAATGAAATAGAGGTCATTACTCTTCAAAGCCCCCAAAAATCCTTCTTCGAACTCGGGCAGCGTCTTCACCGTCAGGACATTGGCAAAACCGGCCCCACGCGCTATGACAGCCAGGTCGGCCAGTCCCGCGGTTGCCGTCGGCGCGCCGCGGGAGGATTCGTAGCATTCGTTATCAAAAACAATATGAATCAGATTCTTCGGGTGCTGGTTCGCCATTGTTGTCAAGCTGCCAAGATTTAACAGCAATGACCCATCCCCATCGAAAGCGACGACCTTGCGGTGTGGCAGCGCCAAAGCCAAACCAAGCGCCAAGGAGGAGGTGAGCCCGAGGTTTTGCAAGTGGTAGTTACCCGCATGAGGTCGCAGCGCTTGCCATTCATGGCGTACAGCGCCAAGGTTCGTGACCACCAGTTCCTCGCCAAAATGCGGTGCGATCGCTCGAAGACAATCGTATCTTTTCATCGAACTACCTCAAGGCTTGTTTATTTAGGACGATGGCAGTGGGCCGGCGCGAAGAGCGTGCAAGAATCTGGCTATCGCGAATGGTAGGACGAATGTCCTCAAAACGGCCGACTTTCTCATACATGATGTGCATCGCTTGTAGCACCGGCTCGGTGAGGCTACCGACGGTAGCATGGGCGGCGTTTTCCTCGCCGACGCCGCCGCTGTGGCCGATCAGCATTAAGACCGGTATACCCGGATGAATACAAACCGTGGCCAATGCATTCGTTGACAATAGAAAACCCGAGTTCATCATTACTATCGCCGGCTTCCTTCCGCCCAGATATGCGCCGGCGCAGATTCCGATGCCCTCTTCTTCGCGGGTTACCGGCACGTGGTGAATCGCGGGATCTTCGGCCACCGCCATGACGAGGTCATGGAGATTCGCTTCAGTCAATGTTGCCGCGAAATCGACGCCCGCCTCTTTAAGAGAATCGACAATCTCAGCCGCCACTTCTCGCTTCATAGTTCCTCCCACTGCAGTTCAAGACCTTTATTGCCGCGACTGAACAAGCAGTCAAGTTGGTCCAGCCGCGCACCTGGTTGCTCTTGCGTTTAGGAAAGATTGCTCGAAATTCCGTGTTCGGGTGCATAGGTTGTCCAGCCGCGAAACCCGAACATTGATCCTTGAACTTGTTGACCGCAAAAGAGCTAAGCACTACATTAACCAGCCATAAAGCTCGGCCAAATCGGCGCATGAAGATAACGATCCGAAGGGATATCTGTGGGCGAGCTGCTGCAAGTTTTTTCATTGCGCTTATCGTGTTTCTCACTGGAAAGAATCCAGCCATTGGAGAAGTGATCACCTTGGCAGTTCCCGTAAGAAGAAGCCCTCGTCCGCTCCCAAAAGGAAAGTGAGTATGCTCAGACTCTGACCCGTCTCACCAACAACTCGGTTCTGGACGAGATTCTCGCCGAACGGAAATAGACTTTTAAAGAAATTTCCCAAGGAGGAAAAAATGGCAACAGCTCAGGGACAGTCGGAAGCTAAATTGGACCGGCAGAGCTCAGCACTTTTGATTGTCGATATGCAGAACGACTTCTGCCACCCCGAGGGCGCCCAGGGAAAGCGCGGGCGCGACCTATCTATGATCTATGGCATGATTCCTACTTTTGCTGAAGTTCTCAAAGGTGCGAGGCAAATCGGCCTACCGGTAATTTTTGTCCGCACCCTTCACTACACATGGACGGACTCTAAAACCTGGCGCAAACGTTTGAACGGATATAAGCAGGGCATAGAGATCTGCCTTCCCGGAAGTTGGGGGTCGGAAATCATTGACGCCCTCGCCCCGCTGGAGACCGAGCCAGTCGTCATCAAGCATCGCTACAGCGCTTTCCTCGACACCGATCTTGGCCTGATGTTACGCAGTATGAAGATTAACACACTGCTGATTGGCGGCGTAGGCACCAATGTCTGCGTAGAATCCACCGCCCGTCACGCCTATATGCTGGACTACGACGTTTTCTTGCTGGAGGACTGCACGGCCGGATCGGACGCGGAGCTGCACCGCGGCACACTGCGCAACATAGCTGATCATTTTGGGACCGTGGCCCGCGGCGTGGATATTCTTAAAGAGTTTGGCCCGCCAGGATGGTGACGTCGATATCTAGCACTGTTAGTTTTGGGGTTCACCGCGCTGATTTGCACGCCGCTGCCGCCGACACTGTACCTGACCTACGAAGGCCGCCAATGCCGCTGGACAGCTAGAGCGAAACTCGGTAGCCATCATAGTTGGAGGACGAGCCATGGCCTTGACTGCATACAATGATATTCCTGTTCCATCTTTCATGTATGGCACGGCCTGGAAAAAAGAAGCCACTAGGCAGCTTGTGGAACTGGCAGTGGCGTCAGGTTTTAAGGCCATCGACACTGCCAATCAACTGATCCATTATAACGAAGCTCTGGTGGGCGAAGCCCTCCAGGCTCTCGCGAACAAGGGATTCAAGCGAGAAGCCCTTTTTCTCCAAACCAAATTTACTCCTGCCGATGGTCAAGGTGGTCGCGCTCCCTACGATCCCTCGGCCGATCTCACCACTCAGGTTAGGCAGTCCTTTGACAGCTCGTTGGCACACCTAGGCACTGACTATTTGGACTCTTATGTATTGCACGCGCCTCTGTCGCGACGAGGTCTAGGAGAAGCAGACTGGGAAGTATGGGAGGCAATGGAGGATCTCTACCATTCCGGCAAAACCAAAATGATCGGCGTCAGCAACATCACGGTCAGCCAGCTCGCGCTGCTTTGCGAACAGGCGAATGTTAAACCCATGATGGTGCAAAACCGATGTTTTGCCACGCTCGGATGGGACAAAGCCGTGCGCGAGATTTGCCTAAAGCACAGCGTCATATACCAGGGTTTTTCGCTATTGACCGCCAATCGAGACGTCCTGATTGATCCAGAAATTCGCGTTATGGCCCAACGACTCGGCACAGGTCCGGCGCAGATTATCTTTCGTTTTGCGATGCAGATCGGCATGCTCCCGTTGACCGGAACCACGAGCCAACAGCATATGCGGGAGGATCTCCAAGCCGAACAGCTTGAGCTCTCAACAGACGAGGTCGAGCAGATCGAAACGATCGCACTGTAAGAGATTCCCCGGCGGGGAGCAAAAGAACAATAAACGAGACGTTAGATTAGGTTCTTGACAGGATTACCTTGCCTTCATATCTTCACCGGACCATGAAACCATTGCTCATCGCCGCCGCGTTGATTTTATGCCTGATAGCTACTTCAGCTTGGGCGCAGACGCGAACGAAATTGCACGTCATTTATCCGGCCATCAGCGGAATCAACGCTCCGCTCTGGTATGCCACGGAGCAAAATCTCTTTCCCAAGCATAGCCTCGATGTGGAATTGATCTACATTCCCACCGCGCTTCAAGTCACCAGAGTCGTGCTCACCGGCGATTCGCAAATCGCATTTTCCGGTGGAGCCCCGGTCGTCAGCGCGGTTCTCAGCGGCGCCGACCTCGTCTTCGTCGGCGGTGTAGCCAACGTTCCAGCGTTTTACATGATGGCGCTACCCGAAATAAAGAGCGTAGCCGACTTGAGAGGGAAAACCGTCGGTGTCACCCGCTTCGGCTCGTCCACGGATTTTGCTCTTCGGTATCTCATGCAAAAAAACGGCTTTAATCCTGACAAGGATGTTAATATCCTTCAGCTCGGCGGCATGCCGGAGCTTGCCGCGGCACTTTCCAAACGGCTGATCGTTGCCGCGCCACTGTCCGCGCCGACCCACATCCGAGCGCGCGCCGCCGGCGCCCAGCCCTTGATCGACATGGCCAAAGCCGGGGTCTATTTCCCGCACACCGCCGTTATCACCAGGCGGGCTTACCTAAAAACCAACCGCGAAACGGCATTGAATTTCTTTCGAGGGTATTCGGAAGGCCTGCAACGATTTGTCCAGGACAAAACGACGGCGAAAAAGATAATACAGAAATACACGCGCGATACCGCCGAAGACATAATCGAAGCTACCTATCAGTACGCTGTCGATTACGTGGTTCGCCCGCCCTATCCCAATCGTGAGGGGATCGTTGAAACCCTGAAACTCAGCCAAAACCCGGAAGCGAAAAAGGCAGATGCGGATCAGTTCATCGACGCGAGTATAATTAAGTCACTAGAGGATCAAGGATTCTTCCGGAAAATCGGCATGCAGAAATAGCTCAACAAGTCTAGAGTCTAGCGTCTAGCGTAAGGAGACGGAGTTTTGTTGGGTTCCCCAACGCGAGACGCAAGACCCAAAACTCCAGACGCTTTTTTACGGATGCACCGTCTCTAAAAACCAATCAGTGGGAATCTCCCTGCCTAGACCCTTGGACTTTGCGTCATCAAAGACTGCTTTGCCAAGGGCTGCAAATTGAATCCCCAGTCCAATATTGTTATTGAAGCAGGTGATCTCTTGCGCCGATTGCCGGCCTGGAACTTTTCCGGAGACCACGTCTTTCAATTCCGGCGCGCCAAGCCAGAAAGGCTGTTTCGGAGTAACGCTCGATCCCTTTCCACCTTCGGTCAAGAAGTCGATCGGGTCATGACATTCGATTTTGTCGTCTCCATAGCCGGCGATGTAATTCTCCGGAGCGAATTTGCGAGCATGAATGACAAGCCGATCGGCTTTGGCGAGGGTCGCCTCGCCGAGTTCGGTAATTTTCACGCACGTCAAATGCATGCCTGGCCTCAGCCACTCCGGCGGCACGACTCGAGACACCGAGTTGGTCGCGGCGACTAGAATGTCCGCGCGGTCCGCCACGAATTCACCGGACCCGACCGCCTCCACGGAAATCTTAAGCTCCTTTTCTACTTCGGCGGCGAATTTTTCCCGATTCGACTTGGTCGGGCTGTGAACCAGTATTTTCTTAACGGCGCGAACAGAGCACATAGCCCTTGCATGGGCGCGTGCCTGCCAACCGGATCCGAGTATCCTGACAACCGTGGAATCCTCCCTCGCCAGAAAACGTACCGCCAACCCACTGCTCGCCGGGCTCGAGCACGCCGTTGGCGTCATCATTGATTCCGCCGTCGTCGACGATCAGCGCCGCGGGAAGGGCGAACAGATTCAGCGTCGGCAGACGGCAAGGCGTCGCGACGAACTTGCT
>Ga0209684_1000087_pt1 | contig 15901 bp, 13 predicted proteins | sample PanSoiPlot6MoBio_FD_188322 | JGI IMG/M metagenome (GOLD analysis project Ga0209684, IMG submission 188322) | Tropical forest soil microbial communities from Panama analyzed to predict greenhouse gas emissions - Panama Soil Plot 6 MoBio (SPAdes)... | ecosystem: Environmental > Terrestrial > Soil...
GAATGCCCCGCCACAGGTGCCGGCGATCGGGCATGTGGCAATTCTGGCACTGCAGGCCCCGGCGCGAGGCAGGGCTCTTTCGCCACTCCGCGTAGGTGTTCTCGAGCGGCTTGCCGTTCAGGCTAAGCCCCTCCGCGCCGAACTGATGACAGGCCGCGCAGAATTCCGAGCGCAGGAAGGCGGAGGTTCGCGTCACCCCGCCGTGGGGCAGCTGGGCCCTTGGGGCGCGATTGGCCGTGGACCCGTCACGGCGCGGCGGGCCGAAGTGCTCGTGCTGCCGCACGTGACAGCTCGCGCAGATGATGCCGCGGGCCTGTAGGCTCGCGTTGAAGCTGGGATTGGCAACGAGCTGCCCGTCGACCACAATCTCCCGACGCTGCTCGGCGACGGGGGAATGGCAGCGCGCGCACGAGCGGGCGGCGGCGGGCTCGCGCCGGACCATCTCCACGAGCTGTCCCTTGACGCCCGGGCCCATGCTCTTCGCGTGCAGCGAGGTCTGCCAGTCGCCGAATTGCACGGGATGGCACGCCCCACAGGCCTCCGGCTGGATCGAGCGCTCGATCGGCGTGAAGCTGGCCGGCGGCGTCCCGAGCTGCGGAATCGGTCTGCCCCAGTGACGCGCGATGAAGTCGCTCTCGGCCGCCGATGGATCGCGGGGAAGCGGCCGCGTTTCGGCGCCGGCGGAGGGGAAGACGAGGGCGAGGAGGGCCACGGTCAAGATTCCCTCCGTCCACCTCATCGACCGCGAGCCTATCACGCTCGTCTCCCCCCGGGCGCCGTGCGGATGGTACACTCCACCTTCGATTCGGCTGTGGTCGGCCGCACGGAAGCGTCTAGGATCCCGGTGGGCCTCCCGGACTTCAAATCCGGCGTCCGGCTCTAGACAAGTCGGAGGTGGGTTCGACTCCCACACGCTTCCGCCATGCGTTCCCACCCGCGAGCACACGATGGACACACGGAGAACCGAGGCCAAGGCCGGCGAAGCCAAGGGCCGCGGCTCCCGCGCGCTCTGGTTCGGGATCGGCGGCGTCGCGGTGGCGGCGGCCGTGGTAGCGGGGGCGATCGCGTACCAGGCCGCGGGCGTGCAGCCGGGCGTCAGCTTTCCCGACCAGGGCAACCGACACGTCATGACGCTCAAGGAAGCCATCCCGCCCTACAACTCGACGCCGCCCACCTCGGGGCCCCACCTTCCGTACGTCGCACCGTGGGGCATTCACACCGAGCCGATCCCCGATCAGCTCCAGGTGCACAACCTCGAGGATGGCGGCGTGCTCGTCCAGTACAACTGCCCCGATGGCTGTCCAGACCTCGTGGCCAAGCTCAAAGGCATCGTGTCGGGCTACGACCACCAGGTCATCCTCGCCCCCTACCCGGGAATGAAGACGCGCATCGCCCTCACCGCCTGGACGCGTCTCGACGCCTTCAGCGACTTCGACGAGAGTCGGATCCGCCGCTTCATCACCGCCTACCGGGGGATCGACCATCACCCGCGGTAGAATGCCGGCATGAGCAGACCGCGCCGGCGCATCTTCCGTGTGGCCTGCGCCGGTCTCGTGGCCATGGGAGGAGGAGGTTGCGCCGCGTACATCTCGCCGCTCCAACCTCCGCCGTATCGCGATCACGTTGCCGCGCCCTACGACGTGACATGGGCGGCCCTCATCCAAGCGCTCGCCTATGACAACGTGCCCGTGCGCACGGTGGCCAAGGACTCGGGCGTCATCTCCTCCGACGACATCGTCTCGCCCATCGGGGTGTACGCCGACTGTGGGAGCAAGGGCGACAAGCCCCTGGAGGGCGAGGCCCTCGTCACCTTCATCGTGTTCGTTCGCCCCAATGGGCAGACCACAGAGCTTCAGATCAACAGCAAGATGCGGACGTTCCGCCTGGGCAAGCCGGGCAAGCTCACGCCCGATCCCAACTACGAGTGCGTGTCCACCACCCGCTGGGAGCCGAACTTCGTGGATACTGTCCGCCGGTACGTGAAGGAGTAGGCGATGCCGCCCAAGCTGCCCGAGCTCGTGAAGCGCGCCCGCCGTCTCGCCACCGAGCGGGACCGCCTCGTCCAGGAACTGGCGAAGGAATGGGCGACCGCGCTCCGCGGTCAGGGCTTCTCGGCCCGTGACCTCGAGGAGCTGTGGGCGGGGCTCACCGAGGAAGCGGTGCGGCGGCTCTTGCAGACCGACGCGCGCCAGGCCGGGGCCGAGGCCATCCGTCACGAGGCACGCGAGGTCATCGCCCGCGTGCGCACCCGCGTGGAGACCGAGCTTGCCCCGGAAGGCTGACGTGCAACCCCTCCTGCGGGCCCTCCCCGGCGTGGATTCCATCGTCACGCGTGTGGAGCGGCACCCCGCGCTCGCTGCGCTGCCGCGCCGACGCCTCATCGAGGCGGCGCGCGAGGTGCTGGCCGTGGAGCGCCGCCACGTGCTCGAGGGCGCGGCGAATGCCGCCTCGCCCGATACTCTGGCCGAGCGCGTGATCGCCCGGCTCTCCGAGCGCGGTGCCTTCTCGCTCTCCTCCGTCGTCAATGGCACGGGCGTCGTCCTCCACACCAACCTCGGCCGCAGCCTGCTCTCACCGCTGGCTCGGGAGCGACTCGCCGGGGCGGCCGCGGGATACACCAACCTTGAAATGGACGTGGCCCGAAAAGTGCGAGGCTCGCGCTACGCGCACGTGAATCCGCTCCTTCAGCGCCTGACGGGCGCCGAGGCCTCTCTTGTGGTGAACAACTGCGCCTCGGCAGTGCTCCTCGCCCTGGAGAGCCTGGCGCGCGGCAAGGAGGTCATCGTGTCGCGCGGTGAGCTCATCGAGATCGGCGGGGAGTTCCGTATTCCTGACATCCTCGAGCGCTCGGGCGCCATTCTGCGCGAGGTCGGCACCACCAATCGCACGCACCTCAAGGACTACGCGCAGGCCATCGGACCCGAGACGGGCCTGCTCCTCAAGGTCCACACCTCCAACTACCGGGTGGTCGGCTTCACCGCCACCGTGTCCTCGCGCGAACTCGGCGAGCTGGGGCGCGCGCGGGGCGTGCCCGTGATGGAGGATCTGGGCTCGGGCTGCCTCGTCGATCTGCGGCGCTACGGGTTTCCCTACGAGCCGACGGTGCCGGAGGTGGTCGCCTCGGGCGTGGATCTCGTGGCGTTTTCGGGAGACAAGCTCCTGGGTGGGCCGCAGGCGGGTGTCGTGGTCGGCAAGGCGGAGCTCATCGGCCGCCTCGCTCGCAACCCGCTCAACCGCGCGCTCCGCATCGACAAGCTCACGGTCGCCGCCCTCGAGGCCACGCTCTATGCCTACGAGGCGGGCGACGCCCTCGAGACCATTCCCACCTTGCGCATGCTGACGGAGAGCCAGGGGTCGATTCGTCGGCGGGCCAGGAGCTTCTTGCGGCGTCTCTCCGGTGAGGCCTCAGCGCGGCTCGGGGCGGAGTTGGTCGACGCGACCTCGGAGGTGGGAGGCGGCGCCCTGCCCACGGTGGCCCTCCCCACCGTCGCTCTGTCGCTCGGCACTCCGAGCGAGCCGGCCCAGAGCCTCGACGAGCGGTTGCGCACGGGCCGGCCGCCGGTGCTCGGTCGTCTGCTCGACGATCGGCTACTCCTGGATTTCCGGACCATCCAGGCCACCGATCTCTCCGCTCTCGCCTCCGCCCTCGCTCAGCTCTGATCGTGGCGAAGCACGTCGTGGTGGGAACGGCCGGGCACATCGACCACGGCAAGACCTCGCTCGTGAAGGCGCTGACGGGCACCGACACCGACCGGCTCCCGGAGGAGAAGGCGCGCGGCATCACTATCGACCTCGGCTTTGCCTTCCTCGAGGAAGCCGACGATCTCACTATCGAAATCGTGGACGTGCCGGGGCACGAGCGCTTCGTGAAGAACATGCTGGCCGGGGTGGGCGGCATCGATCTCGCCCTCCTGGTCATCGCCGCCGACGAGGGCGTGATGCCGCAGACGCGAGAGCACCTCGCCATCTGCCAGCTCTTGCGCATCAAGGCGGGCATGGTGGCCCTGACCAAGACGGACCTCGTCGAGCCCGACTGGATCGAGCTGGTCAAGGATGACGTGATGCGTTTGCTCGAGGCCACCTTCCTCGCCGGCTGTCCCGTCGTGCCCGTCTCCGTGAAGACGGGGGGAGGGTTGTCCGAGCTGCGCCAAACGCTCGCCCGCCTAGCCGTCAAGGTCCCCTCACGCGCCTCGGACCAGACACCGCGCCTGCCCGTCGATCGCGTGTTCACGATCAGAGGCTTCGGCACCGTGGTCACGGGCACGCTCATGACGGGCCGCCTCGGCGTGGAGGACAGGGTCGAGATCTTTCCCCGAGGGCTCCAGGCGAAGGTGCGAGGGCTCCAGATCCACGGCCATGGCGTCGACAGCGCCCAGGCGGGCCAGCGCACCGCGGTGAATCTCCAGGGGGTCGAGCGTGCGGCCATCGAGCGCGGCGACGTCCTGGCGCCGCCCGGTAGCCTCGTGTCCACCGTTCTCGTGGACGCCACCCTCGAGCTCCTGCCGGACGCGCCGCGGCCGCTGAAGCTGCGCGACCGCGTGCGCTTTCACGTAGGAACGCAGGAGGTGATGGCCCGCGTCCTCCTCGTGGACCGCGCGGAGGTCGCGCCTGGACAGGTGACCTTCGGGCGTTTCCGGCTCGAGGCTCCCGTGACCACGCTACCTGGCGATCGCTACGTGATTCGCTCGTACTCGCCCATCATCACCATCGGCGGCGGCACCGTGCTCGACGTGGTACCCCCGCGCTTCAAGCGCAAGGGCGGCGCGCTCGCCGAGCATCTTCGCCTCCTCGAGACCGCGTCGCCCGCGCAGGTGGTGGAGGAGCATCTCCGCCAAGCCGGACCGGCAGGCTTGCGGGCGGCCGATCTGCGCGCCCGGGTGCCCTTCGGGCCCGAGCGGCTCCGCGAGCTCCTCGATGAGCTGCAGCGGACTCAGGCGGTCACGGCAGTGGATCGAGAGTGGTACGTCCATCGCGAGGCGAGCGATCGCCTCCGCTCCCAAACCCTGAAACTCCTCGAGGACTTCCACGCCCAGTTTCCCCTTCGGAGCGGCATCTCCCGCGAGGAGCTCCGAAGCCGCGCCGGTCATGCCCAGGAGAAAGTGTTCGCGCAGCTCCTGGCCGCCCTGGAAGCAAACGGGGTCGTCCGAAGCGAGCGGGATCAGGTGCGCCTGGCCTCCCACGCTATCCGGCTCTCGCCAGAGCAGCAGCGGGTCGTCGATGGGCTCGACGTTGAGTTCCGCCGCTCGGCCGCGGCCCCCCCGGCCCCGGAGGAAGCCCTTGGGCGACTCGGGGTCAAGGGAACGGAGAAGCACGAGCTCTTCCAGATCCTCGTGGCCGATGGCCGGCTCCTCCGGGTCAAGGAGTCGCTCTTCTTCCACACGGCTGCTCTCCAGGAGATCCGCGACAAGGTTGTCGCGCACCTGCGGGAGAAGAAGGAGATCGCTCCCGCCGACGTGAAGGACCTGCTCGGGGTGAGCCGGAAGTATGCCATCCCTCTCATGGAGTATTTCGACTCCAAGGGGATCACCGTGCGCCAGGGCGAGCGCCGGGTGCTGCGGAATCCCCCACCGAGCGGCTAGGCCGGGGGCCGTGAGTCCCCCGATTGGGCCCCTTCCACGCGTCAATGCGTTGACAAGCCCAGGGCGGGCGCGTAGGGTGAAGGAGCCTCAGTAACGAAAGGAGTCCGCCATGTTTGGTCTAGGCTATCAGGAGTTGCTGGTCATCCTCGTCATCGTCCTGATTCTCTTTGGCGCTCAGCGCTTGCCCGACCTCGCGCGCTCGCTGGGTTCGAGCGTGAAGGAGTTCAAGAAGGGCGTGGCCGACCTCAAGGACGAGGCCTCGCCGACGGAGAAGAAGGACGGCGACAAGAAGGCCTGACGAGACCGCAGCGCCCGCTTCCTCCTCCTCCCCACGACGCTCCGTGCCTCCCGATCGCTACGCCGTCGGCATCGACCTGGGCGGCAGCAAGCTGCGCGGCGGCCTCCTGAGCTCCTCCGGGCAGCTCATCGGCCGTCTCGAGGTACAGACCGAGGCCTGGAAGGGTCCGTCCGGCGTCCTGGCCAACCTCAAGGGCGTCATCACCCGACTGCTGGACTCGACGGACCCTGCCCGGGTGGCGGGGATTGGCATCGCCGCCGCTGGCCAGATCCATCCCAAGACCCACGCCGTCGTCTATGCCCCCAACCTCGAGTGGGAGAATGTGCCCCTCCGCGACGAGGTCGAGTCGGGTTTCGGCATGCCCGTCTACGTCGAGAACGACGTGCGGGCCGCCGCGTGGGGCGAGTATCGCTTCGGCGCCGGCCGGGGCGCAGAGAGCCTCATCGCCGTGTTCGTGGGAACGGGCGTGGGCTCGGGCGCGGTGGTCGACGGCATCCTGCTCCGCGGGCCGAACAATGCGGCGGGCGAACTCGGCCACACCCAGGTGGTGCCGGAGGGTCTGCCGTGTGCCTGCGGGCAGCGCGGTTGTGTCGAGGCCTATGCCTCTGGGCGCGGTTTCATGCGGCGGCTGGAGATGGCGCTGGCCGCGGGCACCGCCACTCGGCTGGTCGAGGAAACGGGTGGAGATGCCTCGCGCGTGACGGCGGCGCTGGTGGCGCGAGCCGCCGCATCGGGTGATGCCTTTGCGCGGACGCTGTGGGACGACGCGGAGCGCTATCTTGGACAGGCCCTCGCCAACTACGTCACGCTCCTGAATCCGGAACTCCTGGTGCTGGGCGGCGGCATCATGACCACGGTGCCGAGCCTGGCCCAGGCGCTGGAGCAGAGCGTGCGCACGCATGCGACCGTCCTCTCCCGAGACGTCCGGATCGCGCGCGCAGGCTTGGGCGATTCTTCGGCGATCTTCGGCGCTGCGGACCGGGTGTGGGGACAGTCCTGAGCTGGCTCGTAGGCGTGGCCGGCTTGGTGCGTGGGCATTTCGCGCGCCGCGGTGATCTCTGGGTGATGAGCGGGCTCGCCGTCCTCACCCTCCTCTCTCGCTGGCCGTACCGCGCGCGCATGCTCTACAACTGGGACGCCGTGCAGTTCGCCCTCGCCCTGCGCGAGTTCGATGTGGCCAAGCATCAGCCCCACCCGCCCGGCTACCTGCTCTACGTGGCCTTGGGCCGGCTCCTGAACATTCTCCTCGCCGACCCCAACCTCGCCTACGTGACACTGGCCATGGTCTTCAGCGCGGCCACCACGGTATCGGTGTTCTGGCTCGCCCGCGCGCTGTACGATCGCGTCACGGCCGCGGCGGCGGCGACCCTGCTCGCGGTGAGCCCGCTCTTCTGGTTCTACGGCTCCGTGGGATTGACCTATGCGGGCGAGGCCTTCGGCGCCTCCCTCGTAGCGGCCTTCGCCTACGGTGCCCTGCGTGGCCGCCCCCGATCACTCTATGGGTGCGCCGCCGCTCTCGGCCTGGTGGGCGGCATCCGCCCCTCCGTGCTCGTTCTCCTCTTCCCGCTCTGCCTCGCCTGCGCGGTGATGGGCATTCGGAACCTGCGCCGGCTGCTCGCGGCCGCCGCCGTCATGGTGGCCGCCGTCCTCTCCTGGTTCCTGCCCATGCTCTGGCTCACGGGAGGGCTCACCGCCTATCTCCGGGCGTCGAGCCAACTCTACGGCTCGGTGGTACTTCCCACCTCCGTGCTCGGCGGCTCCCTCGACGTGACGCTCGCCCAGGCGCGCTACGTCCTCGCCTCCGTGATCGTGGGACTCGGTCCGCTCGCCCTCGCCGCCTTTGTCCTGCCGTTCTACGTGCGCCGGGCGGGCTGGCATCAGGGCGAGTGGTTCCTCGTGGCATGGGTCGTTCCTCCCGCCGCCTTCTACACCCTCGTCCACTTCGGTCAGGCCGGCTACGTTCTGACCTTTCTTCCCGCGCTCGTGATCCTGTTGAGCCGTGTCCTCGTGGAGACGATCACCGCCGGCTCCGAGCGGCTGCGGCGGCCCAACTGGCGCTGGGCGCTCACGGCGACCGCGCTGGTGCCACTCTGCCTCGTGAGCACGGGCTTTTTCGTGAGCGCGCGTCCCATGCCGCGCGAATTCGACAACCGCACGGGCGATGCCTGGATCTGGCGGGCGAGGGACGAGGCGCACGACTGGATCATGAGCCGCACCGCCGCCGCCCTGCGCGAGCACGAAGCCGTGATTCGCACCTACGTGGACATCATCCGGACGGTCTACGATCCCTCGGACACCGCGCTCCTCACGGAGGTGGGCAATCCACGCTCCTATCCCTGGCTTCGCCACGCCATGTTCTACATGCCGGAGTACACGATCTACCAAGTCCAGGTCGGCGCTTTGCCCTTCGGCTTCTACGCGCCCGAGTCGGCGGCGACCATGATCCTCACTCCCGGCTCTACCATCACCATCCCCCGGCGCATCCGGCAGCTCGTGTGGTTCGTCGATCACTGGGATCCCGAGATCCCACGTCCGCGCGGTCTCCAGGAAGTGCAACTGCCGTACGGCCGTTTCCTTTACGTCCTGCCGATCCGAGGTGGCCGCGCCGAGCACGCCGGCTATCTCTTCGTCAGCGACAAGCGGTGAGGGGGCGGGGCGCCCTTCTTCTCACCGCGGTTGCTCTGGCCGCGGCCCTCGGCCTCTTCCTCCAGCGCGAGCGGCTCATCGCGGGCGGAGTCAGCCTCAGTAGCTTTCCCCTCGACGACTCCTGGATCCATCTCCAGTTCGCTCGCAATCTCGCCTCGGGACATGGCTTCGCCTATAACGCGGATGCGCCCGTGGCCGGCTCCACCGCGCCCCTGTGGACTCTCCTGCTCGCGGGGCTCTTCACGCTCGGCGGAATCCATCCAGAGTGGGCCAAGCTCGCGGGCGTGGCCGGCGCGCTGGGTGCGGCGTGGCTCGCCCGGGGGCTCGCCCAGGTGTGGACGGGGGACACTGCGCTCGGGCTGACCGCCGCCCTCGCCACCGCGTGGAGCGCTCCCATGATCTGGGGCGCGCTTTCCGGCATGGAGGTGACCCTCGCCGCTGTACTCGTGACCGGTGCCCTCGCCGCGCACGTAGCGGGTCGCGGGCTCATGACAGCCGCCCTGCTCGGCCTCGCCGCGCTCACGCGGCCCGAATCCGTGCTGCTTGTGCCCCTGGTGTGGCTCGGTGGTCCACTGACGTGGCTCCGCACCGCCATCGTCTGGGGTGTGCCCTCGGCTATCCTGGTGCCGTGGGTCGCCTTCAACGTGCGCACGGCAGGGACCCCGCTGCCCGCGACGGCCGCCGCCAAGATCGAGGGCGGGCTGCTGGGGTTCCTCTCGGGCGCACGCGAGCCGCTCGCCACCACGCTTCTCTGGCGCCCCTGGCAATTCGAGCGCGAGTGGATCGCCTGGCTCGCCTCCGTGAACGTCCTCCTTCCCGTCCTGATCCTGCCCGGCCTCTGGGTACTGTGGCGGCGCGGCGGACGCTTCTGGCTCTGGCCCGCCTCGATCCTGCTCGTGCATCCGGTCGGCATGGCCCTCCTCGCGCCCTATCGTGGCCCTGGTTTCCAGGAGGGGCGCTACTCGATCCACCTGCTGCCGCTCGCCATGGTAGTGGCGGTGACCACGCTGGCGCCGCTCGCGTGGGCGACCCGTCTTCAGCCCGTGTGGGGACGCCTGGCCTGCGCCATCGTCCTCGCTGCCTCGCTGGCTCCGCTCGCGGCGGGCGCGACGCGCTACGCCTGGGCCGTGCAGAACATCGATGCCATGCAGGTGAGCCTGGGGCGTTGGGTCGCCGCGGAGACGCCACGGGACGCCCGGCTGGCGCTCAACGACGTGGGGGCCATCGCCTATCTCGGACGGCGCGAGGTCATCGATGTGATGGGCCTCGTCACGCCGCGGATCATCCCGTACCGGCGCGACGGCGAGGCGGGGGTTCTCCGCTATCTCCAGCAGAGCTGCCCCGACTACCTGATCGTCTTTCCCGCATGGTTCCCCGGGATGGCGGCGCGCCGCGACCTCTTCACTCCTGTACATCGGGTCAAGCTTGACCACAACACGGTGGCCGGTGCTGACGAGATGGTCGTCTATCAGACGGCGTGGAACCGCTGGCGTGAGTCGCACGAGCCGTGCCCCGCCGGGCCGCCTGCCTCCATCAGACGTTGATTTACCTTTCACGGCGCAGGGTTGGCCCCGGCGACGCCCCACTTCTTTCCGAGACGGGGTGCCCTCTATAATCTTCGTAGGATGCATGCCCCGACACGCGTGGCGATCATGGCCGCCCTGACGGCTCTCGCGCTCCCATTCGCCTCCGCTTCCGCCCAGATGTTCCGGTGGACCGACGATCAAGGCGGGATCCACTACACACAGGGCGTGGACAACGTACCCGAGCGTTTTCGCGCCAAGGCACAGATGATGGCCCTTCCCGAGCGCGCGCCCGCGCCGCCGGCGAGTCCTGCCGCAGGAGAGAGCGCGCCGGCCACCACCACCACGAAAATTCCCTTCACGCCCGGCAAACCCATCATGGTGTCGGCGAGGGTCAACGGTGGAGGATCGGCGAATCTCATGCTCGATACGGGTGCCTCAGTGACCGTGATCAACCCGCGCGTGCTCGCGAGCATGGGCATTGGCTCGGCGCGGGCGCTGCGCGGATCCGTCAAGGGCGCCACCGGCTCCGCTGACGTGCTCTTCGTTCCCATCGAGAGCATCGAGGTGGGTAACGCGCGCTCGGGTCCTCTTCGCGTGGCCGCCCACGACGTCGAGCTCGCCCAGGGTGACGGTCTCCTCGGGCGCGACTTCCTGGATCAGTTCACCGTCACCATCGACAGCACGGCCGGCACCGTCACCATCACGCCCAAGTAGTACCCCCCGCTTCGCGTCCTCTCGGGCGGCCGTAGGCTCACCCGCTCGCCGTGAAGAGGTGCGTTCCTTGCCCTAAACGCGCATCGGTGTTACGTTTCTTTCCTCTATGGACTACAAGGACACGCTCAACCTTCCGAAGACCTCGTTCCCTATGAAGGCCAACCTTCCCAAGCTCGAGCCGGACATGCTCGCCCGCTGGGACGAGATGGACATCTATCGGCGCCTCCGCGAGGCCTCCGCCAAGCGGCCCTTGTGGATCCTGCACGACGGCCCGCCCTACGCCAACGGCCACATCCACATGGGCACGGCACTCAACAAGATCCTCAAGGACTTCGTGGTCAAGTCGCGCTCCATGCTCGGCCACAACGCAGTCTACGTGCCTGGCTGGGACTGCCACGGTCTGCCCATCGAGCATCAGGTCGACAAGGAGCTCGGCCTCGACACGGCCGACGTGGACGTGCGGCGCGCCATGGATCCCATGGAGAAGATCCGACGCTGTCGCGAGTACGCGCGGAAGTACATCGACATTCAGCGCGAGGAGTTCAAGCGACTCGGCGTCTTCGGCGACTGGAAGCACCCGTACATCACCATGGAGCCGGCCTATCAGGCGGTGATCGCGCGCGAGTTCGGACGCTTCGTGGGCCGGGGCGTGGTCTACAAGGGCCTCAAGCCCGTGCACTGGTGCATGCACTGCAAGACGGCGCTCGCCCAGGCGGAGGTGGAGTACGAGGAGCAGACCACGCCGTCGGTGTACGTGAAGTTCCCCGTGAGCTCGCCCTCGAAAGCCCTCGCGCAGGCCCTGGGCGGCGCCAAGGCGTCGCTCGTCATCTGGACCACCACACCGTGGACGCTCCCCGCCAACCTCGCCATCGCTGTACATCCCGGCGAGACGTACACCGTGGTCCGGCTCGACGATGATCTCCTGGTGGTGGCCCGTCCGCTCGCCGCGGCCTTCATGGAGCTTCCCGGCGTGCGCGGGCGCGCCACCCTCACGGAGGTCAGCGTTCCGGGCAGCGCGCTCGAGGGCACCGTCGCCCGTCATCCATGGATCGACCGCGACGCACCGGTGGTGCTTGCGGACTTCGTGGCTATGGACACGGGCACGGGGCTCGTGCACATTGCCCCCGGGCACGGCGAGGAGGACTATGAGCTCGGTCGCAAGGCCGGGCTCCGAGTCTACAACCCCGTGGACGATGATGGGCGGTATCTGCCCGAGGTCGCGCTCTTCGGGGGCCAGACGGTGTGGGAGGCCAATCCGCGGATCGTCGAGCACCTTCGGAAGATCGGAGCCCTGGTGGCTGAGGTCGCCCTCACCCACGAGTATCCCCACTGCTGGCGCTGCAAGAACCCCACGCTCTTCCGCGCCACCGAGCAGTGGTTCATCTCCATGGACAAAAAGGGTCTGCGCCAGCGCGCCCTCGACGCCGTCCAGAACGAGGTAACGTGGATTCCCGCGTGGGGGCGCGATCGCATCTTCAACATGATCGCGCATCGTCCCGACTGGACCATCTCGCGCCAGCGCATCTGGGGCGTGCCCATCGTGGCCTTCTACTGCACGAGCTGTGACGCTCTCCTCCTCGAGGAGCGCCTCGTGGACCACGTGGCGGCCATCATGCGTGATGGGCGTGGAGCCGACGAGTGGCACGCCCGACCGGCCAAGGATCTCCTTCCCCCCGGGACGCGCTGTCCCACATGCGGCAAGGAGGAATTTCGCAAGGAGACGGACATCCTCGACGTGTGGTTCGACTCGGGGTGCAGCCACGCCGCCGTGCTGGAGACGCGTCCCGAGCTGCGCTGGCCCGCCGAGATGTACCTCGAGGGCTCGGACCAGCACCGCGGGTGGTTCCACTCCTCGCTCCTCGAGGCGGTGGGTACCCGGAATCGCGCGCCCTACCAGTCCGTCCTGACCCACGGCTTCGTGGTGGACGGCGAGGGACGCAAGATGTCCAAGTCACAGGGGAACTACGTCACCCAGGAGGAGCTCATCCCGAAGTACGGCGCCGAGGTGCTGCGTCTGTGGGTCGCCTCCGAGGACTATGCGGAGGACATCCGCCTCTCCCACGAGATCCTCAATCGGCTCTCCGATGCGTATCGGCGGATCCGCAACACCTTCCGCTTCCTCCTGGGCACGCTCGCCGACTTCGATCCCGACCACGACCGGGTTTCCTACGACCAGATGGACGAGATCGACCGCTGGGCTCTCATGCGCTTGGGCGAGCTCATCGCCCGCGTGCGCCGCGCGTACGAGGAATACCAGTTCCACGTGGTCTTCCACACCGCCCACAACTTCTGCGCGGTGGATCTGTCCGCGCTCTACCTCGACATCATCAAGGATCGTCTCTACACACGGGCCCCCGATGATCCAGGCCGGCGCGCCTCGCAGACGGTGTGCTTCGAGATGCTCACGGCACTGGCGAGGATTCTCGCTCCCATCCTGTCCTTCACCGCCGACGAGGTCTGGACCTACATCCCGGGGCGCGGCAAGCCGGAGAGCGTGCACCTCGTGACCCTGCCCGACGAGCGTGGGGAGTGGGTGAACGAACGGCTGGGTACGGACTGGGATCGACTGCTCGAGGTGCGGGGCGAAGTCTCGCGGGCCCTGGAGAGCGCGCGCAAGCAGGGGCTCATCGGCAAGGGCGTCGACGCCGTGCTCTACGTCGTCAGCGCGCCCGAGGAGCAGTGGCGCCCGCTGCTCGCGGGCAAGGGTGAGGCACTCCTCGCCACGCTCTTCAACGTCTCCGCGGTGCGCCTCACGGAGCCACCACCCGCGGGCGCGGGCGTTGCCTACGAGAGCCAGGACATCCCCGGTCTTGTCCTTGCCGTGGTCCCGGCTCAGCGTCTCGGGTGGAAGAAATGTGAGCGGTGCTGGACCTGGAGTCCCGAGGTCGGCGCCGATGCGCGTCACCCCACGCTCTGCGAGCGCTGCCTCCCCGTCATCCTCACCCGGGCATGACCCTGGTGGTGGCGGTCGCCGGGGCCGTCCTGGTCCTCGATCAGGTCGTGAAGTGGCTCGCCCTCCATCGCTTGCCGCCCGGCGCGCCCGTGCCCGTCATCGACGGCTTCTTCTCGTTGACCCTCGTGATGAATCCCGGCCTCGCTTTCGGTATGCTCGGCACGATTCCCACGGGCTGGCGCTGGGTGGTCGCCGTGCTGTCCATGATCGCGGTGGGCGTCCTCGCCACGCTCGCCACACGGCTCCTGCCCCGTGGCGGCAAGGTCGCCGCCATCGCTATCGGCATGATCTTCGGCGGGGCGGCGGGCAACCTGATCGATCGCGCGCGCTTCGGCGCGGTGGTCGACTTCCTCGATTTCTACTGGCGCGGCTGGCACTGGCCCGCTTTCAACGTGGCCGACTCGGCCATCAGCGTGGGCGTCGCGCTGCTCGCCCTGCACATGCTGATGGTCACTCCCGCCGAGACATGACCGTCGGGGCCGCCCGCCCCGTGGCGGCCACGGTGAGCGCGGCCGAGGCGGGCCGACGACTCGATCTCTGGCTGGCTGCGCGCCTCCCCGCGCTCTCGCGCACGCGCATCAAGACCTTGATCGACGAGGGGCGCGTCGAGGTGGACGGCGTTCCGCGCAAGGCCGCGCATCGCCTCAAGACAGGAGAGCGGGTGCGCGCGGTGGTGCCGCCGCCCCCCTCCGACGAGATGGCGGCGGAGCCGATTCCCTTGCGCATCGTCTTCGAGGACGCGCACGTACTGGCGGTGGACAAGCCCGCGGGCATGGTGACGCATCCCGGGGCGGGGCAGTCGACGGGCACGCTCGCCGCGGCCGCCCTTGCGCACGCGCCGGAGATCTCGGGCGTGGGCGGCCCGCGACGTCCCGGCATCGTGCATCGGCTCGACAAGGGCACCTCCGGACTCATCGTCCTGGCCAAAACGCGCGCGGCCTATGATGCCCTCACCGCTCAGCTCAGCCGCCGGACCATGTCGCGTCGCTACCTCTGCCTGGCTCATGGGAGGTTCGCTCGTGACAGCGGTGTGATCGACGCGCCGATCGCGCGCGATACGCGCTCCCGCGTGCGCATGGCCGTGGCGCGGCCCGGCACGGGCAAGCGTGCCGTGACGCGCTTCCGCGTGCTCGAGCGTCTTGCCAGGTTCACCTATCTCGAGTGCCGTCTCGAGACGGGGCGTACCCATCAAATCCGCGTCCACTTGGCCTCTCTGGGCCATCCCCTCGTCGGTGACGTGACTTATGGTAGGCAGAAGCGGAGCGACACGATCCCCGCAGAGTTGATCGAGGGTCTCGGGGGAGTTGCCCTTCACGCGGCGGGGCTGTCCTTCGTCCATCCGGCATCGGGCGAGCGCGTGGAGCTTGCGTCTCCATTGCCCAACAGGATCGAGGCCATCCTGTCTCATCTGCGAGACATTTAACCTCAACATGCCGAAGGCATGTTGACCGTGGGCGAGATGGTTAGGGCGGCACGCTCGGCGTGGTCATGGTGGCGGACTTTGCCGCTTTCCGGGAACGATGGGGCTCGGACTGTCGATCGTGGGGCGACTAGTTCGCGCTGGCTGCCTTTGGCATGTTGGGCGAGACTGTTAGGGCGGCCGTCGGCTCGGCGCGGTCATGGTGGCGGACTTTGCCGCTTTCCGAGGATCGATGAGGCTCGCAGTGTCGATCGTGGGACCACAAGGAGCTCGCGCTGGCCCGCCTTTGGAATGAACGCACTTACTCCGCGGAATCTGCAGACCGTTGCACTGTGAGGCTTGGGAGTGGGGTGTTGAGCCCGGGCGGGCTCTTGAGGTCGGGGTCTGGGGGGTGGCACGAGGCGTGCTAGTCTGGAGGCGATGATGCGTGATCTCACCGCGGTGATCCTCGCAGCTGGCGAATCGAAGCGCATGCGCTCGCGTCGTCCCAAGGCGCTACACCTGCTGGGCGGACGCCGGCTCATCGACTATCCGGTGCGGGTGGCGAGAGCCCTGGGAGCGCGAGTAGTCCTGGTGATCGGGCGTGACGCTGATGCGGTGCGTGAAGCGGTGGGGGAGGCGACGGACCTCTCCTATGCGGAGCAGAAGGAGCGGCTGGGCACCGGCCACGCGCTGCTGCAGGCGCACGGGGCCTGTGGGGACGGCGGCGGGACGATCCTGGTGCTGCCGGGCGATCAGCCGCTCATGTCGGAGGCAATGATCCGC